>ENA-ORUO01002632-ORUO01002632.1-human-gut-metagenome-genome-assembly--contig:-NODE-2632-length-13782-cov-2.924674_pt1 | contig 13782 bp, 14 predicted proteins | sample MGYA00242082_ERZ509215 | MGnify/ENA primary metagenome ERZ509215 (study PRJEB26280, sample SAMEA2338829) | human gut metagenome | biome: human gut; feature: human-associated habitat; material: faeces... | reverse complement strand
TTATAGAAGCAAGTGGGGAAGATGAGGCTTATTTATCAATGGCAAAAGATATTGTGAAGACAATACTTGATAAGCAGACGACAGAGGTTGATACAATAAGCGGAGCAACCTATTCATCTACAGGAATAAAGAATGCAGTAAGACAGGCATTAGAAGGAGCAGCTAAATAATGAAGAAAAAGAAAAAAATATCGGTGCAGACAATCATAGAAGTGATGATACGGGCAGTATTTTTTATCATCTATCCAGCCTTATTTTCCACTGCATTTACCGGAATAAAATTAATTGTAGAACAAATTACACAGCGTGCAAGTCTGCAGTGGAATTCCTTTGTACAGACACTTGTTGTATTGCTGGTCTTTACCATTGTATTTGGACGATTTTTCTGTGGTTTTGCCTGTGCATTTGGAACATGGGGTGATTTCGTTTATTTTATTTCATCTATGGTTCGCAAAAAAAGAAAAAAGAAACCATTGAAATGTTTTGCAAAAGCAGGAAAGATACTCCGATATTTAAAATATGTTGTACTGCTTGTTGTCTTACTTCTTTGTATAAAAGGTTACAGTAGTGCCGTTGCTGTACATAGTCCGTTCAGTGCATTTTCTCGTTTCCATCAATTGAAGATGGCAGACAGCCTTATAGGAACAGGTCTCTTTTTATTGGTTACAGCAGGAATGGCATTGGAACCAAGATTTTTCTGCCGTTTCTTATGCCCAATGGGGGCAGTATTTTCTCTGATGCCGGTGTTACCATTTTCTGTAATCAAACGAAACAGAGAAAACTGTATTCCAAACTGTAAAGCGTGCAATCTGGTATGTCCGGCAAGTCTTGAGATACCATCGGATAAAGAAGGGGATAATGCGGCATCCGGAGAATGTTTCTCCTGTGGAAAATGTATCGGAAAATGTCCAAAGCAAAATACACATAATGGTTTTTTGGGAAAGCTATGGTTACCAATGCTTGTAGTAAAGGCTGTGATATTATTCGTGATATTTAGAATATTGTATTAAAGAATTTTCCTGATTTTATCTGTCGGATAAATTACTATATCAAAAAAACTTTTTCGTGTTATAATGGACAGTAATCTGTGTATAAAATTCAGTCTTGCCGTCCCAGCAGGAAAGGAGCATTTTTTGAATAAAGCGAATTTGATTATAGAAGAAGTGAATAAAGTAATTATTGGTAAAGAAAAGGTCATCCGTAAGGTGTGGATGACGATTCTCTCTGGTGGACATGTTTTGCTTGAAGATGTACCTGGTGTGGGAAAGACAACGATGGCGCTGGCTTTTTCAAAGGCTTTGGGACTTTCTTATCGAAGAATACAGTTTACACCGGACGTTATGCCATCGGATGTGGTCGGTTTCTACTATTATAATAAGGAGAGTGGAAAGTTTGAATACCGTCAGGGAGCAGTTATGACGAACCTTCTGCTGGCAGATGAAATTAACCGTACTTCAAGTAGAACACAGTCAGCACTTTTGGAGGTTATGGAAGAAGGACAGGTGACGGTAGACGGTGTGACAAGAAATATACCGGAACCATTTTTTGTTATTGCAACGCAAAATCCACTCGGGTCTGCCGGTACGCAGATTCTTCCGGAGTCGCAGATGGATCGTTTTATGGTTCTTTTGTCTATGGGATATCCAACAATAAAGGAAGAAATGATTCTTATGAGTCAGAGAAAGGTGAGTGATCCTTTAGATGCTGTGAATGAGGTTATCTCAAAGGATGAATTACTTACTATGCAAAAGGAAGTGAATGAAATTAAGGTTTCCTCGTTAATCTATCAATATATTGCAATGCTTTCTGATGCGACACGAAGACATGATATGATTCAGCTGGGCGTCAGTCCAAGAGGGTCTCTGGCTTTATGCAGAATGGCAAAAGCGAGTGCATTTTTGGCTGGCAGAGATTATGTTGTGCCGGAAGATGTTCAGGATGTTGTAAAAGATGTTTTCCGTCATCGTCTGGTATTAAAGTCAAGAGCAAGGTTATCGAGTAAAGATGCGGATAAGATTATGGATGAAATCTGTGCCACTGTACATGTGCCGGATCGAAGAGCGGCAGGAGGAAGAAGATGACCCGAAAAAGATTATGGATGAATCGAATTAGCGGGATTGTCTGTCTGTTACTGTGGATTGCGTTAGTCATTTTCCTTTCTGGAACAACAGGGAAGATTGCCGGGATGGCATTAGGAATTATGTTGCTGGTGGCTGTCATTTATAATCTTTATCTTCCAAAGGAAGTTTCTACTCATCTGATTATTCCTGCCTACGCACAAAAGGAAGAAAAAATTACCGGACGACTTTATATCAGTAATACAGGAAGCTTCCCTGTTTTATCTGGGAAAGTTTTTTTACGGGTAAAGAAGACAATCAGTGGGGAACAGGAAATGTTTTCTATGAATATCAGGGCAGTGGGACGAAAAAATAGTGCGGCTGCCTTTGTTATAGATTCGGAATATATGGGATTTTTGGAAATCACGATTTTGCGGGTGGAACTGTACAGCTTTTTTGGATGTATGAAAAAGGTAACATATGTAAATCAGGAGAAGGTGGTAATGATTCTGCCACAAACAACGGAACTGCATTTTCCAGTACAAAACAGCGGAGCTGCCTGTTCTTTTTTTGATGAGGAACAAAGTGGTAAAAAGGGAAATGGTCCGGGGGAATATTTTGGAATCCGTCCTTATGTTGATGGAGATTCCATGAAGTTAATTCACTGGAAGCTAACAGGAAAAACAGATGAATATATGGTAAAAGAAGTGGAAGTTCCTATGATGCGGATGCCACTTATTTTTCTCGAAACAAGGGTAGAAAAGCTGGATGCTGCTATGATTGACGGGTTGTTAGAAGCATTTTTTTCTATTTCACAGCATATGGCACAGGAAGGACAGAAGCATTGTCTTTGTTGGTGGGATAAAAATACTGATGGATGGAATTTTTACAATGTGGCAAATGCAATGCAGTTGGAAGAAGTATATGTTCATGTTTTTCACAGTGTATTTTTTTCTCAGGGAAGTGCGACGATAACTTCTTTTGAAGAAGAGAGAAAAGAAGCATTTTCGGAAGTAATTTATATTACAGAGTACTGGAACGAGAAACAGGCAGTTTTCGATGACTGGAACCTGACTTTATTATTAGAACGACGAGAAGCAAGAAAAGAAGAAGGGGAAGCGTTAGTACCGTATATTTTTTCGGCAGAAACCATGGGACAGGATATTGATCGGATTTTGACTGCATACAGGAGTACATATTATGGAGCATAAAAATTCATTTCATATTAAAAAATTGAATCATCAGAGTGGGGATAGCTGGACCAAAACAATGCGGGCCGGCTATGTCTGGCTTGCTGCGATATTGTGTTTTATCTGGTATGCTGCAGGTCGTTTTGAAATGTATATGGCAGGTGTCCTTCTTTTTGTTGGAGCAGCCTTTTTAATACTGCTGTATTTAGCTGGAATATCTGCCGGAAAAGGATTTGCGATTTTTATAAGCAGTCTGTATTTTGTTGTGCCATTTTTCCTTCTTTCCGTAGAAAATATTCGAAAGGCTCTGTTGATTTTTTCAAGAACCGTGGCTGACTATCTGGCAGACTATGGACAGAGTAAAAATATTTTTCATCGTATACTTCAAAATACATCGGTAGATATGCAGACAGGAAATGTGGAGTTTTTGCCATTTGTGGTTGGAATATTGGGGATAACCTTATGGCTCATTCTAGTCATGGCACTGTTGTGGAAAGTTCATCCGTACATTTTGTTTTTTGTAGTAGCGATTTGTTTCGCTTTTCCTTTTTTTGTGTGGGGAATCCGACCAGAGCTGTTTGCGGTATTAAGCTTTCTTATTTTTTGTTTCTTTTTATTTTCATCCTCTTTCTGGGGTGGGGTACTTGGAACAGCAGTTATTATTATTGTGCTTCTTTTAGGAACTTTTTTTGGAATGACGAATACCGGACAGATGTCGGCAGTACAGAAGAATTGGAATAAAGAACGATATAAAGAGCAGGAATCCGTTCTTCCGGAAGGTCAGCTTACAAAGGCAAAGAAGATGAAGCGGACAGATGAGGAAGCTCTTAAAGTAAATATTTATAAGAAAAACAGTTATTATCTGAAAGGATTTGTTGGAACAACTTATGAGAATAATTGTTGGAAAGCAAGTACAAATAACTGGAATATTTTTGGCTCAGACAGGAGTATGCTTGCAGCTTCTGACAGGGAGGCATACGAATCTTTATTATGGCTTCATAATAAAGAATTTTACGGAAACACAGTAATGTATCATTTTGTAAGGCAGAAAAAGCTTTTGGAAGGGAAAACAGATCCGTCTCTTTACAGTTTATCTGTAAAAAATGTAGGGGCGAATCGAAAGTATTTTTATCTTCCTTATGAGAGTGCTGTTTTACCAACAATATATGAAGAAGAAGGGACGGCAGCGATTAATAAAACAGAGAATATATTCGCTTCTGGAATAAAAGGAGCAGGAGAATATTCTTTTAAAGCAATGGAAACAATGGCTGGAAAGTTGAAATCGTCTACCAATATTAAGACGGAGGATAAGCATCTTTCCTCAAAAAAAATGACGGAAAGCTACAAAGAATATGTAAATGCAACATGTCTTTTCTTAAATAAAGAAACAAAAACATTGATTTCTTCTGCAACAGAAGGGAGTCTTCAAAGTAATCTATCGGTATTAGCAATTATAAACCGGGTAAAAAGCTTCATGAAAACATCGATTACCTATAATGAAAATCCAGGAAGTATCCCGGAAGATGAAGACTTTGCCCAATGGTTTTTTGAAGATAAAAAAACAGGATACGATGTGCAGTATGCGGCGGCAGCAGTAATGATGTTTCGTTATTATGGAATTCCATCCCGTTATGTGGAAGGATACCTTCTTACACCGGAAACGGTAAAAGAGGCAGGAACGGCAGAGACGGTGACTGTTTCACAAAAATACGCGCATGCATGGCCCGAAATTTATCTGGATGGAATGGGATGGATTCCGATAGAAGTTACTCCAAAATATGAAAACATTATGGGAACACCGTATTATGAGACACAGGAAACTGCGGTAAGTAATTCAAGTTCGTCAGATCAATCTTTAGAAAATGACGATAAGAAGAAACAAGAAAAACAGCAGGAACAAAAAAAGCAGGAAAAAGAACAGACAACAGAAAAGAAATCAGAAAAGAAAACAGTAGAAACACCGCAGCAGATTCCGCAGGATCGCTCAAAGCAAAGCAAAGGTGGAAGAACGGTTCACAAAATCCTGTATATTCTATGTTTCTTTATTTTCATAGCAGGTCTTTTGCTTTTTGTATTTAGAAAACGACTGCAAAAAGTATACCGAAATTATAAAACAGATAAACTTTTAAAACAGCAAAAGTATAGTCAGGCAGTTATGTTCTGGTACGATATTTTGTGTAAAACAATATATGGAAAAGAAAAAATAAAAGATAATCGTGTAAGAACCTTTGAAAAAAGACTTCGTACCTTTGACAGAGAAGTGGAACCGAAAAAGTTACATCTTTGTATGAGGATTCGCCAGAAAGCGGTGTATTCACCAGAAGGAATCACTAGAAAAGAAGCAGAAGCTGCAGTATATTTTCTGAAAAAAGAGTGTGAAAAACTGAAATAAAGGTATTTTAAGTTTCGTTTCTATTGACAGGGAAAACTATAGCGATTAGAATATTTTCATAATTAGATTTAAATTAAGCGAGGAAAAAATATGTGGTTAGCAGATAACTGGAAAGAATATGAAGTCATAGATTGCAGCGAAGGCGAAAAACTGGAACGCTGGGGCAAATACACCCTTCTTCGTCCAGACCCTCAGGTAATCTGGAATACAAAAAAAGAAGATAAACACTGGAAACATTTAAATGCACATTATCACAGAAGCAAAAAAGGTGGCGGAGAGTGGGAGTTTTTTGATCTTCCAAAGCAGTGGGATATTCATTATAGAAGTCTTACCTTCCATTTAAAACCATTCAGTTTTAAACATACAGGGCTTTTCCCAGAACAGGCAGTCAACTGGGACTGGTTTTCTGATAAGATTAAGAAGGCAGGCCGCCCAGTAAAAGTATTGAACTTATTTGCCTATACTGGTGGAGCAACACTTGCAGCAGCAGCTGCGGGAGCATCTGTAACTCATGTAGATGCCTCAAAAGGAATGGTTACCTGGGCAAAGGAGAATGCGGTTGCTTCTGGTCTTGGTGATGCACCGATTCGCTGGCTTGTAGATGACTGTGTGAAGTTCGTAGAAAGAGAAATCCGCCGTGGCAATCATTACGATGGAATTATTATGGATCCACCATCTTATGGACGTGGGCCAAAGGGAGAGATTTGGAAGATTGAGGAGAAGATTTATTCTTTAGTATGTCTTTGTGAAAAGCTTCTTTCCAAAGACCCGCTGTTCTTCTTAATTAATTCCTATACAACAGGTTTACAGCCTGCCGTTCTTTCCTATATGTTAGGAACAGCAGTTGCGAAAAAACATGGTGGAAAAGTCAGTGCAGATGAGGTTGGTCTTCCTGTCAGTGCAAGTGGACTTGTTCTTCCATGCGGTGCTTCCGGACGATGGGAAAAGAAATAGATGGGAGATAGCATATGAGTGCTAAAAAGACAGCTTTTTATGGAATGTTTCTTGCGCTTGCTTTAGTAGCAGGATATATTGAACAGCTTATACCGATTAATCTTGGAATACCCGGAGTAAAGCTTGGACTTGCAAACATTGTTACTATGCTTCTTCTTTATATAGTAGGAGTCCCAGCAGCCTGCCTGATTTCCGTACTTAGAATCCTATTATCAGGATTCCTCTTTGGAAGCGGATTCGCAATGGTCTACAGTGCAGCAGGAGCGGCAATGAGTATGCTAGTTATGGCACTCTTAAAGAAAACAAAGAAGTTTTCTTCTGTAGGAGTAAGCGTAGCAGGCGGCATCTTCCACAACGTAGGACAGATTATCGTTGCCATGATTGTATTGGAAACAAAGGCATTAGCCTACTATCTCCCAATTTTAATCCTTTCTGGACTCGTAGCCGGAATCTTAATCGGAATCTTAAGCGGGATATTAACAAAGAGATTAAATCCGATAATCAAGCAGCATTTTGTATAAACAGACGAAAACTCTAAACATCCTATTTTGACAGCTGCTTTATAGTCGCTGCGTGTTGAATGTTTGCTTTTGCGCTCGCATCCAGCACTTGCTCCGAAGCCGCATCTGCCAAAATAAGATGTTTAGAGTTTTCTGTTTATAGAAATACTGGAGAATAGTAGATTTAATTTCTTCGGGAGAGAGATTTGATTTGTATAATATTACTATATAAAGAGATTTATGGTTTTTGTTTTGGAAATGCTAAAGGAATGTGGATTAAATTACTTGTAGAGCAAGTAGGAGATGAAAGTAGAAATCCCCTTTCTTCTTCAGAGATAGAAATCGGATATGGAATATTGCCACTTTTGAGCAATACCGAATTTTTATCCTCTCTGGAATTTCTAAAAACAGAAACTAAGCTAATAGATATATGGCAGATGTGACTTTGGAGCAAGTTCATAATGCGGGCGAGCATTATGAGCGCAGTGATACGGAACAGCTGCCATATATCTATTAGCTTAGTTTCGTCTGTCAAATGACGAGATAAAGGAGGAAACACAAATGGAAATTACATACGATTACTATCGCATATTCTATTATGCGGCTAAATATAAAAGCTTTTCAAAGGCGGCAGAGATTTTGATGAGTAATCAGCCGAATATCACGCATTTTATGAATAATCTGGAGAATCAGCTTGGCTGCCGCCTTTTTATCCGTTCCAATCGTGGAGTAACTCTCACAAGAGAAGGAGAGAAGCTCTACAAACATGTAACAATCGCATACCAGCATTTTCAGATGGCAGAGCTGGAGCTTGCGAATGATAAGAGTTTACAGAGCGGAATTATTACGGTAGGTGTAAGCGAGATTGCATTACATTTGCTGATTTTGCAGGTGATGGCAGACTTTAGAAAGGCATATCCGGGAATCCGTATCCGTCTTTCGAATCATTCTACGCCAGAGACCATTCAGAAAGTTAAAGATGGACTGGTAGATTTAGCAGTGGTATCTACACCGGCAGATATACCATCAACATTGAAATCTACTGCATTAATGGACTTTACAGATATTATGGTTGTAAGTAGTGCGCATAAGGAATTGTGCGAGGAGCCGATACATTTGGCCGAGATGCAGGACTATCCTCTTATCTGTCTTGGAAAAGGAACGAAGTCTTATGAATTTTTCAGTAATTTTTATCAGAGATTTGGTTTGAAGCTGAATCCGGATATTGAGGCGGGAACTATTCATCAGATTCTCCCGATGGTAGTATATGATTTGGGAATTGGATTTTTACCGGAAAATGTAGGGATAGAAGCCCTGGAAGATGGGAAAATAATAAAAGTACCCCTTATAGAGAAAATCCCACAAAGACAGATCTGCCTTGTGGAGTCAAAAAGAACACCGCTTAGTATAGCAGCTAATGCATTAAAGCAATTTATAAATAATTATATTGAAACGAAATTAAAAGACAAAGCGTGATTATTTAAAGAAATTTCCAGGTATGTTATAAAGATATAACAATTATGATTGAAAGCTAATTTATAGTGATTCAGAGATATACAGACTTTCAAAAAATAAAAATAGTCTCTATATTTTAAGAATTATGTCCGAATTGTTATAATAATTTGTAATTATTCTTTCTTTTTTTCTTAAACATTCTTTATCAAATCTGACTGATTTCTGACAAGATTTCTCATATTCATACAAATCGTTTTGTCAAATTGAATAAAAAAATCGTATTTATATGAGAAATCTTTGCACTATGTAAAATTTACATGATAGATAAAAATATAAAACATTTCCACATAAATAAAAAGAGGGGTAGAATGTGTAGCAATGGTTCAGGGCGAACAATCTCTTCCTATTAAATAGGGTAGCAAAGAAGATTGTCACCAATATAAGAATCAGGAAGGAGTGTGGCAGATGGATGCTCTGGTCAATGAACTGATGAAAGAGTTGAATTGCGACACTGTCTTTACGATTCCGGTACTCGGAGGAATTCCGGTTAAAGAATCTGTAGTAGTAACATGGATCATCATGGCGGTCATTCTGGTACTTTGTATAGCGTTAACCAGAAATTTAAGCGTAGAAAATCCAAGTCGTGGACAGATCATACTGGAAACAATCGTAAGCGGCGGACACAATTTCTTCAAGGACACACTGGGAGAACATGGAGCGGAATATATACCGTATCTTATGACAGTGACCCTCTACATCGGTATTGCCAATCTTATCGGACTGCTTGGTTTTAAACCACCGACAAAAGACATGAACGTGACGGCGGCATTAGCATTTATGAGTATTGTCTTAATTGAGGTAGCCGGCATCAGACAAAAAGGAGCAAAAGGATGGGTAAAGAGTTTTGCGGAACCAATTCCAATTATCTTACCGATCAATATTATGGAGATTTTTATTAAACCATTATCTCTGTGCATGCGACTTTTTGGTAACGTACTTGGTTCTTTCGTTATCATGGAATTATTAAAGTTAATTGTTCCGGCAGTATTACCGGCAGTGTTTAGCTGTTACTTTGATATTTTTGATGGTTTGATTCAGGCCTACGTATTTGTATTCCTTACATCGTTGTTTATTAAGGAAGCGACAGAATAAGAAAACAACAAAAAATTTAAAGAGAAAAGAAAAGGAGTGTTGTAATTATGTCATCAGCATTATTTGTAGCAATTGGAGCAGGAGTTGCAGTATTAACAGGTATTGGAGCAGGTATCGGTATCGGTAAAGCTACCGCAGCCGCAACAGATGCAATCGCAAGACAGCCGGAAGCAGAAAGTAAGATCAGTAAAGCATTATTACTTGGTTGTGCGTTAGCAGAGGCAACGGCTATTTACGGTTTCGTTATCGCATTATTAATCATCCTTTTCCTTAAATAATAAAAGCTTAAAAGGCTATTTGGAAACTTACAGATTTTTAATGAAAAAGGAAGGCGGACGAAGAATATGCTTAATATAAATCCATGGAATATGGTAATGATTGTAATAAATCTTCTTGTATTATATGCGATTTTTCGTAAGTTCTTATATAAACCGGTTATGAATGTAATTCATCGGAGAGAAGAATTGATTCAGGGACAGTTTGATTCTGCTAAAAAAACGCAGGATGATGCCCTTCAGTTAAAGGCTGATTATGAAGAAAAATTACAGAAGGCAAATGTAAAGGCCGATGAGATTATTCTTGCAGCAAGAGATCAGGCAAAAGAAGAGCATGAGAAAGCAGTGCTTGAGACACAGGCAAAGACGGACAGAATGATCGAGAAAGCAAAAGCAGATATCGAAAAAGAACAGAAACAGGCACAGCAGGAAGTGCAGGGTGAGATTGCGAAACTTGCACTTATCGCCGCAAGAAAGATTATAGAGACAGGTGAGGCCCATGACGCAGAAGGCAGTAAATAATGCGAAAGTATTATACCGTCTGAATATTTCAAGAAGCGATGTGGAAGAAGCCCATAAAATTTTCACGAAGGCTCCTTTCCTTCTCGAGACTCTGACAAATCCAGTTGTTTCAGAGGAAGCGAAAGAGGTAGTGCTTGACAAAATTGCGAGACAGAGTGGAATGCCGGAACTTCTTGAGAATTTTATGAAGATGATGTGCCGGATTGGTGAAATCGGACAGATCACAGATATTTTTAACTGCTATTATGAATACTGGGATAAAATGAATCACATTCTTCACGCAAAAGTCATTTATGCAGATGACAAGGCAAAAGAAGAAAAAGAAGCAATTCAGAAGCAGTTAGAGAGCATTTATCCAGATGAAAGGTTGTTCTTTCGGAAGAGACAGATGCTTCCCTTCTTGGTGGTTATGTTGTTCGTGTCGGTTATGAAGAGTATGACCACAGTTATGAAGGTAAACTCAGACGGTTAGAAAGAAAATTAACAGGGAGGTGAATCTTGTGGGCGCAATCAGTGCAGAAGATATAATCTCTATTATACAGAGTGAAATCGAAAATTTTGATGTGGACAACACAAGTGAAGAGACAGGTACGGTCATATATGTAGGTGACGGAATCGTTACTGTTTATGGTATTGACCATGCGATGTACGGTGAGGTTGTCGTTTTTGATAATGGAGTAAAAGGAATGGTTCAGGATATCCGTCAGAACGAGATTGGTGTAATCCTTTTCGGACGTGATACTGGAATCAAAGAAGGAACAAAAGTAGCTAGAACAAAGAAAAAAGCAGGTATTCCTGTTGGTAACGAATACATTGGACGAGTAATTAATGCGTTAGGTGAGCCGATTGACGGCGGTGCAGAGATTAAGGCAGATGGTTATCGTCCGATTGAAGAAGAAGCACCTGGTATCATTGAGAGAAAGTCAGTAGATACCCCAATGGAAACGGGTATTCTTTCCATCGACTCCATGTTCCCAATCGGACGTGGACAGCGTGAGTTAATCATTGGTGACCGTCAGACTGGTAAAACTTCTATTGCAACGGATACGATTCTTAACCAGAAAGGAAAAGGAGTTATCTGTATTTACGTTGCGATTGGACAGAAGGCATCCAGCGTTGCCAAGATTGTAAATACCTTAGAGAAATATGACGCAATGGATTATTCTATCGTTTTATCCTCTACAGCAAGTGAACCTGCATCCCTGCAGTATATTGCACCATATGCAGGTACAGCGTTAGCAGAATATTTCATGCATCAGGGAAAAGATGTGTTAATCGTATATGATGACTTATCCAAACATGCGGTAGCATACCGTGCGATTTCCCTGCTGTTAGAGCGTTCTCCTGGACGTGAGGCTTATCCTGGAGATGTATTCTACTTACATTCCAGATTATTAGAGCGGTCCAGCCGTCTTAGTGATAAGCTTGGTGGAGGTTCTATCACAGCACTTCCAATCATTGAGACACAGGCCGGTGACGTATCTGCTTACATTCCTACAAACGTAATTTCTATTACAGACGGACAGATATTCTTAGAGAGTAATCTTTTCTTCGAAGGTATGCGTCCAGCGGTAAACGTTGGTTTATCCGTATCCCGTGTAGGTGGAGCAGCACAGACAAAAGCAATGAAGAAGGCATGCGGAAGTATTCGTATTGACTTGGCACAGTATCGAGAGATGGAGGTATTTACCCAGTTCTCATCAGACCTTGATGATGCAACAAAGGCACAGTTAGCACATGGACGTGCAATCATGGAACTGTTAAAACAGCCATTATGCCATCCATTATCCTTACATGAGCAGGTAATTACATTATGTCTTGCAAACAATGGTATCTTTGATATCGTTATGCCAAAAGAAGTAAAGAAATATCAAAAAGATATTCTTTCTTATCTTGATCTCAAACATCCTGAAATCGGAAAAGAAATTGAGAAAAAGAAAGATTTAACTGATGAATTAATTGCAAAGATTATAGAAGCAGCAAAGGAATACACTGATAAATAACAGGCAGGTGTTGGTATGGCAAGTGCAAAAGAAATTCAGGACAGGATGCGAAGTATCAAAGATACATTGAAAATTACAAATGCAATGTATATGATTTCTTCCTCCAAACTGAAAAAATCAAAAAAAATGTTAGCGGACACAGAGCCGTATTTCTATACCCTTCAGTCTGAAATGAGCCGAATTTTAAGACATCTTCCAGATATGAACAGCATTTATTTTAAGACAAATGCAGAAATTCCGGAAAGAAAGAGAAAAGCCGGTTATATCGTCATTACAGCAGATAAGGGACTGGCTGGTTCTTATAATCATAATATTTTAAAACTTGCAGAAGAAGAACTTGAAAAAAGAGATGATTATAAACTGTTTGTTCTTGGTGAATTAGGACGGCATTATTTTGAACAGAAAGGAATTAATATTGATAAACAGTTCCATTTCGTTGTTCAGGATCCATCTTTAAGCCGTGCCAGAAGAATTGCCGAGGATTTATTAAAGCTTTACCATGAAAATCAACTTGATGAACTTTACATTATATATACAACCATGGTAAATGCAATGCAGGAGGAGGCACAGGTTGCCCAGCTCCTGCCACTGAAAAAAACAGACTTTAAGATTCCAGTTCCGATTGATATCCCATTAGAAGGACTTGCATTAAAACCTTCTGCTGAAGAGGTTATGGATCACATCGTTCCAAACTATGTAGTAGGTTTTGTGTATGGTGCGTTAGTAGAAGCATTTTCCTGTGAGCAGAATGCCAGAATGATGGCAATGGAAGGTGCGACAAACAGTGCGAAACAAATGTTAAAAGAACTGGATATTGAATATAACAGAGCCAGACAGGCTGCGATCACGCAGGAGATTACGGAGGTAATAGCCGGAGCGAAGTCGCAGAAGAAAAAGAAGAAATAAAAAGCGGAAATAATATAAGGAGGCTTTTTTGATGAAAACAGGAAAAATTATTCAGGTTCTTGGACCTGTAGTCGATGTTGAATTTGAAAATCAAGAATTGCCTGCAATCAGAGATGCTCTCGAAGTACAAAATGGAGATAAAAAATGTGTGATGGAGGTTGCACAGCATATTGGTAATCACGTTGTAAGATGTATTATGCTGGCAGCCAGTGAAGGTCTTCACAGAGATATGGAAGTTACTGCTGAGGGAAGCGGTATCAAAGTACCTGTTGGAGAGAAAACATTAGGCCGTCTCTTTAACGTACTTGGTGAGACAATCGATGACGGAGAGCCTATCAAAGACGCTCCAAAGATGGTAATTCACAGAGAACCTCCGA
>ENA-ORUO01002631-ORUO01002631.1-human-gut-metagenome-genome-assembly--contig:-NODE-2631-length-13787-cov-2.518351_pt1 | contig 13787 bp, 13 predicted proteins | sample MGYA00242082_ERZ509215 | MGnify/ENA primary metagenome ERZ509215 (study PRJEB26280, sample SAMEA2338829) | human gut metagenome | biome: human gut; feature: human-associated habitat; material: faeces... | reverse complement strand
ACCGCTTTTTAATTTTTGGATGAGTATAGACTTCAGGGGTACAAAATCCTTATTCATTGCAACCAGGGGGAATCACGTGCTCCAACAATTGGCTTACTATATATTGCACGCTTGGGGGCATTCGAATATGCCGATTTCGATACCTCTGTTCAAAAATTAAAGGAAATATACCCTGTATACATGCCGAAAAGAAATATATTTTTGACTGTTAAGTCCCTTTGGAGAGACTTTGTACAGAATCCAGTAGAGGAGGTGAATACATAATGGCAACCAATCCCCCCAGCGGCGACGGACATAGAAACGGTGCGGTAAAAGACCGTTCTCAGACTTTCAACCCTGTTACAAAACAATGGGTAAAGCGAGATAGTGACACCGGTCGTTTTATGGATGTCAAAAAGGATGGCACTCCTTTTAAGGGAGTCCGCAAAGAAAAGTAAATCCAGAGACAGGAGAGCGAGGCGGGATTTCCCGCCCCGCTATTCCTGCTTTTACTGATATTTCCGAAAGGAGGCAACCATGGACAAATCCCTATATTTAGAAAAGAATATCAGCCAGCAGCCGGCCATTGATCTGCTGCGGTCCATGGGCTATACCTACATATCACCGGAGGACTGCGAGGCGCAGAGAGGCAGCCGATACCATGTGCTGCTGAAAGACATCCTCCGGGGCCAGCTGCGGCGGCTCAACCGCTATGCTTTCGCCGGTGCGGAAAACGAGTTTTCCGCCGCCAATATTGAGCGGGCTATGGATGATCTGGACGAGCCTTTAACTGATGGTCTGGTCCGCTCCGGTGAAAAAATCTATGATGCCCTGCTGCTGGGCAAAAGTTATCCAGAGACTGTAGGTGAGGGCAAGACTCTCAGTTTCAATCTGAAGTATATTGACTGGGAACATTCAGAGAACAACCTGTTCCATGTTACCGAGGAGTTTACAGTAGACAGTCGGGACAAGCTTCACAACGCCCGGCCGGATATCGTGCTGTTTATCAACGGTATTCCCTTCGCTGTCATTGAGTGTAAAACGCCCCAGATCAGCGTAGAACAGGCCGTGGAGCAGAATATCCGCAACCAGCAAAAGGAGTATATCCCACAGCTTTACAAGTTTGCCCAGATTGTGATGGCGACCAATAAAAACGCCGTGAAGTATGCCACCACCGGAACGCCCAAAAAATTCTGGAATGTGTGGAAGGAACAGAATACCGCTTTTCTGGAAGGGGCGCTGGCCCAGTATGTGACTGACCGCACTCCCACTGAGCAGGATCGGAATTTGATTTCTCTGTTCAGCAAAGAACGGGTTATAGAACTGATCCGATACTTTGTGCTCTTTGACGCCAATGTAAAGAAGATTTGCCGGTATCAGCAGTATTTCGCCATCAAAGAGATTATCAAGACCATTCAGCAGTCGGACGAAAAGGGTAACCGTCAAAGCGGCGTGATCTGGCACACCCAGGGCAGCGGCAAGAGCCTGACCATGGTTATGCTGGCAAAGTATATCTTAATGGAACTGTCCGACTGCAACCCGAAAGTGGTCGTTGTCACTGATCGCAAGGAACTGGATCGGCAGATCGCAGCTACATTTGCACACACCCGGCTCAATCCGGCCAGAGCCACCAGTGGACGGAATCTGGTAGAACTGCTGAATAGCGGCAAGGCGGATGTGGTCACTACCATCATCAATAAGTTCAACACTGCTGAAAAAATGGAGCACAAGAATTTTTCGCGGGATGTGTTTCTGCTGGTGGATGAAAGCCACCGCTCCAACTATGGTCTGCTGGCCACCAAAATGAGGGCGGTGTTCCCCAATGCCTGCTACATCGGCTTTACCGGTACTCCTTTGATGAAAAAAGAGAAGAACACCATGGCGAAATTCGGTAAGTTGATCCACAAATATACTATTAAGGACGGTGTGGATGACGGAGCCATTGTGCCGCTCATTTACGAAGGCCGTTTTGTGGAACAGAATGTGGATGAGGCTAATATAGATCTCTGGTTCAAACAGGCTACCAAACGGCTCACGGATGCGCAGCGGGATGACCTTTCACGGAAATGGAGCAGTATCCGCCGCCTAACCTCCACCGATGCTCGTATCAAGCGGATTGCTCTGGACATCGATGAGCACTTCATTGAAGGGTACAAAGATACCGGATTTAAGGCTATGCTGGCCACTAACTACAAGCGGGATGCGATTCGGTATCTGGAGTGTTTTGAGCAATTTGGGGATTTGAACTGTGCCGTGGTGATCTCACCGCCTGATCTGCGGGAAAGTGTAGACGATATAGACGAGGGTGCCGACGATAAGGTCATTGCCTACTGGAATAAAATGATGAACCGCTACGGTGACGCAGATGCCTACGAAGAGGCAATGAAGAACCAGTTCTGCGCAGGAGACATCGATATTCTTATTGTGTGCAGTAAGCTGCTTACCGGTTTTGATGCCCCCATCTGCCAGGTGCTCTACATTGACAAAGAGTTGAAAGAACACGGTCTGCTCCAGGCTATTGCCCGCACCAATCGTCTGTATGAAGGAAAGGACTACGGCCTCATTGTGGACTACCGTGGACTGATTGAAAAGCTGGATACCGCTATGGATCTGTACAGTGGCGCCGGGCTGGAGAACTTTGACAGTGGAGATCTGAAGGGTGTTGTGGTGGATGTCATGTCATCTGTGGCTGGCCTGCGGGAAGCCTATACCCGGTTGACGGAACTATTTGCAGACTTAAAAAATCCACGCGACACCGAAGAAGTGGAAGTTTTTCTTGCTGACGATAAGAAGCGAGAGAACTTTTATAATTTCCTCTGTGCTTTTGGCAAAGCGTTGAATATGGTGCTGAATGCGGAACAGGCGTATGCAGCCATTCCGAAAGATGAATTGAAGCAGTATCAAAACACTTTTATCTTTTTCTCCAAGGTGCGCCGCAGCGTGAAAATCCGGTACTGCGATGCCATTGATAACCGGGAATATGAGCCGCTGATGCAAAATCTTCTGGATACACACCTCTCGGTAGTTGGTCTGAAACAGATTACCAGCCCCATCGATATTCTGAACAAAGATGACTTTGAACGAGAATTAGAGGAATTAGGTTCGCACCGTGCAAAGGCAGATGCTATTACCAGCAAATTGACCCGCAGCATCAGCGAAAAGTATCAGGAAAATCCTGCCTATTACGACAGCTTCTCCAAGCGTATCAAGGACGCATTGGAGCAGTACAAGGAAAAGGTGATCTCTGAGTCCGAATATCTGGCAAAGATGCGTACCATCATGGAAGACTATCACGCCGGAAAAAGCACCGTGACCTATCCGGAATCCATTAAGAATAATGTACACGCCCAGGCGTTTTACGGTGTTCTGTCAGCAGTATTCGATGAAGCAAAAGAAGCGGAAGTGTCTCCTGATTTTGTTGCGGAGATTGCGGAAGAGATTACAAAAATTGTGGCCAACCACAGTCAAGTGGATTGGACCAACAACAAAACAATCCACGACCGAATCTCGCAGGATATTGATGATCTTTTTTATGACTACGAGAAAGAGCGGGGATTAAAACTGTCTTTTGACACCATCGATAAAATCATTGAAAATGTCAAAACAGTGGCGCTTCGGAGGTTTTGACAGCAATGGTACAGGAAAGAACTGTTTTATACGAAAATAACGAGATTCACTATCTTCTGGAACAGAAGCCGGTGAAAAATCTGAATTTGCGGGTTCATAAGGATTGTAAGGTTTATGTTTCGGCTAATTCAGATATCCCTACTGAAAAAGTTGACGATTTTGTAGTGAGCAAAGGAGCCTATATCCGCTCAGCGCAAAGAAAGTTTCGTGAGATGGCACAGTATGCCCCTCAACCTAAGAAATATGTCAGCGGAGAGACTTTTTATCTGCTGGGCAGAGGCGTCCGCCTGAAAGTGGAGAAAAATGTGCAAGATGCCATTTCCTCTGACGGGATATATCTTCATCTTCGTGTGAAAGACACGGAGGATTTTAAGAAAAAGCAAAAGATGGTAAGCCGTTACCTGGATGAGCAATGTCGAACTGTTTTTGGAGAGATTATTTCGGAAATCTATCCAGTATTCCAAAAATATGGAGTACCTATGCCGACATTACGGATTCGTGACATGGAGACACGGTGGGGATCTTGCTTGGGAAAAAAAGGGGTTATTACACTGAACAAGCGTTTACTTGAAGCCCCTCGAAACTGTATTGAATATGTCGTAATGCATGAGTTCTGTCATTTTATCCGCCCAAATCATTCAAATCACTTTTATAGTTTCTTGGCCATGCTAATGCCTGATTGGAAGGAACGTAAGACAGTTTTAGATCGTAGTGCAACATTTTGGCTATGAGCAATAGGGAGGAAAAAATAATGCCGATGTGGTTATGCCGCGCCGGGCGATACGGCGAATTTGAAAATAAATTTCTTGAAGATGGTAAGGTGTACTGCACCTGGGACAATCTCTCTGAATCAATCATGCAGTTCCACACCAAGCAGGACTTACAGCAATACTTTGTGGACAACAACCCAGATGTCAAGGTAAAAACAGCGATGAACTGGGCGAGCCAGGTATGGCCGTTTGCCCATGAGATGAAAAAGGGAGAGATCGTTGTCCTGCCCAGCAAGATCAAACCTGTAATTCATTTCGGCAAGATTACGGGGGATTATGAATTCTTGCCTAACAACGATAATCCCTATTATCATGCCCATCAAGTAGATTGGTTTGCCTGCGACATCCCCCGTACGGCTTTTGACCAGGACATCTTATATTCCCTTGGGGCATTTATGACCATTTGCCGTATTAAGCAAGAAGAACGCATAAAAGCAGTGATCCATGCCCAGAAGCAGGGAAAGGAAGCGCCCCAAATTACTCCGCAAGAGCCACAGGATGATGAAGAAGCACGAGATATTGAAAATGAAGCCTTGGGGGTTATCACAAACCTGATAATCCAAAAGACTAAAGGGCATGGTTTAGCAAAAATTGTAGATGCCATTCTTCGGGCAAAGGGATTCACTACATACGTTAGCCCGGCCGGACCGGATAAAGGTGTGGATATTCTGGCTTCAGCGGGCACACTTGGTTTTGGAAGCCCCAAAATCTGTGTTCAGGTTAAGTCCACAGACGCGCCAGTGGATCGGATTGTTTTGGATCAATTGGGCGGCGTGATGAAAAACTTTGGTGCCGAATATGGCCTGTTAGTGTCATGGAGTGGGTTCAAATCTTCGGTCATCAATGAGACGGCTAAACAGTTCTTTGAAATCCGGCTTTGGACCCACAAAGAAATTATCGAGGAGTTCCTGCGTTACTACGATCAGATGGATGATGAAATCAAAGAGCTGATCCCTCTTAAAAAGATTTGGGTTGTAAACAACAGTGAGGAATAGATGTGACTGCTGAAGGGGCAAGAAATAATTTGAAGAAAATGTCGAATCGTGCTATAATACAACTAAGCCACCCAATCGTTCATCTCAAGCAAAACCCGTGATAGGATGGCTTAGATAGATTTTTGATAGCAAAAGTCCAAATAGACCTTAGGATAAGGATAATCTGTATCAAATAAAACCACGGCGAATCAAATCCTCTATACAAAAAAGTTTAGAAATGGATTTAACTCGGCGAGTGGGAATGATTGCATCCCGGAAAAAAGCCCAGTCATACCAAGGCTTTTTCGCCATGAGTGCCCGCTGTGACAACAAAATGGCAACATTATTTGAATGATTGCGATAACAAAAAGCGCTATCTGATTTGAAGCCAAGTCAGATAGCGCTTTTTCTTTTGTTTTTTAGTCAGCCTTCAGCCGGTCCTTGAACGCCTCCACCAGCGCATCGCTGAGCTGTTGGGGCGGGACTTTCACATAGCCGGAGTTCTCATCGTATTTCGGGTAGTTATAACGCCACTTATCGTAGTCCTCCCGGTTGATTTCACCGTTGTGATATTTTTCGGCTTGTCGCCTGCAATTCACAGACAGTAAACCCTCTCGGCAGCTTGAGCAATTTTTATAAAGATTATTTCTCTAACCTCTGGAAATGCTTCATTTTGAGACAGCCCCGTTTTTTATATTCATTTCGGTTGATCCCAATATCAAGATAGACGCTTACTGGGCTCCTGCCCAATCCTTCCATGCAGCGAGGTACGCAAAGCTGGGCCAGAAACCGTCCCGGCGAAGAAGCATTTGGGAAAGGTGCTCTCTTTCGGCGCAGTCGGGATGCCAAAGCAGGCCGTACAAGGTAATGCCATATTCCAGATCGTCTTCTTCCCTCTCCAGCATTTCCAGCGCCGCTGCAAGCGGCATTGTACCGCTCCAGACCCGCATGGCCTTTTCGTAAGCAGTATGATGCCCCACCGCCATATCCGGGCGATAGTACTTCAGAAGCGTCGGCGCTTTCTCTGTCCGGACAGCGCTCAGCGTGTGCCAGTAAAGAACCGCAATCCCCATTTCATCATCGCATAAAGGCATACAGCCCTCAAAAGCTTCCATTGCCTGTTCGTACCGCCCGGCGTAATACTGGGCAAGGCCGATCCGATAGAGGCAGTCCAGCTTTTCCGCACCCAAGGACAGACATTTTTCAAAATCAGTAATGGCAAGATTGCTTTGCAGTGTCGTCAGATACCGTCCCGCCCGCAGTCGGAGTAAGGACAGATTTTCCGGCTCCAGCTTCAGCCCCTCCGTATAAGCTGCAACGGCCTCACGGTAGCGAAGCTGCCTAGAAAGAGCCTTCCCCAATGCACGGAATTTTTCAACGGAGTCCGGCAAGGACTTTGCCTGCCTGATTGCCTGGGAGTCGGGAATTCCGGCGGGAAGATTGAGAATCTGGCTTTCTATCCCGGCGTGCAGAGCATCAAACGGGTATTCCATCACAGCCCCCTTGTATACGGACGGTAACAGGCGGAGCAGACGATTTCACCGTTTTGAAGGTGGGCAAAGCTCTCGGCAAATCGTTCTCCGCACACGGAGCAGGTAACTGTCTTGAAGATCCGGGCCTCCTCCGGCACCGGCTCTGGGGCTTCCTTCACGTCAAACATCTCGTGGAAGTCCCCATCCATAAGCCACGCCAGCCGTTCGTCCTTGGTTTTCTCCGGTGTTGGGCGCAGAACAAGGCGGAAGGACTTTCCGTCCGGACGGCGATAAAAGGAGAAGGCGTTTTTCCCCTGTAGATTGAAAATCAAGTTCCCTTTTCCCACGGTACAGGACAGCAGCGCCTGAATGGCATCCACGCCGCAGGCGTCGGTCTCGGCAACGCACACGATCTTCTCGTCCTCGGATGGGCTATCACATCCGAACAGCTCCCACGCATACAGCACTGCCCGAAAGCCGACCGCAAGGCCACCGCAGCCATGGCCATGGAATGCCACACATTTTTGCCACAGAGATTCCAGTTCCTTTTGCATCGTATGACCTCCTATTTTTCCTGAATGGCAGCCTGTCGGTGCTCAAAATACAGGCTGATGAGATAGAATGACAGTGATAGCATCATAATGCACACGCCCGGCGAGAGGAGATACCCATAGGCCTGGCGAAGAAAGGCACCCCGCTTATAGGCAAAGTTGATCATGGTGCCCCAAGTGGGATGATAAAGATCTCCAAAGCCCAAAAAACTCAGGGTGGACTCCATCATAATGCAGCTGTTGACCCCCAGAAGAAACCGGGAGAGCAATACATCGTACAGATTCGGAAGAATATGGCGGAGAATGATATGCTTCCGACTGTATCCCTGGATCATGCAATTTTCAATAAAAGGTTGGGCATTCAGGTGAATGACCTTTGCCCGGACATTCCGGGCCGTCCCCACCCAGCTGAATGCAGCAATCAGAAGGATCAGATTTCGGCTGGAGCTTCCCAGAAAAGTCGCCAGCACGATCATGGTCACCAGCTTCGGAAGCAGCACAAAAATATTGATAACGCCATTGGATAGGCCGCCCAAAAAGCCCTTCCCGGCAGCCAACGTACCGATCACGCTTCCCAGAAGCAATGTCAGAATACTGCTGGATACACCCACCAGCAGCGTCTGCCGGGTCCCGTAGACCAACTCCGTAAAGATGTCATAGCCCAACGCATTGGTGCCAAGTAGGTGTTCCGCAGACGGTATGAGCCATGGGCCAAACATTTCTTTCTGCCCGTAAGCTGTAAACGCAGTTGGAAACAATGCAGCGGTCAGAAAAAGGCTCAAAATCACGATGCCCAGGAGAAGTGGAATATGCTGTTTTCTCAAACCGGATCACCTCCAAAGCGCACCTTGGGGTCAATAAGAATGCAGATCATATCCGTCACGACAATGGAGATCGTCATGATCGCCGTTGTGACAAACAGGATGCCCTGCATCAGTGGGTAATCCAACGTATAGACGGCATCCGAGAGCAAGCTCCCCATACCGCCGATGGAAAACAGCTTCTCCACAACCAGGGAACCACCGATACAGGTGCTGACGCTCATGCCCACCATGGTGATAAAGGGCTGGGCAATGTTCTTCAGAATATAGCCGAATTGGATTTTTCGGTCGGATAAGCCCCGTTCCTTGGCATAGAGCACATATTTTTCCTCCGTCACCTGTCGGACGGTGTTCCGCATCAACAGGTATCGGGAGGGTGCGGCGGCGACGGTCAGTGTCAGCACCGGGAGAATCAGGTGATGGATCCGGTCCCAGAAATACCCGGCCGTTCCGGGAACGACCCCAGCGCTGTTCAACCCCGTATAGGGAAACCACCGCTGCCGGAAGCAGAACAGGATCATCAGCACCAGAGCAATCAAAAATGTGGGCATCGTATTGACGATGATCTGGAATGTGGTCGAAAACTTCTCAAAGCCGCTGCCTTTCTTGTAGCCGCAGCGGAGCCCCCACAAAAGACCGATGACCGTGCTGAGCAGCACGGCAGGCAGGGTGATCTGTAAGGTGTAGCCCAGCCGCTGCCCAATCAGGGCTGAAACCGTGGCTTCCTTTTTGAAGGAATAGCCCAGTGTACCGTCTGCAAGGGAGCGCAGATAGTACCCGAACTGCACGAATACCGGCTTATCCAGATGGAGGGCCTGCCGGTAATAAGCTACCTGAGCAGGGGTCATATCCTCCTCGGAAAAGCCGGTCAGATAAGCAATGGGGTTCCCCGGCAGAAGCCGGGGCAGAAAGAAGTTCAGAACGATCACGATCAGGAAGCACACCAGTGCCAGAATCAGGTTTTTACGATACTTTTTCACCGGTGTGCCTCCTGCGTGCAAAAATTATTTCTTGGTGATGCTGAACCAGTTGTTGACGTTGTTCAGACCGAATACAGCATCCACGGTCACATTGTCCAGCTTGGAAGAATAGGCCAGCATCATATTGTCCCAATACAGGGCAATCAGCGGCATATGGGCCGCGTAGTAGTCCTGGAGCTTTGCTGCGCCGGTGTAATATTCCTCAATGGTCTTGGCGGCCTTCAGTTCGTCCAGAATGGAGGAAAAGGCTTCGTCGAACACCTGGCAGCCGCCCTGCACGGCGTGATTGCCGTCCACATAGATGGAGCCAAGGCCATTGCCCATGCCCATGCCGGCGGCGGTATAGCCATAGATTGCCGCTTCCATGGTGATATTGTTCTCGGAGAACTTGTTGCTGGTTTTGGCATTGTAGGCATCCTTGTCTACGGCGTCCAGATTCACCTGAATTCCAAAGGCCTCCAGCTGGGTCTTGATCATTTCGGCGTAGCCCACATGGGTCTCCTTTGCGGCGTTGACCGTCAGCGTAAAGGCAGCAGCCGCACCGTCGGCGTTCACGTAGAAGCCGTCGGCATTCTTTTCGGTGTAACCCGCAGCCTTCATATACTCGTCCGCTTTTGCAGTATCGGTGGTCAGTTTCTCCGTGTCCGTATAGCCCACCGTGGTGGAGGGTACAAAGCCCCGGTTGGGGATCTCTGCATAGGCGCTGCCGAAATAGGTCTTGAATTCCTCGTAGTTCAGTGCATAGGAAACTGCCTGACGCAGGTTTTCGTCAGAGAACAGGCCCTTTGCGTTGTTAAAGGCCAGGACCGCAGGCGCATTGGCCGCAGCCACATTGACAAGCGAGACATTGGTATCGGTGGAGAGCACATCCTGATAGGTTCCTGCCACACCGGCGGAGTAGGCCCAGACCATGTCGATGTCGCCCTGCTGGAGCGCCAGGTACATGGTATCCTCGTTGCCGAAAAGCTGATAGACGATTTTCTCCACATTGGGCTTCTGGGGATAGTATTCATTGACTGCGAAGGTAATGGTCCCGGCTTCCTTGTTGAAGGATTCCAGCACATAGGGGCCGCAGGTGATGCGGCCTTCGACCTCCGTGACGGTATTCTTTCCCTCATAAACGTGCTTGGGCATGACCCGGAAGGAGGTCATATTGCTCAGTTCCCGGACATTGGGAGAGGCCAGCGTCAGGGAAATGCTCATTTTGTCATCGGAGAGGGTGTAGCCGGTGTACTTGGCCTCCGTGACCTTTCCGTCTTCCCCGGTCTGGGCCTCAAAATTGGCGCTTCCGTTGGCCTGATCATATTGGAGTGTGAAAAGAATGTCCTCCGCCGTTACAGGCTCTCCGTCGGACCAGGTCATGCCGTCCTGAATGGTGTAGGTCCAGGTAGCGGCATCCTCGGTAGCATAAGTTGCCAGAAGCGGATGATATTCGCCCTTGGTGTCCTGATAGACCAGAGGCAGCTCGGACACACCGCTGGCAAGCATATCGAAGTTATACTCGCCGAACACGGCGGTTTCGATGGCAGCCGTCGTGCCGACGGTCAGCGTATCAATGGCGTAGGTGGGTGCCGGTTCCGTGGCCTCCGTGGTCGGAGTCTCGGTGCTTGGTTGGGTGGAGGGTGTCTGGGTGGGTTCTGCCGGGGTCTTGCCGCAGGCTGCCAGCGACAGCACCATCAGCACCGCCAGCAAAAGAGATCCTACTTTTTTCATTTCGTGTTTTTCTCCTTCTGATTTGTGTGTTTCTTCTCAAATACATAGATTTGATCACAAAGTAAATTCACCAGTGCTTCATCGTGGCTGATGAGCAGGATGCTTCCGTGGTGTTCCTGCATCTGACGGCGTACCATTCCCAGCACATTGGCCTGGGTAGAAACATCCAGCATGGAGGTTGCCTCGTCCAGAATCAGCAGCTTTGGCCGGAACAGAAGGCACCGGGCGATGGCCACCCGCTGGGCTTCCCCACCGGAGATCTGATGCGGCAGATGGGCCAGGATCTGCGGCTCCAATCCGACTTTCACAAGCACGTCTTCCGTCAGCGCACGCTCCTCTCCTCTGGGAGCAAAGCCGTGATAGCGGATCAGTTCTTTGAAGCCGCTGCCGATTTTCTGGTGCGGGTCCAGCGTTGCATAGGGTTGCTGATAAACCATCTGAATGGAAAGGCCCAGTTTCCTGTCATAGGGCGTATTCTGCGAAACAAGACATTGGCCGTCCAGCAGAATCTGCCCTCCGTCCGGCGGGCAGATGCCGCAGAGGACCTTGGCCAGCGTAGATTTTCCGATCCCGCTTTTTCCGAATATGCCGCAGATCTGACCGTCTGGAATATCCAGCGTGACATTTTGCAAAACCTGTTTTCCGTCAAAAGCCTTATCGATCTGTTCCATGGAGATCATTCCTTGCAGCACCACCATTCTCTGTCTTCCAGCGTCCTCCGGGGTATTTCGGCACGGCATCGTCCGAAGGCTGCGGGACAGCGGCGGTAGAAGGGGCAAGTGCCCGTCTCCGGCCGCAAAATCGGCGTTTCCTGCATCCCGTTTTCCACCAAGGCACCCAGCAGGGCTTGGGTGTAGGGATGGCGCGGGGCAGCCAGCACCAGTGCGGAGCTGCCAGTCTCCAGCATTTTCCCGCCGCACAGAACAAGGATCCGGCCGCAGGTCGCTGCCACGGAAATGTCATGCGTGATAACGAGCTTTGCCGCATCCGGGAACAGGTCATTCAAAAGGGACAGCGTCTGCTGCTTGCTGTCCTGATCCAGACCGTTGGTAGGTTCGTCGGCGATCAACAGCTTCGCCTGAGAGCAAAGGGCCAGTGCAATGGTTACCCGCTGGGCCATGCCGCCGGACAGCTGGAAGGCATACCGGTCCAGAATGGCCTCCGGCTGGGTAAACCCCACCTGCGTCAGCTTTTCACGGGCAAACGCCTCTCTCTGAGGTGCCGCAATGCCCAGCTTTGCAATGCTGTCAAACATCTGGCGGCGGATGCTTCTGGACGGGTCAAGAAACTCATGCCCGTTCTGCGGGATATATACGATCTCCCGGCCCAGCATGGACCGCAGCTTTTTGCCCTTCGGCAAAGCCTTCCCGCAAAATAATACTTCACCGGAAACCAGCCGCACATTGCCGGGCAGCACCCCCATCACGGATTGGGCAATCAGCGTCTTGCCGGACCCAGTCTCGCCAATGAGAGCCAGGCTCTCCCCGCGAGAAATATGGAAAGAAACCCCGTGGACCAGTTCTTTTTCCGTGCGGTCCAGTTTTGCGGCGATCACGCCGTCGGCATACTGTAAAATAGGTGTTTCCAAGTGTTCCTCCGAACCGGTGTTGCTTTGCATTCCTGCCCTGCGCAAAGACGCAGCGCTTTCTTCCCCAAGAAACGCTGCGCCTTTGCTTTGGGTTTTGGCAGGAATGCGTGTATGAACCGATGAGCATACTATAACAGATGAGATTCCCGGGCGGAAGCCTCCCCGGGGGATGTTTTTTCCATTCACCAAGATAGAATCTGTGTTCGCACTTTTTTCTTCGTATGTTCTGTCAAAGCCTTATGCTGATTGGGCCGAAAAGTATCGCAAAAAAAGTCAAAGTGATACGCATTTTCGCACGGTCGGAAAAATCTGCTTTCCCAATGCCGTTATCGTTGCGGACCGGTTCCACGTGATCCGTCAGGCGTTCTGGGCGATGGAGCAGGTCCGGAAGAACGAGCGGAACAAGCTCTCCAGAGGGCTGCGCAGGTACTTCAAACGGTCAAAGCACCTTCTCCGGAAGCCGATGGAAGCTCTGAGCAGCGAGGAGCAGGAGCGTCTGGCGCTGATGGTTGAGATCGCCCCGAGGCTCGCCGACGCCTACCGGCTGAAGAACGAGTTCCTTGCCGTCATGCATTCGGAGTCCTCGACCGTCGGGAAGCAGCGGCTGCTCGACTGGCTTGCGGCCGTGAACGTTATGGATCTTCCGGAATTTCAGGCCTGCGTCACGGCGTACCGCAACTGGTTTCAGGAGATTCTGAACTCCATGGACGTCCCCTGGTCCAACGGCTTCTTCGACGGCTGCAACAACAAAACGAAGGTCCTCAAGCGCGTCTGCTTCGGGATGCGGAACTTCCGGAACTTCAGAAATCGGATCCTTTTCTGCAGCGGTGTACCGAAAAAACCGCGCCGGGGCTAAGCACCCCGACACGGTCTTGGATTAAGGTATTTTTGTTCCGCGTATTTCAGCAAGATATAAGGCTTCTTTCATAGCCGGTAAATATGTTGTTATAGGCTTCTTCCACCAGCCAACGGCGGTCCTCATCAAGCCAGATCCACCCTTAAATTCTTCATTGATCAGGCGCTGCTTTTCCAGGGCGGCAAGGGTATCCCGCTCGTTGTACTCCGTTCCGTTATCAAGCAGCCTGATCTCCCGCAAGTTCAGTGTATTTTCCATGATGCGCAGTGCATTGTATCGTTCAAGTCCGTACTTGAACATCGCATTTTTGCTGTTTAAGGAGGCCAGATACGCAGGAAAGTCCGCAGCTATGAGGATGTAATTCAGCGTAATAATCTGTGGCGATTCTTCCATCCGCTCAGAGAAAAAGCGGTCACGAGGGACGAAGCTCGCTGATTCCTGTGTAGAGCCGGAAAA
>ENA-ORUO01002615-ORUO01002615.1-human-gut-metagenome-genome-assembly--contig:-NODE-2615-length-13853-cov-6.706769_pt1 | contig 13853 bp, 9 predicted proteins | sample MGYA00242082_ERZ509215 | MGnify/ENA primary metagenome ERZ509215 (study PRJEB26280, sample SAMEA2338829) | human gut metagenome | biome: human gut; feature: human-associated habitat; material: faeces... | reverse complement strand
CGCTGACAGCCAGTCCAAAGACATTGGACGGAATCTGTGCAAGCGCACTGATACGAAAAGATGGAAAATACTCCCACAACAAACTCAGCACAACAGTCATGACCATACTTATCAGCGCAGCTTTGCCTGTGACAAATTTGGAGTACAATCCTAACACCATTGGAACAAAGGCAGAAACACCGTAGAACAAGCCACCAATATAGCAAATATTTACAATATTGCTGGAGAACATCGATATGCTCAATGCGAACAGTGCCACGGCAAAAACGCAAATGCGACTGGTTACCAATATACTTTGATCATTTCGCTCTGACTTGCCAAGCGGAACATAGATATCGTTGACAATGAGTGTTGCCGTCGCGTGCAGCATTGATGTTCCGGTGGATATTGTTGCCGCAAATACAGCGGCCAGCCCCATATGCCCAGCAGGCCGTGAGGGAAGAAGCGGACCAGCATGGTTGCAAATATCATGTTAGAATCTTCTATTCCAGGTAAAAGCACATAGGCAGCTATTCCAATTAATCCTAATGCCATTGAAATGATCACATAGAAACCGGCAGTGAAGAGCGCACCGAATTTTGCAGTTCCTGTGTCTTTTGCACTGACCATTCGCTGGATATAGTTCTGGTTCGTGGAGTAATTGAGCATGCAGAGCAGGATCCATGAGATTGGAGTCCATGCGCCCAGCTGATCAAAACGGAAGAATTCAACCGGCACATTTGCTTTTAATGTTGCATACCCGCCAGCCGCCCGAATCGAAAACGGCACCATTAGCAAGATACTGATCACAATTATGATAAACAGCACAGCATCGGTGTTTACAACTGCCCGCAGGCCGCCGGAGGTGAGAAAGAGAACGATTAGAACGGAAATCACAAGAGAGACATTGATATTGAATCCTGTGATAATATGAAGTACTGTGCAAGAAACAGTAAACTGGACTGAAAGGGCGGCAATATTGGTCAGAATATGGAGTATACAGGATAGAAGTTTGACTCCTTTGCCATACCGTTTGCCAAAATACTCGGGAAGTGTGGCACAATCCATGCGATTAAACTTCTTTGCCAAAAAGAGTCCCACCAGGATAAATGCTGGAGCTGCCGCTAAATTCCACCATATGCCGGAAATCCCGACAAAGTAGCAGTAACCAATTGCACCGACCAAGCCGCTGCCTCCAAAGTCGGTAGCCGCCATGGAAAAGCCTGCCTGCAGTTTATTAATCCCTTTTTCTGTCAGCAGAAACTCTTTGGATGAATCGGTGCAGCAGGTATTTCTGCCGCTAAGCCATCCAATGAGTATCACGACCAGAATCGTGCTGAACAAAACACAGTAGTCTATTATCTGCATAGAAATGTCCCTCCATAGGATACGTCTCAGTCTCTGAACAAAACGCCTTCCTTCCACACCATAGCAGGATATTTCATCATGCAGGAGATATCTTCATCGGGTGCACCGTCTACAACCACAAGATCGGCCAGTTTGCCAACGCAGATAGTACCCAGCTTGTCATCCATGCGGAGGATCTTTGCGCTCTCAATGGTGGCTTGTTTCAAGATGGTCTCATTGTCCACGCCATAGGATGCTCTTGCCTGAAACTCGATGCCCGGATATTTCGCCGCATTTTCCATATCCAGATCGGTACCGAAACCAATCGTGATGCCAGCGGCCTGGCAGAGGTGAATACCCTGCGCCATATGTGCGATACCATCTTCCGTCTTGCTCTTAAATTCAGGAACAACGGGGCCAGAGAGCTCAGAAACTAACGAATACGCCACCGCAAACGTAGGAACTGTACAAATATCATTCCCACGCTTGAGGATCAGCTCCACACACTCCTCATCCATATAGGAGGCGTGTTCAATGGTGCGGACGCCGGCCTTGATGGCTTCTTTGATCCCCAACGTGCCGTGGCAATGTGCGGCAACATAGGTCCCAAGTCCTTCCGCTGCTGCCACAATAGCGCGAAGCTCTTCGGGTGTGGTTACAATCTGACCAGGTACGCCGCCAAGATTCAGCATCGCCCCTGTGCACATATATTTGATAAAATCGACCCCTGCGGCACACTCCTCACGGCAGGCCTTCAGCATGGCGTCTGCACCGTCAATTTCCTTATAGAGCGTTCCAAAGCTGGAGTTGCCCCGTGTAGTGGGTGTCAGAATTTTGCCAGAGGTGATAACACGTGCGCCGGTCAGAACGCCGCTGTTGATGTTGTCGCGTACGGTTACAGAGGCATAATAGTCATTGCCAGCATCACGGATGGTGGTGTAACCCAATTTCAGATAAGTCTTGGCGTAAGCGGCGCTGTCCATTACATATGTGCTCTCACTGCGGTGCATTAAATACTCCCAGTTCTGGTTGGTAAACATCAAATGTGCATGCAGGTCAAAGTAACCCGGGATCACCGTTTTGCCGTTCAGATCATAGCACTCAGCATCTTCACAAGATTGTGTTCCACAGGGATAGATTCCTTGGATGTGTTTGCCGTCAATAAAAATGTCTGCGGTGGGATTGCTGTATCCATCCGTCAGGTATGGGATAAGACGACAGTTTTTTAATACAATCATTATAATTGCCTCCATGTTTTAGGATGTCCTTATCATATATTTTTCACAAAGAGGAGGCAATTTTGCAAATTCCTGCTTCGCCGGATTTGTGATTCAAAAATTCCGCTTGCACCGGAATTGACAATCCATTATAATCAAAAAGTCAAAGAAACAAAATATTTTATTTGTGTATTTTAGCGGATTTCCGTTTGAAATGGAATTGTTGGGGGGATGTGCGATGAATGAAATCAATATTTGCAAAGAAGTGGGTGCAAAAATCCGCTATTTTAGAAAATTGCAAGGCTATACGCTGGAGTCTTTTGCCACTATTTTGCACCGAAGTAAATCCGTCCTTTCTCAATATGAGCGGGGTGAGATTTCTATCGATTTGCTGACACTTCAGCAGATCAGTAATGCGCTGGGTGTTTCTATCGGCGCGCTCATTGACAACTACTGGAACGCATCAAACCTACTGATCACAAGTGGTTCTGCCAACCAAATTTCCATGGAAAATATGCGGCAGGAGTACATATATACGTACTTTTCCCACGCAAAAGCGCCGATCCTTAGAGCGCATCAATTATGCTACAACGAGAGTAAGACCCATGCGGCCATCTACACATATTCCTCAGAGAAATTAGATGGAGCCTCTTTTGAATACTTTTATACCGGTAAAATCGTCTGCGGCCAATCTTTTACGCGGCTGCTGCTTTCAAACCCGCTGATAGAAGATGATTTGCTGTTTCTTGAATTTCCCGCACGCTTTCGCGGCTCAGGGGCTGTCTTGGGCTTCCTAAGTACCTATTCAGTCGGTTCCTGCTTTCCTCTAGCAGCGATGGCTTTGCTCTCAAGTACAATTATCAGCGACAGGGAGTGGCTCATCTCTTGCCTTAGTTATAACAGAGATGATATGAAACTTAACAGGCAGTGCAACTGTTTCTTTGTTAATCAGGAAAAAAACCACTTCTTACACGAAAATATGGAGCTACATAAAAAGCTACATGGTAAATATTAGGACAACCAACCTTCCTGATTTTTATTTGAGCCACCTAGAATATAGTTGCGGTCATAGACACGGCTGGCTACCATGTCTATGACCGTAACTATATTTTAGGTGCGTATAAACGGGTATCCAATGAGGTGGAAGGCTGTAAAACGAGGAAGTTGCCTGTGCAATGAAGCTGTTGCTGGATGAGTATCACCAAGTAAAAGTGAAACGGCTGGAGTATCTGATTGATTTTTATGTACAATTTGAGCACATCCGTCCGTTTCAGGACGGCAATGGCCGGGTAGGACGATTGCTTTTCTTCAAGGAATGTCTGAACCATAGTATTGTTCCCTTTGTGATCTAGGATGACCTGAAGATGTTCTATTACCAGGGATTAAGCCAATGGGGCCCCGAAAATGGTTATCTGATGGACACCTGCCTGACGGCACAGGATCGTTTCCGGGCGTATCTGAAGTACTTTAATATCCCTGCCTGATCCTGTGTGCCGAGAGTAGATTTTTCAGATGACGTTTCTCTTGAGTTTGAAAGAATACTCTGGTATAATCAAAATAAATTAGACGATTATTTTGCAATAAGTTCTGTTTCTGAATGATCTTTTGTGAAGTAATATGGCTTGCAAATGGTGCTGATTTTTGCTTGTTGTTGCAGTAGTAAACCGATGCTATTTTGATACTGGTAAAGTTGGATACCATAAAACTGCAAGCAAAACATTAACAAAAAAGCGAACTTTTCTCCCGCATAAAGAACATGAACAGCGTTAGAATTGTAAGAATTTGCCGAATGCCCATGATCGCCAGGATGACGCGCATAATTACTAAGCTGATGGCCGCGTCCAGCAGGCAGATCACGATGAGCAGGGGGTGCCACTTCTTGTTGGAGCCGGTGACCAGCACAATGCGGGCGTAGTGGCCGATCAGGGTGCCCATCAGGATACAGGCGGGCAGCATCATGGAAGCCCAGGGTGAGGGTGCCAGCCTGGTACATGGAGGCGGCGGTGGCGCAGCCGGAGGCCTTGGCGAAGAAGGCGGAGATCAGCACGGCGAAGGCCTCGCCGGGCAGGCCGAATAGGTTCATGACGGGGGACATGACCACACCCAGCAGGTCCATCAGGCCGGTCTCCTGGAGGATGTACACCAGCACATAGCCCAGGATCATTGCGGGGGTTATGTTCTCAATGCCCACCTTGAAGCCTCTGGCGCAGCCCTTCAGGAAGGTATCGACGACAGAGGGCTTTTTCTCTTTTGCCGGGGCGGCCGGCTGGACGGCCGCGGTTTTCGTCTCGTTGCTCATGCTGTCTTTCCCTCCTTGCTGCGTTTCTTGCCGGACAGGCGCAGAATGATGCGCACGATGTTGGCGCCGATGATCTTGCAGAAGACCATGATCAGGATGCAGGGGCCCAGGGCCACCGGGCTGATGGCCACCAGGGGTGCGCCGCCGGTAATGGTGTTGTTGATGCAGGCCGAACCGGCGTACTGATAGGCCACGAAGATGGTGCGCTCGTCATCGGTGATGGAGCCCTCCTCATAGAGGTCGCGGGTCATAACCGCGGCCACGTCGGAGCCGGTAAAGCTGGAGATGAAAGCGATGCCGCACTTGCCGGGGATGCCCAGCAGGGGGCGCAGCAGGGGACGGAACAGGATCTCAGAGGCTTTGTAGGCGCCCAGCTGCTCAAACACGGCCAGCAGGCCGCAGAAGAACATGACGGCGGGGATCAGGTTGAAGCCAGCCATGAAGCCGTCCTTGGCGCCGGTGCCGCCTGAGCCGATCAGGTTGGCGCCCGTGTCGCCGATGGTGCCGAAGGCACCCGACAGGTTGGTGAAGTCCAGCACCTTGATAGGGCCGTCCATGGTGCGGAAGGCGCCGGAGAGGATCAGGATCAGCACGATGAGCGCAATCCATGCGCCTACGCCGACCTTCTCACTCTTTGCTTTTTTCTCTTCCATGGTGATTTTTCCTCCTTCTTTCACAGGTTTTATTGCTCCGTGAAGCCGTCCTCCAGAGAGCCGGCCGCACAGGCGGCCAGAATGCAACGCTCAAAGAGCGACTCCACCTCAGCATACTCGGTGGGGGTGTGGTTTCCCTCGCCCCGCACGCCCATGGCGCACACGGTGGGAATGCCGCAGGCCACGGTGATGCCCGAGTCGGACAGGCCGCCCACCTGGAAGCAGCCGGGCTCGTCCATACCGCACCTGACGGCGGTGCGCTGGATGTGGCGGAACAGGGCCATGACGCCGTCGGTGGTGTCCATGCACTCCATCAGGCGGCTGGTGTCCAGCTCTGCCCAGGTGTCGGGGACGGTACTGTGGGACGCGGCCTGCTCCAGGGCATCAAGGATCTCGTTCTTGATCTCCGTGGAGGGAAAGCGGACACCGATACTGATGGTGCACAAATCCGGGATGGTGTTCTCTCCGATGCCGCCGGTGATCTTGCCGCAGTTGATGAGCTTGCCCCGGGAAATGTCGTTGCAGGCCTCCAGCGCTACGATCTTGTGAGCGGCCTCCAGCACGGCGGAGCGCCCCTTCTCCGGGGCGTTGCCGGAGTGGGCGGATACACCGTGGACCGTCAGGGATACCGGGCCGCCGCCCTTGCGCCCCACCACCAGACGGTTGTCCGGGAAGCCGGTCTCGAAGTTGAATGCGGCTGCGGCACCCTTGATCTCCTCCGTCATCACCTGCTTGGCATTGGAGAGCATATGCAGATTCTCCTCGTCACCGGCAAAGACACACTTGACGGGCCGGCCGGTAAAGCCGGCGGCAGCCAGGGCCTTGATGGCGTGGACGGCAATGACAAGGCCGGCCTTCATGTCCAGCACGCCGGGGCCGTGGGCCCTGCCCTGCTCATCGATGCGGAAGGGGTTGTCCTCGGCTGTCCCCTCCTTGAACACGGTGTCCACATGGCCGATGAACAGCAGGGGGGCCTTGGGGCTGCCGCTGTTCCACTCGGCCACCAGTACGCCGCCAGCGTTCTCCACGGGGAGTACCCGCACCTTGGCGCCCACACTCTCCAGCTCCCTGCGCAGGATATCGTCCATGGCGGCCACTCCCTCCAACTGGCGGGAGCCGCTCTCGGTGTTCACCATTTCCTCCCAGAGCGCCAGCATTTCGTCATGGTGTCCATCCACATACTGGCGGATACGCTCGAACAGTTCCTCCATAATAATTCCTCCTCGTATAATAAGTTTCAAAGTTAATAGTTTCAGGTATCAGCAGGCTTTGAGGTGCCCGTGATACAATAGCTGTAGGACAGCAGGGTCAAGTTCTGAGTCCTCCGGTTGAGCCGTAAGGCTACTTCACTGAAAGTCTGTTCCCCTGAACCGGAAGTTAGCTGCAAACTCATTGGCTGTTTGCCTGGGACAAGACCGCCCTTTCAGCAGTGAGGGCTATCGCATTGGTCTGCCCAGGAATGATTCTGATAAGCGAGGGTGCCAGATGCTCCGGTTATCATGGGTATCTCAAAGCCTGCTGGCCTGAAATCTCCATGCGGGGAGGTGAAAATTGTGAATCCACTATTCGTTGGCATTGATGTGAGCAGCAAGAACAATGTGGCCTACCTGATGAAACCGGACGGCAGCAAACACTCCAGCTTCTCCGTGCAGAATAACCTTGGCGGTGCTAAACTGTTATCAGAGAGAATCGTATCGGCACTTGGCTCCATGCAGCTTGAGCGTGTGGTGATTGGCCTGGAGGCCACCTCCATCTACGGGGACAGCCTAGTCTATGCTCTTCGTGAGGATGGCCGCTTGGGGCGGTTTCAGAGGAAAATCCATGTTCTAAATCCAAAGCAGGTGCGGAAATTCAAGGAAGCCTATTCTGACCTGCCAAAGAACGACTGGGTGGACGCCTTTGTGATTGCCGACCATCTCCGTTTCGGCAGAATCAACAGGGAGGTCTACATGGACGATTACCGCTACAAAGCCCTGCAAACCCTTACCAGAGCCAGATTTGATGTCATCCAAAACTTGACCCGGGAGAAGCAGCGGTTCGCCAACTACTTATTCCTCAAATGCTCCGGCATGGCCCAGGACAAAGACATTCAGAACACCAGCGCCACCACCATCGCACTCATGGAACACTTTGAAACCGTGGATGACTTGGCGAATGCCGACCTGGAGGAACTGACTGCCTTTATTACTGAAACAGGCCGTGGCAAATTTGCTGACCCGGATGCTACCGCCAAGGCAGTTCGGGCTGCAGCCAAAGGCTCCTATCGGCTGCCCAAAACAGTAAACGACACTGTAAACCAAGCAATGGCTGTTTCTATTGCCTCCATGCGCGCCTTGAAAGGGCAGGTCAAAGTATTAGATAAGGCCATTGAACAGCAGTTTGAAATCATTCCGAACACTTTGACCTCCATCCCCGGTATTGGCAAGGTCTACTCCGCCGGTATCATTGCTGAGATTGGTGATATCCACCGTTTTGATTCCCAAGCCTCGGTTGCCAAATACGCCGGCCTTGTCTGGAACAGGAGCCAGTCTGGCGACTTCGAGGCCGAACACTCCAGAATGATTAAATCCGGCAACCGCTATCTCCGCTACTACCTGCTGGAAGCCGCCAACTCCGTGAGAAGATGCGACTCCGAGTTCCGGCGTTACTATGACCTCAAATTCAAAGAGGTCAACAAGTACCAGCATAAACGCGCACTCGCTTTAACTGCCAGAAAACTGGTCCGGTTGGTCTTTCGGCTGCTAAAGGACAACCGCCTGTATATCCCGCCGGAGGGCTGAGAGCGCAGCTTGCCACTCTGACTCATAGGCCCTGTTTCAAAATTTCTCAGGGACAGGGCTTTGGTTGGTGTTGCCTTTTTGCTGTCTACACAGTGCTTTTTACTCTGTTTCGCTTAAAATTTTCTTGCATCACCTACTTGACTTCATACCATTGGACTTCCAAAAATTTACGCCGCTCTGTGTCCCCAAAGACAAAGAGCGGCGTATGTAAAAGCCGGTTGTTTCAGCCGTGAGCCATCAGCTTCAACAGCAGGTCGTTCACCGGCCCAGCGTCCCGGCCCTGGGCGGTCAGCTTGTTCCGCCAGTTCATCAGGTACATCCGCACAAGGCGGCGCTCCGCGTCCGTCAGTTCCAGATACACTTTCTTTTCCCGTTTGAACATTTGAAACAACTCCCTTCTCTCTGCCCATATCGTACAGGAAAGGGCAAATGGATTCAAATGTGCGAATGGGTATGTAAGCGGCCCGCACAGCGGGCCGCGGGGGATGCGCTTAATAACCCGTCCGGGGCAGGGGCTTGGAGGGGGCGTAGACCTTCGTCACCCACCGGGAGGTAGCCATGATCCACTGACCGTCATAGACGCCGCCCACATCCGCCTGATTGACGAATTGGCTGCCGCCTTTGACCCAGGACACCACGGAGCAGTCGATCATGGGCGTTTCCACCTGCCGGAAGTTGGAGGGCACGACGCCAAACACGAACATCACCTCTGTGACATACTCGTTGGACCCCAGCCGCAGGGCCACAGGCGAGGCGTCCAGCACATAGTTCTGCTGCGTGTTCAGGCTGTCCGCCAGCACACGGTACTCGCTCCCGCTGAGATTGGTCTTGTAGACGATCTTATAGCTTCCAGCAGCATTGTAGGTGCCGGTGGTGATCTTCGCCAGCCGCACCGCCTCCACGGGCAGGGTATCGCGCCAGTAGAACGATGTGAGAGAAGTCGTGGAGTTGTTGGCGATGCCGGAGAAGGTGTAGCGGATATTCTGGCCGGGCATGACCTCGGCATAGCCGGTTTTCTGGATGGCTACATTGGTATAGAGGCTCTTGTTGGTCATGGCCGCCTTGACGATCTGGCCCTCATGCTCGATCTCCACCTCAATGGGCGTTTTGTCCAAAGCATAGAAGTCCGCCGCCTGGGACTCCACGATTTTGTACCGGCCCAAAGGCAAGGGCTTAGACACGGCCACACCGTTTTTATCGGTGCGGATGGTGTCCACAAGACGCCCCGTCCGGGCATGGTAGATTTCAAATACGGTGCCAGGGATAGGAGTACCAGCGGGCCAGCCGTTCATAGAGTTATAGTCGGCGCTTGTCTTGGTCACCTGGATTTGGCCGGTGACGGCGGTATTCTCCCAGGTGATGGTGGTGCAGCCGCCGTACTTCACATAGACGGTCTTGGGCTGGGTTTCCAAAAGGTAGCCCTCCGCGCACTCAATCTCCTGGATGGTGTACCGGCCATCCTCCAACTCGTGGTCAATATAGACATAGCCCTCGTTGTCGCTCTCATAGGTGCCGATGGGGTTGCCCCTGGCGTCGGACAAGAGGAATTTCACGCCGTAGATGCCCTTGCCGGTCACGCTGTCGATCTTGTGAATGAGGGCGCTCCCGGTCTGCCGGTTGGTAATTTCCAAAGTGGCGGTCTGGCCGTCCTTTACCTCAATCTGGTAGGGCGTATCGTCCAGACGGTAGCCCTCGGCGGCCTTCAGCTCCACCACCTGATACCAGCCCTTTTCCGCTTCGGGCAGGCGGATGACGCCGCTCTTGTCAGTGGTGTAGGTGCCGATGATCTCTCCATTCAGCTTGCGGACCTCGAACTGGACGCCGCTAATGCACTCCCCGGTTTCCTCGTCCTTTTTGATGATGGTGAGGCCGCCGCTCGGTGTGTTGTAGAAGCGGAGGGTTTGGACCTCGCCGGCTTTGATCTGGATGGACTTGGGCGTGGTGTCCAGGACATAGCCCTCCACCGTCTTGACCTCCCGTGCGGTGATGGTGGTGCCGGGGGTTAGGGCCTCGATCACGATACGGCCATTCTCATCCGTGATGAACTCGCCGTTGCTGCTGCCCACTACCGCGCCGGAGCTGTCGGTGACAAGGAATGTGACGCCTTTCAACGGGGTCGTGGTGCCCTCAATATACTTCTCAATGACCAGGGTGGTGCTGGGGGTGTTGGTACAATGGAGCGTCTGGGTGTCGTTAGGGTTCACCACCACGGTCTGAGTCCGTGTGGCCTCATCAATGGTATAGCCCGGAATGGTGGCCGTTTCCGTCACCACCAGCGTCCCCACCACACCGTTAATGGTGATTTTGCCATCCTTGTCGGTGAAGTACAGGCCGTTGCTGCTGATCTGCCCGTTTTCATCCGGTACAAACTCCCCTGTGGAAGTAGTCACTTTGAAAGTGACGCCCTCCAGCGGCTCGCCGGTGAGGGAGTCCCGCTTGTCGATGACCAGCGTTCCGGCCTTGGAGTTTTTCACAATGACGGTCTGGGTGTCGCCGCCCTCCCCGATGACCACATTGGTGGAGGGTGTATCAATGACATACCCGCCGTCCGGGGCCTTGATCTCCGTCAGTACATACGCGCCGGGGGCCAGGTTGGTGATCTTGATCTCGCCCTGGGCGTCCGTGGTAAAAATGCCGTTCTGCGTTAGGGTGCTGGTGCCGATCACGCCGTCCAGTCCCACTTCGCACCCCGCCGCTGTCGTTACCCGGAACTCCGCGCCGGGGAGGGGCTGGCCGGTGGCGCTGTCCCGCTTCTGGATAATGAGAGCGCCTTTCGGCTGGTTTTTGAAGGTCAGGGAAACGGTGCGGCCCTCCTTGATCTGTACGGTCTGGCTCTGGGTGTCCAGAATGAAGCCGTCCGGGGCGCGGGTTTCCGTCACCACCACGCTTTTGCCGGGTTTCAGACCGGGGATGCGGATCTCGCCGTTCTCGTCGGTGCGGTAGACGCCGTTGCTGTCTCCAATCAGGGTCCCATCGGCATACATGACCTTGAACTCGGCGTTGGGCAGGGTCACGCTGGGGTTGGTGGCGCAGACCTTGCGGATCAGCAGGATGCCGTCCGGCGCGTTGTCAAAACGGACGGTGACAATGCTCTGCTCCCCGCTGTCCGCCAAATATACCGTTTCAGATGCGTTGATAATGGAATACCCGTCCGCAGGGTCTACTTCCTCCACGATATAGGCCCCGCTTTTCAGCCCGGTCCAAATGGCGGTGCCGTTTTTCCCAGTCACTTTCTGACCGATGGTGGTGCCGCCCGTGCCGCTGACCCCACCCAGATACTTCAGTTGGAAGGTACAGCCGGGTAGGGCCTCGTGGGTCACGCTGTCGTACTTCTCCACCACAATCGCGTTGAGCGGTTCGTTCTGGAATGTGACAGTCTTGCTCTCGCCTCCATGGAGGATGATGGTCTGCGTGGTCGGCTCTTTCATTTGGAAGCCGGGAGCCGGTTCCACTTCTGTAATGGTAAACTCGCCCGGATAGAGCCGCTTTCCCTGCTCATGGAGCTTGATTTCGCCGTTGGCGTCTGTCAGAATTTCTCCGTAGTCGATGGTGGCGGGCGCGTCCGACGCCTCGCCGTTGCTGGTATAGGTCACATGAAAACGCGCCCCCTCCACGGGAGCGCCGGCTACGCTGTCCTCCTTATAGATAGTCAGTTCCGGAGCCTTGTGGTTCTCAAATACCAGCCGCTTTTCATCCCCGGCGTTCAGGCTGACCGTCTGCTCCCGGTCCGCGTCCTTGTCCGGCAAATAGTAGGGGGCCGGAACGGACTGTTCGATCACCTTATAACTGCCGGGGGCCACCCGCAGGGACACCGTACCGTCCTCGCCGGTGGTCACATCGTTTCGATAGTCGCTGTCAATACCTTCAATAGTAAAGGTGGTGCCGGGGATGGGGGTGGTGGAGTCGGCGGCGTCCACCTTGGCGATGGTCAAAAGAGGCTGTTTCAGGTTATCAAAAATCAGTTCCCGTTCCTCGCCGGGGCCGAGGTAGACGGTCTGGATGGGTTCATCCCCCACCACATAAGGGTCGGGAACGGATTTCTCCGTCAACTCATAGCTGTCCACAGGGATATGAGAGAGGGTGGCCCTGCCATCCTCTCCGGTGGTCACATCGGTATGGTAGCCGGAATGGATGCCCTTGACTTCAAAGACCGTACCGGGAATGACCTCTTTGGTCTGCTCATCCCGCTTGAGAATGGAAAGGCTGGGCAGCTTCTTGTCTGCCGCCTCCACGGTGATGGTGCCGCCTCCCTCCACAGTGGCCTGATCCACATGGACAATGACCGGATCAGTCAGGCAGGCGAAAGGCGCAGGGGCCGAAACCTCCACAAAGGCGTACATCCCCTCGGTCACATTAGGGACGGTGATGGAGCCGTCCGCTTGGGTGGCCTCGGTGCCGATGATCTGGCCGTCCCTGACGATGTTGAATACTGCACCGGGGAGGGGATCGCCGCTGTCGTCGTACTTGACCAGTTTGACCTTTACCCTGGCGTCGTTCTCAAACACCAAGGCCACATCATTCTTTCCGTCCCAGTAAAACTCCTGCTTGACCTTATCCGGGTCCGGGCTGAGGGAGTACCCCTCCGGGGGCGTGACCTCCGTCGCGGTAAAGCTACCGATGGGCAGGGCGTCCCAGGGCACATCCTCCAGATAGCCCCCCGCCCCGGTGGTATAAGTGCCCACAAAGCTGTTGTCGGTGCCTTCAATCTTGATGACTGCTCCGGCCAAGCCCTTGGTAGGATTATCCGCATCCACCTTACGGATGCTGCCTTCGCTGGTGATCTCCGGGCTGTCCAGGAAGGTGACGGTCACGGTATTGCTGCCGCCATTGGGCAAAGCCACATACTGCGGCCCCGCGTTGTCGATCTCATAGCCCTCCGGAGCTTCCAGTTCAACAACGGAATATGTGGAGGCGTCCAGACCGGACAGGGTGTAGGTCCCATCGCTCCCGGTCACGACCTCCTTCTCGTAGGTCCCGTTTTCCGAGCGCACGATGAACCGCGCTCCGGGCAGACCCTTGTTGGGGTTGGTGGCGTCCACCTTTTTCACGGTCAGATCGTATTTCTCGCGGATAACATTCAGCTCCCCGATCATAATGGCCTGCACATCCTTGGCCTGATGGGAGCTGGTGCTGGAGCCGGTATAGGCGTACTTATGGACGGTACAATCGCCCCATACGCCCTGTTTGCCCAGGTCCAGGATATATTGGGCACGGTCGCGGAAGGACATCCCATCCAGCAGGTCATCTACACCGCTGTAATTGCCGTGGTGCAGGCTATTATAAACGCAGACCAACTCCTCGGCGCAGGCGGTAGCCGGGTCATTCAACAGACCGGCCTTGTAGCGCCAGACGATAGCCTGTACCCAGGCGTTCATGGTCCAGGAATACTCGCTGCCCCATATCTCATCCACGCCCAGGGCGTGGGCTTGATCGGTGAATACCCCGGTGGTATGGGCGTAGTAGTAGGCCATCATGGTCTGCACGGTAGGGTCGGTGATGGGCTTGGGGTTGCCCCAGGTCTGGCCCTCCAGGGACCAGCCCATGCCTTTCCCGTGCTCGGCACAGAAGCCGATAGTGC
>ENA-ORUO01002605-ORUO01002605.1-human-gut-metagenome-genome-assembly--contig:-NODE-2605-length-13895-cov-3.346460_pt1 | contig 13895 bp, 19 predicted proteins | sample MGYA00242082_ERZ509215 | MGnify/ENA primary metagenome ERZ509215 (study PRJEB26280, sample SAMEA2338829) | human gut metagenome | biome: human gut; feature: human-associated habitat; material: faeces... | reverse complement strand
GGAAGCCAGGGGTGTCACTGGTGACACCTCCAGGGGTGTCACCAGTGACACCCCTATAGTAAGAACAAATACTTCTAAACAAATATCCCCTTTGCCTCCTACGGAGGCATCTCCCCGGACCGGGGAGAGCCGCGACGGGAAAAACCAAACCGCCCACATCATCGAAGCCGCATCCGCGCCGGACGAGGCGAACCGCCCTATGGGTGAGCCCGACGACGAACGCTGGCAAGACGCCGGCCCCGAACCGGAAGAGCGGGTCCCCGCCGGGATACGCGCCAGATGGATCCTCGACCGGCTCGAAAACCGCCGAGCCGCCATGGGCCTGACCCCGCGGCCAGCCGGCCCACGCGACCTCGACGCCGTGACCAGGCTCGTAGAACGGCTCGACGCCGCCGGCGAACCCGACACGAGCGGGCTCATGGAACGGGTCCTCGACCACGCGCTCGACAACGGGTTCCAGGCCAAACGCGTCGACACTGGACGCCGCTTCGCCCGCCTGTTCGACGAACTGTGCGACGACCTGACCTGCGACCAGCGAACCCTCGAACGCCGACGCCGGGAGCATGCCGACGCCGGCCAAACCGCCGGAAGCGACACGGGGGAGAGCCGGCCGGTGGAACCGGAATCCTACGAGACCCGGGCGCGCCGCATGCTCGCCGACCGCATCGGCGCCGACATCGACGCGTCCACCGCCATCCGCGCCCTCGCCGACAGGCTGCGCCTCGACCCCGACCCGGACCCCGGCCAAGCCGCACGCTACGCCGAGCTCGCGCTCCGCGCCGGCCGCAAAACCCGGGCCGAACAAGCCCGCCGGGAGAGCGAACGATCGAGGGAACTCCACGACTACCGCGCCTCGCACGGCGGCAGCTGCTTCGCCGGCAACTGGCAACTGGAGCAGGCAGAATGACGGCTCAACCAAGACACCCGAACACGCGGACTCGTGCCCAATCCATGAGTCCATGCATGGCCGCTCGCCAGGGGAAGGACGAGGAATGAATCATCAGGAAGACAAGAACGCCGAAGCGCCAGGCATGGGGCCTGATGGAATGGCATCAGTCCATGACGTCGGCGCGTACGCCCCTCAAACGGCTGGTCGTGGCGATCCAATTCCCGTCACCGTCGCGGGTCTCCCACTTGACGGCGAAGTATTCCTCACCGGATACTCCAGGAGAGGAAGCGACGGAAGGGCATTGTCCCGCCCTGACGGACATCCCGCCAGGTTTGGCGATTGGAAGGAATGCCCAGCAACTGTATCCTGCCTCCTGCCCACGTTCCAAAGCAAAGGGAAGGGAGCAGGGACCGCCGTCGGCATATACGACCTGAAGCATGAGAAGGACATCGGGCTCCAGGACGCGGTGGCCGGACTTCTCGTTGAGGCCACGCGCTGCCTCATTCGTGGGCACGGACAATACGAGACAAGCGCCGTGATCGGCGGCCCAGGCATCGATGTACCTTTTCAGGGCGAGTGCGACGCCCCTGCGCCTGTACTCGTCGACGACTGCGATCCCCTCGACTTCGGCGACCGTACGCCTGACAAGCTCCGCGCACTGATACGCTCCGGCCGACGCGGAGAAATACCCGAGGAACGACTGGGCTGTCTGTATTCCTGGCGTGACGAAGGCGGCGCCTATGAGGCCGTCCTTGGAGAACGCCCCTATAAAAAGAGGCCTCAACGTGCCGTCATCCTCGACCGGCCGCTTTGGGAATTCTATATCGGCAAGATGAGGGATCTGTTCGACAATCAGACGCTTGGCCCTCTTTATCTCCACCTTATTGACCACTGGTCTGATCCTGACGATTCCGACACCGTCGAAATGATCAACGGACTCGATGCCGGAACCCCCGCATTGATTGATTCCATCCTTCATGATCCCGATTATCCGCCATCAGCCCGATATCGGCAATAAAACAATGCCGACGGTCATCGGAATCGGACAATCATCGGCGGCTTCCCGTCGGGCCGCCGATGGTATCGAGCCATTGCTTGTTGGTCGGGGCATCCGCCTCGGCCTTTTCCGCGGAATTCAATGCTCGTCCGCTTTTAGATTCGTCCATATTCGTCATGCCTTCTTCTGCGGGAGGGGAAAATGAGCTTTGTTGTCATCGCCGTGTTGATTGTACTGACCGCTTTGGCCGTCGGATATGTGGGGTTGCTCTTGGAAGAACACGCGGAATGGAGGGAATGGCACGTACCACGGGGCACGGAATTCATATCCTATCCATTGGAATACGGGGAACATGACGGGCTGCTCCTGACGGACGTGGAATACGCCACCTGCAAGGACCTGCTCGAGGTGCGCTACACCGTGGAGAACCGGAACAAGGGACAGACACCGGTCCGCAACGACCTCATCCTGGCGTTCCAGAACGGCATCGGGCTCAGGACCGTGTCCCCGACGACCTGGACCGTGATGCTCGAGGGAGCCCATGCGCGAATGACCCAATCATTCCGGCTCAGGGACCGGAGCGCACCGCCCGTGATCCAACCGGACCGGACCTGGTGACGGCCGATTCCCTTCCCGACGAATCCATCGGGGAACGGCCGTTTCCTCCTTGTAAAAAATAAACCCCGCGCCGTGCGGCCGCGGGGCTCTCGCATCGTTTCCTATTCCATCGCTTTCGGACGTCCGGGTCTGAGCTCGCGGGTCTGCGCCCATGCGCGAACCGCGTCCTCGGAATAGAGGGGGCCCTGTGAGGTCTCTATCACCGGCTTGGGAAAGGATTCGATCCTGGGAAACGCGTACGCCCTCTGTCTGGTGACGCCGGTCATGCGCGCGATCTCGGCGTAGCCCACCACCGGCGGGTATAGGGGTTCGCGGTTTCGCGCCACGGCGTCGGCCCATTCCCGCGCCTCGAGTCCGGTCACCGTCGCGCCGGGCATGTTCTCTTCGAGGAGCGTGCGCGCCTTGGCCAGCGCCGTCTCCCCGTCCGGGGCGTCGACGGCGAGGGTCAGTCCGCCGCCCGTGTGCCCGGGGTCGACCGCCACCGAGGCCCCGTATCTTCCGAGGGCTTCCATGAGGTCGAACGCCGCGTCCTCGTCGAGTCTCGCCTTGAAGTCAAGGGAAACCTGCCATTCTCGTGCTCTCGTCATGTTTCACCTATCCGATGTATTGCATGGCGTGCGCCGGGAGATGCCTCCATGGGCGCACGCCATCCAGCCGCCCTAGCGGTCGAAGGTTGATGGGGGAACAGAGGGTGTGCTAATCTTGCGGTGACAAGCCTAGGAAACTTCGTCTCCGCAAGATTAGCGACCGCTCACTCTTGGAACCCGCCGCGTCTCAGGTATTTCAAGCAATTCTCATACCATCTGGCATCCGAAGGTGTCTTGTGTATGGGAACGCCCGGCTTCGACTTGTCGGGTGGGTAGCACATCCAGCCTTTCTTCTTGGCTTCGATGCGCCATCCCTGTTCCTTGAGCTTCTCAAGGAGCGGCTCTGTTCTTTTATCCTTTATCTGCGATAATCCTTCGACTATCAGCCGTCAGCAATATTTTTGCTGACGGTGACAACAATAACGTTGTTTATTGTCATTGTCAACATTTTGTTTTGGGGCTGCGGACACGAAGGAAGATCGGTCTTGCGCGGCGGAGGAATCCCCCGATATAGAAGGGGCCACGGGTGGCATGGGCGAAGGGGCCACAAGGCAGGGCCCCGGAGAGGCAAGGAGCCGCACATGCAGGACCACAGGACGGAAAGACCGGCCGGACGAGTGTCCGGAATCCCGGGCGGGACCGCACCGGAGGCGGGGACGCCATGGGCATGACGGGTTTCTCGGACGCCGAGATGGCATTGCTGTCCGGACTGGACGCCGTGGCATGGGTCACCCGCACGCGCATCACCTACACGGACTCGTTCAAACGCGAGGCCATCGAACGCTACCGGCGGGGCGAAAGCCCCGTCAGGATCTTCCGCGAGGCAGGGCTCGACCCGCGCATCATCGGCAACAAACGCATCGAACGGTGCATCGCCCGGTGGAAGCGCGAACCGCCGGACGCCGGGACGACGCGCCCGCACGCCCCGGCCGCCGACGCCGGCAGGGAGGGAAGACCCGCGCCGATGAGCGTGGTGCTCGCCCAGACCATGCGCATCAACGCACTCGAGGAACGGCTGCGACGGCTCGAACTGGGCCTGGCGGACGGGACCGCCCGATGAGCGCGGGCCCGAATCCCGTCGACCGGCCCGAACAGGCAGCCACGCAGTTCAAGGACAGCGGCGTGATCCAGCTCGCGGTCCAGGGACTCCTGCTCGAGGGAGTCGCCCGAGACCTGCGCCAATGCGACGCGGCCACCGTCGGCTGCGTCGAACTGTCCGCCTGGCTGAACCGGGGGATACGCGAGCTCGAACGGCGCAAAAGGATCGTGGACGCGCAGATCACGCTCATCGGCACCCGCCACGGGGAATACACGAGATACACGAAGTAAGGAAGGAACCTATGAACAACGACACCGGCGGCGACCACCCCATGCCGGGCACCCGCATGCGCAGGCTGTTCGACGAGAACCTGTCCATGATCGAGACCATGACGAGGATCGAGATCAGACGTCTGGGCCGCATGCCCCGCGGCACGCACCTCGGCCAGGACGACGGGAACCCCGTCACGGACCTCCTGCCCGACCGGTACCTCGACCGGTACGACCGCGAATTCCTCTACCGCATGCTCGGCGCCGCAATACGCCTGCGCGCCCGCCTCGCCGACCCGACCGCGAACCATGCGGCCCACAGCGTCATCGAGGAGATCCTCATCAGCAGGGCCATCCGGCTCATCGCCGACGACGACAACGAGGAGGGCAGCGGACTCGAGGCATGGCTCGAGGACTGGCTCGGCGACCTCGACGTCGACCGCCTGTACGACCCGGCGGCCGACGAGGCCACACTCGCCTCGAACCCCGCCACCGGATCGGGCGACATGCGCTTCGACCACTGGTTCGAGGACCAATACTGGACCGACGAGACGGACGGAGGGGAATGATGGACGACGAACGCCGCAAGGCCATCCTCCTCGCCCTCGCATGCCTCGCCATCCTCATCCTCCTGATCATCGAATGCGCGATCATGCCGCGAATGGGATGGCTGTGGATCATCACCGCCGCCCTCGACCTCGTCCTGCTCGCCATGTGCGTCAGACACATCATCCGCGGAGACCGCAGGTGAACCCCGTCACCGGGGCCGTGCCGCCCCTCATCAGGGGACACGGCATCCGCTTCGAGGTCGACCGGTGGACATGGAGGCGACTGGATGCGGCGAGGTTCGACGGGGAACGCCGCCACCTGCTCGCCACACGCGGCAGACCCTGGCACGCCGACCCGGAACACGGCGGGGAGACGGACGCGCTCGAGACCTGGCGCCTGCTCGCCGGCCGCCAGCAGGGCGGCGGCATGGGACTGACCGTCACCGGACCCGGCGGGAAGCTGGACGTCTCCTGGGAACCCGACGGGGCCATCCCGCCGGACGGCAGGTTCTACCCGAACCCCGACCCGTCGGCCGCATACCCGCTGCTCGAACTCGAACGCGCCGGCATCATCCGCCCGGTCGAACCCGCCATCACCGCCTACGGACCCTACGGGCGGCCGACCCGCCTCATGGAAGTCACCGAACCATACCATAACCCCATGCTGCGCGCGCTGCGGATGAGATGAGAATGGGGCGAGGACGCCGCCTCAGGAAAGAGCGGGACCCCCGTCACGCCACATGGGAACGGCGGAAGACTGGTCGGGCTCAGGCATCGGCCGCCCGAAACCCGGCGAGCCATACGGCGACGCCCATGCGGGCCCGGAGGGATCATACAGCCCGGTGACCGCCTGCGAGGCGTACTCGCGCCAGGAGAGGGATTCGACGGTGGCGACGAGCATTCGGGCCGGCAGGAACCTTCGCATCTCGTCCAGAAAGGCGTCCGAAGACAACACCGACGGGATCTCACGCAGCCGGCCTGCGCGCGCCTCCCATTCTCCGACCTCCCCGTATTCCCCAGCCTTGAGCGTGGCCATCCGGAACGCCCGGGACGCATCCACGTCGGCCCTGGACGACAGCCAGCACATGTCCCACAGGTCACGACGGCGGATATGGGAGGAGCATGCAAACGACAGAAGCTTGTCCGCGAGTATCTCGGTGGGGCTTTCCACCGCCAGGATGATGTCCCCGGCGATCGCCGACACGGAGGGATAATTGACCCTGACCGGCCTCGCCTGCGGCTCATGCGCCGGCACCGATGCGACCTCCAGCTTGATCGACTGGTTCGGCAGATCACGACGTTGCGCCGCCGTGCGGATGGATATGCGCCATCTCCTCACCAGGCCCTCGTCCCGGACCGGTTCGCGAACCTTCACCTGCACGTCCGGGGACATGCCGGCGAGGGAGGACCTGACGCATTCGCCCAACCCCCGAAGGTCATCGACGCCGAAACCCGTGCCGCCGGCGAAGTCGAGGTCCTCGCTGTAACGGGGGGACCCGTGGCACAGACGCAGGCTCGTGCCTCCTTGGAACACGATCGGGCCGAAGAAGCCGCCGTCCTGCATGGCGGAAAGTATCCGGTAATGCAGCAGTTCCTTCTCCACCACGGGAAGCAGGGCACCCATGCCTTCCGAACGCGCGATGCCCGCCGCGACCGCCTTGTAGTCGAACGCCATGTCACTCCCATCCATCGTCGTTCTCCAATTCATCCATGTCCACGAGATCCAGGTTACGGCCTGTGGCCTTCAGGTCCCGATACGCCCAACGCTTCGACGCGAGCGGCGTCATCCCACCGTCACGCGGCACAAGGTTGGGGAGTATCCTCGACCAGTCGAGCGCGCAGTGCGTGAACTCGATCGTCCCATATGGGGTCACGGCCAAGCCCTCACGGCCGGTGGTCATGAACGTGACGCGATCCACCGGGATCTGGCTGATCACGCCCCAACGGCTCAGCGCGCTCTCCAGGCTCTCCCACACTAGCTGTCGGGGGCGCAGCCGGCGTGCGACGGTATGCAGCGTCGCCTCCCCGAGATGCGCCGACCAGGCGAACGCGTACACGCCGCGCGCGGCGCGGACCAGCACGTTCGCCGCTACCAGGCTCGACAAGGTGCGGTCGAGCCTTTGTCCCGTTTCCCCGAGAACCAGCGCCAGATCCGGCTTGCGATACACGTGCACGCCGAAACCCGTGTCCATATCCCTCAGGCGGTTCATCGCCAACTCCCTACGCATGAACATAAGTATACGTGAATCATCAAAAAAACGCATATTCACGTATACCTATGACGTGGATCCGATTATCGCGGCCGGCGCGGGTGACCCATGCGAAACGCACCGGCCGACAGGAAAGGAACCATCATGACAGACACCGAAGGCACGAACGCAAGGCCATCCTCGACAAGGCCGAAACGGAAGCCAGGACCATCCTCGGCAAGGCGCGGGCCAAAGCCGAGACCCTGACCGCCGAAGCGAAGAAAAAAGCGGACGAACAGATCGAACAGGCCACGCGGCGCAAACAGGGGATCGACCAGGAAGCCGACAGGAGAATCGGCGAAAGCCGCGAACAGGCGCAGAAACTCCTGTCCGACGCCAACACCGAAGCCGACCGGATCCTCAAAACAGCCGAGGAGAAGGCCGCGGGAATCGACACGAAGGCCAAGGCAAGGATCGCGGACGCCGACCGACGCGAACACGAGGCCGCCCACACCGTGGACCAGGCCCGCCGGCTGCTCGCCGACGCGGCCGCCAGACTCGCCCGCCCCATGCCGGAACTCCCCGCCACGAACCCCCGCGAATAGAACCGGCCGGCCACGCGTCAAAGACCGTCCGCATAGCCGATCACATCCCGCTCCACCGCACGCACGGCATCGGCGCCGATCCGGGCCACGGGAACGCTCCACATCGTGTCCGACCGCGCGTTGTACAGGCCCAGACGCCGCACCCCGAGATACTCGGGATGCGTGGAATGCAGGCCGAGCCGCCAATAGACGAGCAGCTGCAGCGTGTACGTCGGGTTCGGCGGCCAACGGCTCACCTTCAGATCCCACAGGCCGTCGGCGGTGAGCAGGTCCCCGTCTCCGGACGTGACCCGGTCCGTGTAGCCGCCGTCGAACGTGAACCCCTCCCACACGACCGGCCCCACCCGGTCCATGAACCTCAACGTGCGCGCCACCATGCGCCGCACGTTATACACCGTGGCCGGCCCCGGATCGACGACCCTGCCCGCCCGCCACCTCGCCGGGCCCCGACGCGACGCCGCGTCGAACCCGCACAGCAGGCACGCGGCCCGCACCGAACGGTCGGAGAACCCGTCCACCATGGCGAGCAGCCGTTCCGCATCCGCAGAACGGCCCACCAGACGCGCCCCGGCCAACGGCACGCGGAACGCATCCCGCGCCGGCACGCCCCGCGCCACACGGGACAGGTAATCCACCGCGAGGCCCGTCACGTCCGCCGGGACGTCCTCGAACGCATACAACGGCACCGGATCGGCCAGACGAACCTCGTCGAACAGGGACAACGGCAGATACCCATCCGGCGGCTGCGCCACCCGACGGATACGCGACGTGACCGCCATACGAGGCGCATGCGCCGCCTCATCCGCCTCACGCCGCGCGTCATCCGCCTCCATCTCCGAAGGCGAACGCATGTCGAAACCACAACCGTCCGGACCGATCACCATGCCACCCCGCTTCCGCACCATACACCCGGGAATGCGCGCGGGGACGGCGATAGCCGGGAATGACACCCCAGCATAAGGCGATGAATATGCTATACTTGAGGGTATCAAACTTATGGGTGAAAAGAAGGGAAGCGGAATGGTCGGGAACGGGGATTACATGCTGGCCGCGCTGAAGCGCTATTTCGGGTTCGACTCGTTCCGCCCGGGCCAGGAGGAGGCCGTCGGGGCGGTCATCTCGGGCCGCGACGTCATGGCCGTGATGCCCACCGGCGGCGGCAAGTCCGTGTGCTACCAGCTCCCCGCCGCCAGGCCCGGCACGTTCACCCTCGTCGTCACACCATTGAGGGCGCTCATGCGCGACCAGGTGCGGCACCTGCGATCACGCGGCATACCCGCCGCGCTCATCGACTCCGGCCTGGACGAGAAGGAACGCGCCGAGGTGTACGGGCGCGCCCTGTCCGGCGAACTGCGCATCCTCTACGTCGCACCCGAACGCCTGCACGCGCCCGACTTCGCCGACTTCAGCCACCGCATCCGCATCAGCCTGCTCGCCGTCGACGAGGCGCACTGCGTGCTGCACTGGGGATCGGACTTCCGACCCAGCTACATGCGCATCGGCGAATTCATCGACTCCCTGTCCCCGCGCCCCGTGACCATGGCGCTGACCGCCACCGCAAGCCGGACGCAGGCCGGGGAGATCCGCGAACTCCTGCACCTGGCCGACCCCGTGACGGTCACGACCGACGCGGACCGGCCGAACCTGCGCCTCACGGTGGTCCGCGCCAGGCCCGGCGAACGCCTCGAGGCCATGATCGCCTGGGCGAAACGGCACAAGGGCAGCGGCATAATCTACAAGGAGAACCGGAAAGGCTGCGAACGGCTCGCCGAGACACTGCGTTCCGAAGGCATCGACGCCATGGCGTTCCACGCCGAAATGAGGGACGCGGACAAGAAACGGGTGCAGGACGGGTTCCTCGCCGGCCATCCGCGCGTCATCTGCGCCACCAGCGCGTTCGGCATGGGCGTCGACAAGCCCGACGTCAGATGGGTCCTCAACGACGGGCCGTGCAAAAGCCTCGAAGCCTACTGGCAGGAGGCCGGCCGAGCCGGCCGGGACGGCAAGCCTGCCGACGCGGTCCTCTACTGGAGCCCCGGCGACTGGCGATGGCTGCGCCACGCCGCATGGGAGGCGAAAAGCCGCGCCGAGGAATCCGGCGACCCCTCACGCATCAGGGCCGCGCAGCTCATGGACTCCCGACTCGACGCCATGAGCGCATACTGCGAGACCCGCCGATGCCTGCGCCGGACCATCCTCGCCATGTTCGACCCGCCCGGCACCAGACGCGACGACTGCTCCAACTGCTCCAACTGCCAGGCTGACGGTAGGGAGATCGTGAAAAAACCGGCGTCGAACCCGTACCGCCGGCGGCGGACGGCACCGGAAACGGGGGAGGGACAGGGCGAGCCCATGGGCCGCGAATCGATCCGCATCGCCTGCCGGTACATCGCGAACATCCAACGCGAGCTCGGCCACGGCGTCAGACCGGGCGTGCTCGCCGCCGCCCTGCACGGATCCACCCGCCGCAGCGTCACCGAACAGGGACTCGAACTCATCGACGGGCACGGCGCGTTCTCCACGCGCAGCAGACCCGCAGTACGGAACATGATCGGCACCCTCGAGGCCATCCAGGCCATCGACACCCGCACCGGCCTCGTCGAACCCGGACCCCTGTTCGACATCTACCTAGGAGGCGACAGATGAGCGGCACCGGCAGGACCATACCCATCGGAGCGGCGGAACTACGCGCGATCAGGGAACGGGAAAGCGTCCTCGAACAGACCCTCGCACGGCTCACCGGCATCGATATGACGACCGTCGAACGGATCGAGAAAGGCGAAACCCCGCTGACCACGCTCGAACCCGACCAGATCCGGCAATGGGCGAAGACCCTCGGCGTCAACCCCGCCCGCCTCACCGGAGAGACGCCCCAAACGGGGGAGGGCGCGACCACCGTGATCCGGAGGATGCGCACGGAACGGGGATGGAGCTGCCCGCAGCTCGCCGAACACGCGAACGTGCCATACCGGAGCCTGCGCCAATACGATTCCGGGGAACGCGACACCGCGAACATGGCGGCCGGGATCCTCGCCCGCGTCGCCATCGCGCTCGACACCAGCATGGAAAAGCTCTCCGGCCGGCCCGAACCGGACCATGCCACGGACGATCCGCCCGCCGGATGGACCGGCACCCGCCTCGCCTGGCACCGGACGCGACAAGGGCTCAGCCAGGCCGAACTCGCCATCCGGGCCGGACAGACCACGCAGACCATCGGAGGCATCGAGACCCGCCGGTGGGCCACCGGCAGCAAACGCAGCCGCATCATCCTCGACCTCGCCGCAGGTCTCGGCATCCAGGCGCTCGACCTCATGGACCAAACACCGGAAGGAGAACCACGCATGAACGACCCCAAGCCCGCGAAAACGGAACATTCGGCCACGGCCGACGACCTCGTCTACCGCAACCACGTGAACGCGGCCATCGACCAGCTCAGACTCGCCCTCCGGACCGCCGACACCGGCGAACGGATCCGACTGCTCGCCGGGGCCCTGGCCAATACCGGCAACGCCATCGGACAGCTCGCCCAATTCGACTCGGACGGCAGAGCGCGCCCGTCAAGGAAATGAACGGCGGGCCGACGAAAACGATTCGAGAGAAAACAAGGAGGCGGGGAGGACCGTTCCAACGGCCTTCCCCGCCTCCTTCATCCCATGGGGAGCGACCCCGTTCACGCCGGGCGGAGCGGGATGAACATCCTGCCCGATCGTTCGATGTGGCGGAACCCGTAATGCTCGTAGAAGCGCGTGGCCCTGTCCGAGGCCGGTTCCACGAGCAACGCCTTCGCGCCGACTATCTCCGCCGCGCCCATCGCCCGCATGGCGGCGTCCCTGAGCAGCTGGGCTCCCACGTGCATGGTCTGGTAGCGCATGTCCACGCCGAGCATGCCCAGAAGAATCGCCGGAATCGGATCCGGGCTGTTCCTCCTGAGCCAGCCATTGGCCTCGGCATGGCCGATGCTGTACGCGCTCAACGTGTAGAACCCGGCCAGCGCGCCGTCGCAGAACGTGGCATAGGCGACCGCCGTATGCTGCTTGCCGGCATTTCTCAACTGGTTCCGCAGCCAGTCATTGACAACCGGCAGGCCGCAGTCGAAACCGTCGGCGTCGTCCTTGGCGGTCAGACGCCGCGGCGGGGTGAAATCGGTCATTTCCAGATCGGCTCGCTCTCGAGCAGCCGGACCATCTCCTCCGGCATGGGCTCGTCCAGTGCCCGGACGAACGAATCCCACGCCTCGTCGTCCAAATGGAGGACATGAGACTCCCGGATGTCCCGGTCGGCGGCGACGAGCAGGTTGGTCAACGCCCATTGAGAGGTGCTGAGCCCCCGGATCGCGGCCGCCTGGTCGAGGCGTTCCTTCTGTGATGGCGTGAGCCGCATCTCGAAGCGGCTGGCCTTGCTGGTGATTTCCGTCATGCCATAATTGTACGGCGTTTGTACGTAAGTGTCAATCGGGGGCCTGTCGGCGGATGAGATCGATTGCGGTGTCGCGCGCCGGATGGACCGTTCGTGCCCGAAGCCTCGGGCTCCGCGTATGCGATCGCTGCCAAGGCTTCGGGCGTACGTAGGCAAGGACTCAGGGGCTGACCAGTTCCACCGCTGAAACGCGATGGGGGATGCTGTCCGTCCTCATTCGTTTATATACGGACTGACGGCGAATGCTCTTGGGGTAGAACACGTTGCCGTTGCAAAGGCCCGACCGCATCCGGTTCCCGTTCCAATCGGAATCCAATCCCAGGCACCACGCCTCGCCGCCGAGGTAATACACCACTTCGGCCTTGTCGGAGTCGACCACCACATCCACGTTGCCTTCAAGGTCCAACGCGTTCGAAAGCACCTCGGCCTTGCCTCTTGTCCGTGGATAATCGGAGTAATGTATGGCCGAGGAGGGAAGGCGTCCCTTGATCAGCTGGTCGAAGAAATAATTGGCCTCTATGGTCTTTCCGGCATGGACCACCTGCGGCGGCCTGTCGCACCATACGCCGCACAGATGCTCGAAGTTGCGCTTCTCCCATAGGATGTCGATGACGAGGCCATCCTCGCAGGTGATAAGGGAATGCCGGCCGATCAGCGGCCTGTACTTCTTGGCCGCCGCGCGATACATGGGAATGAGTTTCTTTTTCCGGGAGCGGTCGAGTTCCGACCCCCTATGCGACGCGGCGGTCATGAAGCCCCTCTCCGAAAGACGATAAAAACCCGGGAACGTCAAGACCGGTAACGTTCCCGGGTTGTGGAGGACTGTTGTTTCGGTCTTCTGCATGACTACCCAAAAGGGTCGGACACGAACTCGAATCGATGCCGTCGCGTCGATCCGTATCACCCGTTCGCAGGGGCTAGACTCCCAATTCTCGCAACGCATGTTCCGCACGGCCGGTTCATGGGGAATCCGCGGACAGCCAATCCTCCGATAAGACTTCGGCTTCAACCCCGACCTCCGGACGGGAAGAGGAGCATGGGCCAAGGCCTTGATTCCAAACTATACAATCGAACCATGGAAGTCAAATACCCCCTATCGTGACATGAGATAGGGGGCATCCGTCACGCCTCGGGCTCCGCGTACGCGATCGCGACCGGCAGGCCCATGGCGTGCAGACGGTCCGCGGCCAGGCGCGCCGCCGCGTTCTCGACCCTCCACATGCCCGCATCCTCGTCCGCCGGATGGGCCTTCGCCCACTGGGCCGCGTCCCGCCAGTACGCCAGCATGAGCGGCGCCGGCTCGACGCCGCGCTCCCGCGCCACCCGGGCCGCCGACGAGGCGATCTCCACCAGGCCGGCCGCCTTCGCGTCGGCCCGCCGCCACAGGCCCTCCACCAGGTCCCATGCCTCGCGCTTCGGCGGGTAGAAATACCTCGGGCTCTCCCAGTTGCGGACGGTGCGCGCGTCCACGCCCACGCGCTTGGCGACCCACTCCTGCGGCAATCCCAGCAGCTCCCGCATCAGGCGGAAGTCCGCCTTCCCGCGCATCCGCGACAACGAACCGTCCATGATCCCTCCAGACCTTGATTTCCTACTACAGGAAACAATGATACCTGTTTTAGGAATCCCTGTCCAGCCGGATCCGGGTCGCCGCCGAAAACGGAGCTCGCCCCGAAGGGCTCGCGGATCCGCCGCCGCGCCCCGCCGTCCGGCGGGAGCACGTCGAAAAGGGGTCCCG
>ENA-ORUO01002598-ORUO01002598.1-human-gut-metagenome-genome-assembly--contig:-NODE-2598-length-13933-cov-2.281453_pt1 | contig 13933 bp, 7 predicted proteins | sample MGYA00242082_ERZ509215 | MGnify/ENA primary metagenome ERZ509215 (study PRJEB26280, sample SAMEA2338829) | human gut metagenome | biome: human gut; feature: human-associated habitat; material: faeces... | reverse complement strand
GCCCGGTTAGAGTACGCGTCTGGGGGGCGTGTGGTCGCTGGTTCGAATCCAGTCATCCCGACTAAAGCTGAGAGAAAAGGAGTTAAGTCTATGGCTTAACTCCTTTTTTTGCTCTCTATCACTTTCCTAAAACAATGAGGCAGTAGAAATTCCGACTCATCCGATATTCATGGGGGATAGCCTTAAATCATGACAATAGATTAAAATTGATATATTCCCGTTTGAATTTAGTGCGGTCATTCCAGCCTATTTTAGCCATTATTTCTGTTAATGGTTGCTTAGTGCCGACTTATCGGTGCATGCTCTGTGAGTTCAAAGTCTTTTGGGGCACGATTGTTTATCGGAGTAGGGAGGCCTAGCTGTTTGATAGAGTGCCATTGGCTGCTGAAGTGAATAACTAACGGCTTGTCGAATGAATAACTAGCGGCTATATATAGCCGCTAACTAACGGCTCGGGAAGTGAATAACTGATCACTTGGAAAGCCTTCTACGGCCTGCGAAATCAAGTATGCGTTAACCTAGAGGAGGATTTTTGGAAATTATATTATATATGTACACGTACATTAAAGAATATGATGTATATGAATAGGCTTTAGTAATACATACCAATAATATCAAGGACTGATTTATCTAATAAAACGGCTAGTATAAACGATCGTTTTAATTCGTCATTTGCAAAGGTACGCGTTTCTTTGATACCTGCAACCCTTCCGAGCTATTTTTTTCATCCCTTATTCGCTTTCTTATCAATAGGATAGCCTATCCTTTACGAAACAACCGATTCCGTAAACAAACCTCCCGTTTTCCCTCTTCAAAAACGCAAGATCTAAATGATGGTCTAGACTAGTCGTTTTGGTATGGCGAAGGATAATTAAAGAGTTGAGAGATATTTAATTAACACTATTATTAATATTTAAATTAGAGATTATGAACAAGAGAATTTCTACTATGTTTGCGTCGTTCTTGCTTATGGCAGGTGTGGCGTTTGCTGCGGATGGAACTACTTATTCTCAGAAGGAAGCTAAGCCAACAGAAGGTCTGAAAGTCTATTTGGGAAATGAAGAGGGTACATCTTTCTTGAAATCAGCGAAAGTGACGGACGCTGCTTATAAGTTTGCGAATACCGTTACAGAAAGCGAAGCTGGTGTCTTCACGGTTACAGGCGTAAAGACCGAGAATGGTAAATTGATGTTTAAACTGGTAGACGCTGCTGGAAAGGTGGTTTATGGTAAGGAAGGATCCACGGTTGTTGAGGCCGCTAGCGAGGATGATGTGAAGAAAGGTTATTGTTGGTTTGCTTATGATGACAATAATACCGCTGATAACTATAATGATGATAAAATTACATTAGGAGGTAAACCTTTGGCTTATGATATGGCTACTGCCGCAAACGTAGCAAAAATGCTTATCGCTAAAAAAGGAACAACCTCTAATGATTTAAACAGCAATCTTTCCGGTAAAGGTTTCTCTTTTAAATTCCCGAACGCCGCTTCCGAGGCTGACGTGAATCCGTTTGGAGAGCAGATGTTCGCTATCGACGCTTCTACTGTTAATTCTACATTGGAGTTAGGTGAGACTGAGGTTTCCGGCGAGTGCTTTGTTGTAGCTAACGCAGCCGGTTTGAAGTTGGCTAAAGAGGGTGGTGTAACCGCGGATAACTTGAAAGCCGCTACTTTCATCGTATTGAACCCGAACGCTACATTCGGTATCACGAGCTTGGATGCAACTGAAGGTGAGGGCTTCGGTTTCACTACCGTAAAGGGCGAGAAACTGAACGCTATCAATGTTAAGAAAGACGGTAAAATCGCTTTCATGAACGCTATCTATAGTGTTTCTGAAGAAGACTTGGCAAACAAGGCTGGTCAATATACGATCAAGATGACAGGTGTGAAGGTAACGAAGGGCACAGATGAGAACTTTGGTTCAGAGTTAACTGTTTATGTAGGAGCTTATTCCTTGACCACTGGTGGTTTGAAGACTTATATCACTACGAAGGGTTCCACTGATAAGCTTTCCTTGGCCCAGACTACAGGAAATACATGGGCAAAGGCTTCTGATCTGTTGAAGACTGACGGTGCCGCTATCTATAATATCTACTTCACAGGAACTAAACCTGCCGATGGTGAAGAAAGTGAGTCTTTGTATGGTAAATATTTGGTTTCTACGTATGCGAAAACTGAAGAGGCTCATGCTACCGCTTCTTTCTCTAACGAGGCTTTGGCTCCTGCTAAGGTTGACTTGAAGGCTCCTGTTGCACAATGGGTAATTGTAAGTATGCAGGGTTCCGGTGCTGTTACGTTTAAGAATCTTGAGACGAATGAAACGTTTAATGCTAATTTGTATAAGACAGACAAGGCTGGAATTTATCAAGCCGTAAAGACTTCGGTTGGTGATATTCCTGCCGAGAATATCAAATTAGTTGCCGTAAGCGCTAATGAAGGCTTCTTGACTCTTTCTGACGCTCAATTGAAGCAAAAGGCTCAGTTGGTATTTAATGGCGAGTCCTCTGTTGCCGTAGAGAAAGTGTATATGAGCTGTAATGCCGATGATTCTAAATTTGAGCCGGTAAGTGATGCCGCTAAGAGCTACGCTTGGAGCTTGGAGAAGGCAGAGGCTGTTAAAAACAATGTTGAGTACATCTATTTGAAGGATGACGAGGTGGCTAAGAAGAAAGCGGATATGTTGACTATTCAAGCTTACTATTTGGTTGACGATAAGAAGGGTTTGAATCATGAGGGTTCTGATTATAAGTTGGTTGATCATAACGATAAGAAAGCGGACAATCTTTCTCGCTTGGTATTCAAGAAGAACGTTGACGGCACTTATTCCGTAATCTGCTTGGATGAGGCTCTTGACGCTGACGAGGCTGCCGATAATTATATAGAAGTTGTCAAGGCTGACGCTAAAATGTTGAAAGTGGATGTGAATACTCCTAGCTTCGCTGAAGTTCCTGTTGGCTCGGAAAAGGCGGATTATGCGAAAGTAGTGGTAGATTTCTTCCAGATGGGTGCTAGCTTGGATGCTGTTCCGAGACATGCGACATTGGATAGTGAGGAAGGTTCAATCTCCTTGAAGGAAAACAAGAATGGTATCCTTGAGGGTATCATTGGCGCGGAGGGTTTGACTTTCTGGTTGGATACGGCGGATAGCAAGGCAGAGCTTCCTTCTTTCTATATCTCTAAAGGTATCGCTGAAGGTGACTCCGTTGCTCCGGTAAGAAATTTCTTGTATTTCGCTCAAGACTCATTACGTTATTGGAATGAGGCTCAAGCTAAGTTTACTTATGACGAGAACTATGGCTTGGAAGGTACTTATGGAGCTGAAGCTAATCAGAATACAGATGTTAAAGCCATTTTCCGTCCGGCTACTTTAGCAGGTGTTGATACGATCAATACAACTGTAAACGGAAAGAATGTGGTTGTTGCGGCAGAAGCTAAGGAAGATGTTTGCCTTGGAGGTATAAATAACTTCAAATTTTATATCACGAAGTTGGATGCCGGTTATTCGGTGAGACCGGTAGACCAACCTACAAAATATTTGTATGCGTTGAACGGTAAGTTAGGCTTTACTTCTGATACTTCTAAAGCGTTGCCGGTAACAGTAGGTGAGGGTAATCCTACATCTAATGAGTCTATCGATAACTCTGCGTCTTCTTCTGTCGTAGTGATCGGCAACGCCGGTTCCGTAACGATCCAAGGCGCTCAAGGCGAGATGGCTTATGTTCGCAACTTGTTGGGTATGCCGTTGGCAGAGACAGTTGTCACTTCCGATAACGCTACGATCGCTGTTCCTGCTGGAATCGTTCTTGTAACGGTTGGCGACGAGACTGTAAAGGTGGTCGTTAAATAAGACATGTAAAGGAATAATGAAAAGATAAATCGAAAATCATTCCCGTGCGGATTATCCAAGTACCCCGAGAGGGCGAACAAGCGGGAATGGATTAATATTAATACTAAAGTAATAAATTAAAGTTCATCCGTCGTTACCTCCGTGAGGAGAGAGGGCGGTAAGAATAAGTCTTGGTTGGCATTGTATATGCCGCCAAGACTTTATTCCATATGTTGTATTGTTAATCTAAAAATTAAAGGATATGCAGTTTAGTTGGTGGTACCTTTTTGTTTCTATCCCTGTGATATGGTCTTTATGGATAGGTTTCCGGGTCTTTAGGGGGATAAATAAACCAAGTGATTTCTTCTGGTATCCGGAAGGAATGTCATCAGAGAAGTTGAGGGATTCTTTGACCGCATCGAATATCAGTGTAGGTTCTGCTATCTTTGCGTTTTTGAGCTTTGGATATTCTTATAAGCTTGCCGCTTTTATCTCTCCTTTGACATGGCTGCTGGGTTTCTTTATCTTGTATAAGGTATTTCCTCGTATAGAAAATTCGGAAAAGAGAACATTGCATGGCTTCTTGGCCAATCGTTATGATAGCCGATTTATCGGTTATTTCGCTTCTTTGTTATCGATCATCGGATTCTTGGGTACCTATGGTATAGAAATCTTGGTTGGGATAAAGATCGCTAAAGTCCTTTTCCCTAATGTCTCCTCTATTTATATTATCTTGGGTTTGAGTCTGGTAGTGTGTACGTATACTGCACTAGGAGGTTTTAAGGCTGTTATTGATACGGAAAAGATGCAATTGTGGTTTTCATACGTCGGGATTGCTGCCGTTTTTGGATTCTTAATATCTCATAATGAGAATGTATTGAGTCTTGAGACATTGGCTTCGGACCATTGGGGATTTTCAAACTTATCAGTGTTATTTGTCCTTTCATTAATTGTGGTGAATGTACCTTGGCAGTTGATCGATATGTCCGTTTGGCAACGAGTCTGTTCCATGCGAGACCAAAAGGATATAAAGAAAGGATTGTCACAATCTATTTACTCAATTGGAATCTCTTGGTGTGTGTTGATTTCATTGGGTGTTTTACTGAATTATTTTCCGGACTTTACGGCTCCTTCGAATAATGATTACGGTTCCTTGCTATTGAGTTATCTCCAAGAACCTTGGGCGTTTGCTCTGTTTGCGGCGGGCTGCTTTGCCGCATTAGTGTCTACGGCAGATACATTATTGATTGCTTCTATACAGACTTTTGTTTTTGATATATTGTATCCTTCACATTCATTGAAGACGATAGAAGATACAAATGACCCGGAGAAAATGAAGGGTTTATTGCGCTATGGAAGGAAAATGGTTTATTTATTCGGACTTATCAGCCCTTTGTTCATTTACTTGGTTAGTATTGTGATACCGGGTGTTCTGGATTTGTTTTTTTTAGTTTATAGTGCTCAGATCATATTGCTTATACCGATTTGCGTGGCGATATTCCGTAAGGATTGTGTACGGATGAGAAAGTATGCGATATTCTCTCTTTCTGCTGGTTTCTTGGCTTCTGTATGCATGATGGTGTGGATGCTTTTTCATCCGGTGGAATACGTTTATCTGTCGGCTCCACTTGTTTCGATTCTGGTTTCTGCGATACCTTGGTTTTTTATTAAGAAAGGAGAGGGTTATGATACTGGAGTTAACAAAAGGTGAGATTTTCGAACTAATGGTTTCAGCTTTAGGAGGATTCCTATTGTTATGTAAATGGATGAAATCTACGAATATGCGAAAAGTAAGGGAATACCTTGAAAAACAGCCCTTAGATGGGCTTTCGGATTGCAGTTGTTTGGGGGATTTTATGAAGCGGTCTTCTTGTAAGAAACTGTTTAACTATTATTTTTTATATAGGCTTGTCTCCATTTCTTATTATTTGCTGCCGGTTGTTTTTTTGTTCTTTTTTCTTGTTGATGCATTTTATTTGTATAACTATTTTCTTGTTGATGGATCTGAAGTATTCGAGAAAGCTTGTGTTCCGATGCAGCAAAGTGTATTGATATTTATTTTTGAATCAGTGGTTGTTATGTTCCCTCTTGTTTTAGGAGAGTGGATTAAAAGAAATACTTATGAGCCTCTTGTATGAGCGACGATTGGAGTCTTGCTATATAGAACGAATATATCCGTATTCGGAATCGAATGCTTTTTTAGGAGTGAGTATTTGCTCTCGTTTATTTTCAGAGAAGACTTTGGTTGCTCTGTTTGATTGGTGCAAGGCAAATGTCAAATCTGTTTATGTATTAATAGCCGATGAGATACAAATGTACACTTTTATGGCTTCTAAAGGTTTGGAACGAAAAGAGGCTTGTGCGAAAGCTTTGCAAATAGGCGATATAAAGTATCGATTCATAGAAAGGGTTATCAAGAAAGGTGACTATGACAATGTTCGATTGCTTTCTTGGAAAGCGGTAGCCTTAGAGCCTCGATTCAAGACTTTATTGCAAAGACTTAGATTATTATATGGAACTGAAATCCTTTTTCGGCGGGAAGTTATCAAGCAGATTCTAGAACGTAACAGGCGGTTGCCGGAAGGTTTTCGTTTTGCAAGGATCGACTCTTCTGATTATGATCTAGCTTCTCTTTATATACTGAACGAACTGGCGGTTATTTTATATTTCCATTTATATTTTGATCCAGCGTGCCAATATCAAATCTCACCTTTACCTATGACCCCTTTATTGGAAATCTTGTATGACGGTACTTTTTTGAAAGACTTGCTTGTCCCTAAAAAGGATATTGGTTATATAGAAATTATGGGGGAGAAGGATCTCACTGGCAGAATGATTAAGGTTAATACAAAAGGGGCGCCCTTATAGATAGAACCGCCCCTCCTTATAGTTGTAGATAACTCCTTTACTTTTTTGTGAGTTCGTTATAGCTTATGTATAACTTTCATTAACTGCTCGCCCAAGCCAATTGTATAGCCTTGAGAGACAAATACGACACGGTTGAACGTATCGGCGATCAAGAAGATCGGCAAGGTATTGGCGTTTTGCAATTTCATCGCTGTAGCCATCTCCTTTTGGATCGCCCCGTCGATATCCAGACCGTATGTGATCGTGCCCGGTAAATCGCCGAACTCTTTCGGATCGAAGTTCTTATAGCCCTTCTCGTCAGGGAAGAGAAGCACGATGCCTCGTCCCCAATCTTCTAGTTCCTTCTTCACGGCGGCGATATCACGCATCGCATGGTTTGTCGGTTCTTGGCGGGAGCCTAGAAGCGCTACGATATAGTAGCCACGTCCGGTAGTAGCTAGCAAGCTAGTTTCCTCGCCGTTGTCCGCACGTTTGAATTTATTCTCGGAGTTGAAATTACCGATCACCTGTATCTCGTCCTTGCTTTCGCGCATCTCCAATTGGATCGGGGTGGTCTTGTCTGCCTCCACATTGAAAAACTCGATCTCGGCCAATACGCTACCGTTTGCCATACGAGTACCGGTCACTAACATATAATTACCTTCATCCATGGATAACGGTTTCTTCAGTAATCCGCTCCAAGTATCTCCCAAGCCCATATCCACATTACCGCCTCTCTCGAAATTCAAGGTCTGTAAAGTACCGTTCGGCAAAACCTTGGCGATCGTGAAGTGACTGTAATATTTCGGGTCCTGCAGCGCCTTGATCGGTTGGTAAGAAGCGATTACCTTGCCTTGTTTAGCGGTCGTCTGTACGGCAGCCTCGAAATCGACGTCTACCCAAGCGTTGTCCTTGAAGTACTGGATCTTGCGGGCTACCGGCTCGATACGTGCCGGAATACCTAAGCTACGAGCCACGGCCACGAAGAAGATATTACGGGAGCCCTTATCAGCGATACGAGATTTCCAGACACCCATCGGCATGATCGGAATACGTTGCGCATTTAGTGCGTCGTTAATGGAGACGTTATTCTTCACCCAATCCACCAATGCCTGTGGATTCTCTACGGCTTGTTTCGCAAGGGAAGGCTCAATATTCGCGGCGAAGAAACTCTTATAAGGAGTCAGGAACTCATTGGCCACACGAGGATTCATGATATATTCATTGAACCATTCGCTTTGAACGGCCGGCGTATTATTCAAATGATCTGCGAAGACAGACGCTGGTGTATCACGTAGATCCTTAGCGGACACGACATCCAATAATGCCATCGCCTGCGCACGCTTCTCGGCGGGAGTCTCCCGTAAGAACTTCTCGATCTCCATCCAGTTACCACGGCTACCAATCATGAAATCCTCCGTCTTCATCGGGTCGATACCCAATTCTTTCGCTAAAGCCTCCGCTTTCTCTTCCGTATAGAAAGTGGCTACATATTTATTACGGATAGCGTCTTCCTCCAATAAACGTTTGGCGTTCGCTTCCTTTTGCTCCGGTGTAACTTCCGCTGGGATAGAGCCATCCACCGGTGGTATGATATCTAGGGCGATCGTCTCCACATCTCCCGGTTTTTTGTTCAAGGCGATCGTAACCTCTCCGTCTTTGCCGAAAGAGACCTTGCTGTAGCCGAATTTGCCGTCCTTGCTGGCCCATACCAACATATCCCCTTTTCCGGCGGATAATGAGCATTTGCCATCCGCATCCGTCTTCTTGCGGGCTACACTGTTAAACTCGGCATAATTATAAATCTTGAATTCAACCAGAGCGTCCTTCACTGGCTTGCCATTGGCATCCGTAACCGTGATAACAGCTTTAGCCGAAGGCGCGTAATTATCGATCACGTTGATCTCGGTATACCCATCGGTACGTTCCATGACATCCTCCGGGCCATTGTATTTACCGAATACTTTCGTATGCATCAACATACCCCGGTAAGCAGGGCCGTTGAACCAACCCAGATTCAATACCGGTTCGGGCTCGCAAGCGCCGAGGAAATACCATTTACCATTCACCCAAGCTTCTACCCATGCGTGGTTATCATCCGTATGCGCCCAGCGAGGCGTATATACCTGACGCGCGGGGATACCCACGGAACGTAAAGCGGCTACCGTGAAGGTAGACTCCTCACCGCAACGACCGTAAGCGGTCTTTACGGATGCCAAAGGGGAACTTGTGCGCCCATCGGAAGGAGTATAGATAACCTTCTCATGACACCAGTGATTCACTTCCAGTACGGCGTCGTACAACGAGAGACCCTTCACCCGGTCTTTCAACTCATCAAAGAAAACCATGCGGCTTTCATCCAGATTCTCATTGTTGATTCGTACCGGCAATACGAAATGGCGGAAGATATCCTCTGGGATGCTATCGCCCCAAGGCATCTCATTCCGTGCTTGGAAAGAGGAACGGATGTTTTTCAAATAGAAATCGCCACTATAGTCCGTGATGTCTCCAATCGGCATATAGGCGTACATGAAGGTTAACGCCTCCCTCTCTTCGGGAGTCATTTGATCGTTAAATACTGCGAAAAGGTCTCCGTTAGGCAGAGCGGCCTGTTTCGCTTGGAAATCGTTCTCGACCTCAGCTCGGTAAGCGGCGTCGGTAATAAAATGTTGTTGGTTGTTACAGCTCGTCCATACGAGTAATGTGAACAACAGCGTAAATAGATGTTTTTTGTTCATAAAGCGGATATGTATGTTTGCCAAAAGTAATGATTCTATGCGAGATAGAAAAATTCTCGAACAATTTGTAAGAAAGATTTGTTTTTCTATAGAAAGAATAAATCTGGTCTTCCTGTAAATTTGGGACCGGATTTCTTCTTTTTGTGTGATTATAATTACAAAAAGTTTACGAACTTTGTAACAAAGTATCAAATCACTAATCATAAAACCCGTTTTGCGTATGTTTCAAAATCCTGAGCAAGTGCTATTAATAGCTTCTGTGATCCTGTTTTTAAGTATATTCGCCGGTAAGGCCGGTTATCGTTTCGGCTTACCCGCTTTGTTGTTGTTCCTTGGTGTGGGAATGTTGTTTGGCAGCGATGGTCTGGGCATCCAGTTCAGCGATCCGAATGTGGCCCAGTTTATCGGCATGTTGGCGTTGAGTATCATCTTGTTCTCGGGTGGTATGGATACGAAAGTTGCGGAGGTCAAACCTATCGCCTCGCAAGGTGTGGTATTGGCTACGCTCGGGGTGCTGGCCACGACTTTTATCACGGGCGGGTTTATCTATTGGTTATTTGGTTTATTTGGCAAATATGTTACGTTGACTTTCCCGGAATCTTTATTGCTGGCGGCGGTCATGTCCTCTACGGACTCAGCCTCGGTTTTCTCCATCTTGCGCAGTAAAGGGGTTTATTTGAAAGAGCGTCTGCGTCCTACCTTGGAGCTGGAGAGTGGTAGTAATGACCCGATGGCTTATATGCTTACCTTGCTTCTGATCGCTTACATACAAAGCGGAGGTATGAATATTTGGGAGGCCGGGCTATCCTTGGTCATTCAATTATCGGTGGGAGCTATCGCCGGTTTCTTATTGGGGAGACTGGCTGGGTTGATTATCAATAAGATCGATATAGATAACGAGTCTTTGTATCCGATCCTTTTATTGGCTACGGCTTTCTTCACCTTCGCCGCTACGACCTTATGTAAAGGTAATGGCTATTTAGCGGTTTATATCGCTGGTTTGGTGGTTGGTAACGCTAAGATTGTTCACAAGAAAAGTATGGGGACGTTTTTTGACGGTTTCGCTTGGTTGTGGCAGATCGTGATGTTCCTTACGTTAGGCTTGCTAGTGAACCCGCATGAGTTATTACCGGTGACGGGTGTAGGTGTTATGGTGGGAGTCTTTATGATCTTGATCGCCCGTCCGATTAGCGTGTTCCTTTGTTTGATACCTTATAAGAATTTCTCCTTCAAAGGTAAACTGTATATCTCATGGGTGGGATTACGCGGGGCGGTTCCTATTATTTTCGCTACTTACCCGATGATCGCCGGGATCGAGCATGCTAGTATGTTCTTTAATATCGTATTCTTTATCACGATTCTTTCTTTGCTGATCCAAGGAACCACGGTTACCCAAGCCGCTAAATGGCTGGATATGGTGGATGAGCCGGAACGAAAGGATGAGTTTGGCATCGAGCTTCCCGAGGAGATCAAGAGCGCAATGAGCGAGATCGATATTACCCCGGCGGTATTATCCCATGGAAATAAATTGATGCAGCTGACTTTACCCGATCATACCTTGGCGGTAATGGTGAAACGGGAAGGCCGCTATTTTATCCCGAAAGGAAATACGGAATTAAAGGAGAATGATAAGTTGTTAATGATTTCCGATAATGACGAGGCGCTTTTGCAGGCGTATGATTCCTTGGGGGTGAAGGATTATACGATGAAGAAGAATTGAAATAATGTGCCAATGTAGGCAATGTGCCAATGCGAATACTCTTTGTGTAGAATAAGCATTGGCACATTATTTTATCGTACCGGGAACTCGGTTATACGTAAAGTGGTACAGCCATAAGGAATTAACTCGATCGTCTCTTCATCACCCATCGGTTCGTTGGCTTGCATGAAGAAATTTACGGGGCCGGCGGAACCTTTGAACATATTCCATGAAGGTAAGATCCGTCCCTTTGTTTTGATCGTGATAGGGGCATTCTCTAGGTTCCATGGGTAAGGGGCTATGTTCTCTGCCTTTCTAACGACGAAATTTTTCTCTAGTTCTTCTTCTTTCAGATATTTGCGAATCAGGGAATAATTCCATGCTGAAGTAGAGGTGACCTCATAATACCATTCTCCTTTATGTGAAGACTCCGGGCGTTGATCAACCTTGCGTTCCCATTTCTCATCCATCTTTAGGGAATACAATAATGGACCTCGTTCGATGACAACCGCATCGTCATACCAATTGCTTGTGGATATACGCATGGGTAGCTCTAGCTGGATATGATCGCCATCTTTCCATTCCCGGTTGATTCGTACGATTTCGCCAGAGTGAGCCGCGATAGAGACAGCCTCGCCATTTATCGTAATCACGGGATTATTACACCAAGCGGGAATACGCAAGTGAAAAGGGAAAAAGGCTTTCTTGTCTTTCTTGCTAGGGAACGATAAATTGAAATCGATCTTTTCTTCAAAGGGATAATCGGTCTTCTCTGCGATTTTAACCGTGATGTCGTTTCCCACTTGGGCAGTCACTTCCGATGGTGCGTAGATAAGTGAAGCGATGCCATTATCGGCGGTGGCAAACCATAGATGTCGTGTGAATTTAGGCCAACCTTGATGTAGATTGGAGGTACAACAAGGATAACCGCTCAATTCTCCGAAAACAATGTCTGTGTCCTCGTGTGGTGAGACAAAGTTACGTCCTTCGCAAGTGATCGCTACTTGATTGACTTGCTGATAATATTGTCGTGCGGAAAAGTCATCCTTGATCTGTGTTGGCAGTACATTGTATGCGACTTTCTCTAAATGATCAGCCCACTGGACATCTCCGGTTATCTCTAACATTTTCTCGAGAGAGAACATCATCTCGACAGCGGTACAGAGTTCCGATCCTTGTGTCGGGTTACCGAAACGTAAAAGTTCATCTCCCGCCCATAATCCTGTAGGAAAACCAATCGTATGGCGCATTTTCCGTACAGCTTCCTTAACCGCTTCCAGATTTTGAGGATTATGGCTCTGTTGGTAATAAATGACAGGTTCCTTGAATCCTTGGGCGAGATTTACACAATGCAGGCTGTTTTGCCGGGCTAAATGATCTTGGTTCAAGAACACGTCGGTCCAATTGAAGGTTTGCTTATGGATTAACTCTCCTAACTCCAGAAGGAAAGGATCCCCCGTGATATTATAAAGCCAATATACGACCATCAGATTATCCCCTCCTCGTTGTTCAGCCCAGAAAGTCCATTTTCCCAGAGGACTTTTAGGTAGTTCAGAAAGCTGGTATTTGAAATAATTAGTGAGGAACGAGATAACTCTTTGATCGTTGGTAGCGGAATAATATTGTTGCAGAACTTTAAGCATAACCATTTTGGGCCACCAATCTTGTGCGTTATCCCGTTGTAAGCCGGGTTCATAGTCTCTGTCTGTATCTGGCCCGAAATATCCGTTAGGCTTTTGAGAGGCCAATGTCCATTCAACCCAAGGCTTTACTTTTTGGATCAAGGCCTCATCATTCATGATGTAAGCCAAAGGTAGTAAGCCATCTATCCAGTATGGGCCTCGTTCCCATACGTCTCCATCTCCGCCTAACCAACCGTTACGCGGTCCCATTACTTTCGTATAGATAGAATCCAGATGGCCGGTCATTCCCGTACACATTCGTTCCATTTGGATTTTTAGCCAACCCGCAGGTTTAACATCCCCAATAGGCAACTCTATATAAGGCTTAGAGGCTAATGGATAACGATTGTTCGGGTAATTAATGTTGATAGAACCTTCATTTCCCGGCAAAGTGGCAGAAAAGGAGGTAATTGAGATTAGGCTTGATAATGTTATCGTTAATAAATACTTCATTTTGATGCTTTTTTAGTTATTCGTTATAGGGGATCCATACCCTCATTTTTCCTGCTTTACGGTTATCCCACGCATAATAGGGAATGAAGGTAGCAGATTGTGCCCTACCGTTTGTTTTAATTGTTTTTATCCCATTCAATATATCGGAAACGAAGGCTGTCTGGAATGTTGTACTTGGGCTCAACTGGATTTGATCGAAATATTCCGGGTTGTCTATTTCTTCCATGCAGTATACAAGTGGCCCTCGTTGAATCGCCCGTTTGCCGAAATTTTCCTTGACATGCGGATCTGCCGCAACAATTTCCACGGGCATATCCATATCTAGAGCGATTACATCTTGCGATTTCCAATCCTTGATTACCGCATAGCCTTTTTCCTCAGACACGTTTATTCTCTTACCATTGATACTTAAATCATAGGTTTTGCACCAATTCGGAATGCGGAGGCGTATCTCTTTCTCCAAAGGCTGAGACGTAGAAATTGTTAGTTTTACCGATCCATCCCACGGATAGTCCGTTTCTTGTGTTAATAGGATATCAGTCTCTCCTATCCGTATTTGCCCCGTATTTCCGATATATAGATTTACCCATAACGCATCATCGGAGGAGGCGTAGATATAATTTCCGATAGAAGGCAAGAAGCGTGAAAGCTGACTTGGGCAACAAGCGCAACCATACCATTCTTGT
>ENA-ORUO01002585-ORUO01002585.1-human-gut-metagenome-genome-assembly--contig:-NODE-2585-length-13996-cov-10.060613_pt1 | contig 13996 bp, 8 predicted proteins | sample MGYA00242082_ERZ509215 | MGnify/ENA primary metagenome ERZ509215 (study PRJEB26280, sample SAMEA2338829) | human gut metagenome | biome: human gut; feature: human-associated habitat; material: faeces... | reverse complement strand
TAGCCGACACCAACCTTTGGTCTGACGATGATGGGCGTAATGATGCCGTTCTCTGAAATACTGTCTACCAACTCACTGAATTCCAGATCATGTCGGATATGGAAAGGATGATTGGAGAATGGATGCAACTTATTTATTGGAATAGTTTCCTCTTTGCTTGCTCTGTAAACAGGCGATGTTTTCTTCGTCATGCTGCGTACTCCTGCGGTTTTTTGATAGCTCTTAAGTACCCCGATTTGACCCCAAAAATGTACCCAAAAATCGTATACTTTTTGCTGAAAATGTACCCAAAGGGCATTTTTGCATAAAAAAAGCCCCTAACCACTGTAGTACAGCGATTAGGGGCTTGCTATGATTTATAGATCGACCTTAACTGTCAGGTCTTTCCATTGCTTCGGCCAAAGCACGCAGCCACGCGAATTTCGATAAGAACGAGCCTTATCGTAATCCACATTTAATTGTAAAAATCTACGTGATTCAAGAACGTGGATTTTTAATTGCTGCCTGTGCGGCGGCCAGGCGGGCGATGGGAACACGGTAGGGAGAGCAGCTGACGTAGTCCAGGCCAACGTTGTGGCAGAACTCGACACTGCTGGGATCGCCGCCGTGCTCGCCGCAGATGCCCAGACCCAGGTTCGGGTTGGTCGCGCGGCCATCGTGGGCAGCCATCTTGACCAGCTTGCCAACGCCGATCTGATCCAGATGCTGGAACGGATCGCTCTCGTAGATCTTGTTCTCGTAGTAAGCAGTCAGGAACTTGGCAGCGTCGTCACGGCTGAAGCCGAAGGTCATCTGGGTCAGGTCGTTGGTGCCGAAGCTGAAGAACTCGGCTTCCTTGGCGATCTCGCCGGCAGTCAGGGCTGCACGGGGGATCTCGATCATGGTGCCGACCTCGTACTTCATGTCAACACCGGCAGCGGCGATCAGGGCATCGGCAGTCTTGACGACAACGTCCTTGACAAACTTCAGCTCCTTGACCTCGCCAACCAGAGGAATCATGATGTGGGGGGTGATCATCTTGCCGGTTTCGGCAGAAACCTTGAGGGCAGCCTTGATGACAGCGTTGGTCTGCATCTCGGCGATCTCGGGATAGGTAACAGCCAGACGGCAGCCACGGTGACCCATCATGGGGTTGAACTCGTGCAGGCTGACAACAACGTTGTTCAGCTCCTCGGTGGTCATACCCATGTCCTTAGCCAGAGCCTCGATGTCCTCGGCCTTGGTGGGCAGGAACTCATGCAGCGGCGGATCCAGATAACGGATGGTCATCGGACGCTCGCCCATGATGCGGTACATAGCGGTGAAGTCGGCCTCCTGGAACGGCTCGACCTTAGCCAGGGCAGCCTTGCGCTCCTCAACGGTACGGGCGCAGATCATCTCACGGACAGCCTTGATGCGGTCCTCGGCGAAGAACATGTGCTCGGTACGGCACAGACCGATGCCCTCGGCACCCATGTCAACGGCGTTCTGCGCGTCGCGCGGGTTGTCGGCGTTGGTCATGACCTTCATCTGGCGGTTTGCGTCAGCCCAGCCCATGAAGCGCTTGAAGTTGGCGTTCTCGGTGGAAGCGACGGTAGCGATCTGGCCCTCGTAGACGTTGCCGGTGGAGCCGTCGATGCTCATCCAGTCACCCTCATGGAAGGTGTGGCCGTTGATGGTTATGACCTTGGCGTCATAGTCGATGGCGACGTCGTTATCGTTGCCGCAGCCAGAGACGCAGCAGGTGCCCATGCCGCGGGCGACGACAGCAGCGTGGCTGGTCATACCGCCGCGGACGGTCAGGATGCCCTGAGAAACCTGCATACCGACGATGTCCTCGGGAGAGGTCTCGAGACGGACCAGAACGACCTTCTTCCAGGCATCGTCCTTGACCTTCTCCTCGGCCTCCTCAGCAGAGAAGACGACGCGGCCGCAGGCAGATCCCGGAGAAGCGGCCAGGCCCTTGCCGATTGCCTCGGCGGCCTTCAGAGCGGCAGCATCAAACTGCGGGTGCAGCAGGGTGTCCAGCTGCTTGGGCTCGACGCGCAGAACAGCGGTCTTTTCGTCGATAACGCCCTCGTCGACCAGGTCGCAGGCGATCTGCAGAGCAGCCTGGGCGGTGCGCTTGCCGTTACGGGTCTGCAGCATGAAGAGCTTGCCATCCTCGATGGTGAACTCCATGTCCTGCATATCCTTGTAGTAGTTCTCGAGGCGGGTAGCGATCTCAACGAACTGATCGTAGACCTCGGGCATCTCCTCATGCAGCTTGCTGATGGGAGAAGGAGTACGGATACCGGCGACGACGTCCTCGCCCTGAGCGTTGATCAGGTACTCGCCCATCAGCTTCTTCTCGCCGGTGGCGGGGTTACGGGTGAAGGCAACGCCGGTGCCGGAACGCATACCGGAGTTACCGAAGGCCATCTGCTGCACGTTGACGGCAGTGCCCCACTCGTAGGGGATCTCGTTCATCTTACGATACACGTTGGCGCGGGGGTTATCCCAGGAACGGAAAACGGCCTTGACGGCACCGATCAGCTGCTCCTTGGGATCCTGCGGGAACTCCTCGCCCTGCTTCTCAAGGTAGATCTGCTTGAACTCCTTGACGAGCTCCTTCAGGTCGTTGGCGTCCAGCTCAACGTCCTGCTTGACGCCCTTGCGCTCCTTCATAGCGTCGATGCGCTCCTCGAAGAAGCTCTTGCCCAGCTCCATGACGACGTCAGAGTACATCTGGATGAAACGGCGGTAGCAGTCGTAGGCAAAACGGGGGTTGTTGGTCTTTTTGGCCAGACCCTCAACAGCCTGATCGTTCAGGCCGAGGTTCAGGATGGTGTCCATCATGCCGGGCATGGACTGACGTGCGCCGGAACGGACGGAAACCAGCAGGGGGTTCTCGATGGAGCCGAAGGTCTTACCGGTCTGCTCCTCGAGGATGCCCATGTATTTGAAGATGTCTGCCTTGATCTCATCGTTGATCTCGCGGTTGTCAGCATAGTACTGGGTGCAGGCCTCGGTGGTGATGGTGAAGCCCTGCGGAACCGGCATGCCGGCGTGGGTCATCTCGGCCAGGCCGGCACCCTTACCACCCAGAGTGTTCTTCATGGTGGTCTGGTCGCCGCCGAAGGCGTCATGGCCCTCTTTGAACAGATACAAGAATTTCTTGCTCATAGTTACCTCCCAAATTGGTGACGTGTTTGCATCACATAAATCATGTCTGCATAGTCCATTATAACAGACCGAAAGACAGATTTCCAGTAGATTGTTAAAAAAATGCTCAATAGTTTCGCTGAAAAGTAGCCAAACTTTTTTGGTTCAGGTATTGCAATTTGCACAAAAATCGTGTATTTTATAATGGGTGGGAAGTTCGAAATATTTTTCGAGCTGTCACTTTTTTCTTTTTGAGTGCCGCGGTAAATTTTTGCGGCGAACGGCGTTTTTCGGCTTGCTAAAATGCGCCGCATGTTATACAATATATAGGTATAAGGTCCGTCGGCAGCCCCCGTGCGCCGCGGGCACGAAATGAGTGTATAAAGGAAGAACCGCTATATGTCTACCGCAAGAGAGAATTTCGAGCTGGCACAGCAGCGCTATGCCGCCACGTTTGAGCGCCATCTGGATAACGGCGTGAATTTTATCAGTGATAACGTCTGCATTGAGCCGGAGGTCATCATCGCCCCCGGTGCGACCATCCTGCCGGGCTGCATCCTGCGCGGCCAGACGGTCATCGGTCCGGACTGCGTCATCGGCCCCAACACCCTGCTGGAGGATACCGTCGTTGACGCCGGGTCCACGATCAATGCCAGCCAGTGCTATGGGAGCCACATCGGCCCCAACAACAAGATTGGTCCCTTCACCCATGTGCGCGTCGGCACCAAAACCGCCGAGGGCTGCCATCTGGGCGCTTATGTCGAAACGAAGAACGCCGACTTTGCCGAGGGCAACACGGTCAGCCACCTGACCTACATCGGCGATGCTACGGTGGGCAAGTACTGCAACTTCGGCTGCGGCACCGTCACCTGCAACTACGACGGCGAGGGCAAGTTCCACACGACCATCGGCGACTATGCGTTCATCGGCTGCAACACGAACCTGGTCGCACCCGTCACCATCGGCGACCATGCGTTCACGGCTGCCGGCTCCACCATCGGCCATGACGTGCCCGCCGGTGCCCTGGGCATCGAGCGCGCCAAGCAGGCCGAGATCGACGGCTGGGGCGAGCGCAAGCTGGAGAAGTATATCGCCAAGAAGCAGAAGCTGGAAGCAGAGAAGAAAGGGAAGTAAAGCGTTGCAGGGGGCGGCGTCCTTGACGCCCCGCGGCCTTCCCATAGGCAGCCGCTTATCTTACGCTGCCGGGCCGGGCATGCCCGGCCCCTACGGTACTTCACGATTTTTCAAAGGATATATCTATGTTCGAAATGACCTCCGGGGCGGACTGGCTGATTGCCGGACTGGGCAACCCCGAACCGAAATATGACGGCACCCGCCACAACGCCGGTTTTGAGGCGCTGGACTATCTGGCCGCGCAGTGGCAGTGCGACATTGCCAAAGCCAAATGGCAGGGCCTGTACGGCACGGCACAGGTGAACGGCCACAAGGTCGTGCTGCTCAAGCCGCTGACCTACATGAACCTGAGCGGCCAGAGCATTGCCCCCGCCGCCAACTTTTACAAGATCCCGGCAGACCACATCATTGTGCTGTGCGATGACATCACCCAGGAGCCGGGACATCTGCGCATCCGGCCCCACGGCTCTGCCGGCGGGCACAACGGGCTGAAAAGCATCATTGCCAGCCTGGGCACCGACCATTTCAGTCGTATCCGCATCGGCATCGGTGCCAAACCGAACCCGCAGTACGACCTGGCCGCCTGGGTGCTGGGCAAGCTGCCTGCCGCAGACCGCAAGGCCATGACGGACCGCTACCCGGACATTGAGGAAGCCTGCAAGCTGCTGATGGACGACAATCTGCAGTACGCCCAGAACAAGTTCAACCACTAAGGGGACGTGAATCATGAGTGAAATCCGTAAAAAAGCAATGACCCGTCTGGTGCTCTGCGCTGTAGCGCTCGTCGCCTCCATCATTTTCAGTGTCCTGCTGCTGAGCGGCACCTTTGACGGCCAAACCGGCGGCAGCACGCCCGCCTCCGGCGATACCATCAGCAGCAGTGCCCCCGCGGAGGGCGTTGACGATCCCACCGCCGACAACTTTACCGCAGAGAGCACCCCTGCCGAGGAGGTGCCCGCCGAGCCCGAGGCCACCCCCGAGCCGACGCCGGAGCCCACGCCCGTGCCCGAGTACGAGGGCCTGAGCGTGCAGCCCACCACCTATTATAATGAGGGTGAGCAGCCGACCTACACCGTGACCGACGGCAACAACCTGAACATGCGCGGCGGCCCCGGCACCGACTATGACAAGATCGGTCAGGTGCCCGCCTCCACCGGCGTGACTGCGCTGGGCACCAATGAGGACGGCAGCTGGGTCGTTGTGAACTACAACGGCACCTACGGCTGGCTCAAGACGGAGTTCTTGAACGGGTAAAAGCTCTCTTGCCTCCCCTAGCAGGGGAGGTGGCCCCGCAGGGCCGGAAGGGTTGAACCTTGCGGCCATCCGAAATATTTAGAGCAATGGCAAGGTTCTCTCCCCCAGCCGCTGCGGCGGCAGCCACCTCGCAGAGGGGGCCAAGGAGAAATGTATGTTCAACGCACTTTTCACCAAAACAGACGAATACGCAAGACTGGCGCAGGCGCTCGGGGGTCCGGGGGCTTGCGCCTTATTTGGCATACCGGGGTCGGGCCGGGCGATGGTCTATGCTGCGCTGGCGAAGGCCCTCGACAAGCCGCTCTGCATCGTAACGCCCGGCGAGGCCGAGGCGACCCGGTTTGCGGGCGACCTGAACGCGCTGGGCGTGGCGGCGGCAGTGTTCCCTGCCCGCGACTATGTGCTGCGCCCCATCGAGGGTACGGGCCGCGAGTACGAATATCGCCGTCTGGCCGTGCTGGGCGACCTCGTCGGCGGGCGGCTGCAGGCCGTCTGCGTGCCCGACGAGGGCCTGACCCAATACACGACGCCGCGGGCGGATTTCTGCGCGAACACCCGCAGCCTGCGCCCCGGCGACACACTGCCCCGCGCCGAGCTGACCGCGCTTTTGTACGGCGCAGGCTATACGCGGCGCGACCAGGTGGACGGTCCGGGTCAGTTTTCGATCCGCGGCGACATTGCGGACATCTACGCACCCGACATGAAGCAGCCCGCCCGCATGGAGTTCTGGGGCGACGAGATCGACACGATGCACACCTTCGATCTGGCGACCCAGCGCCGCGACGAGCCGATTGAAAAAATCTACGTATCCCCCGCGCGGGAGATACTGTTCGGTCAGCCCGCCGACGCAGCGGAGGAGATCCGCTCCTATATCAAAAAGGCCCGCGGCAGGCGGCGCACGGCGCTGGAGACCTGCACCGCTGCGGACCTGGCACAGCTGGACGGCGGCGTGATGCCCGTCAACATGGACAAATATCTCACGCTGCGCTATCCCGAGCCCGCGACGATTTTAGACTACTTTGACGATCCGCTGCTGATCCTGGAGGAGCCGGCCTCCCTGCGGGAGGCCGAGCGCGCCACCGCGTTCCGCCGGGACGAGGAGCTTTCCGCCCTGCTGGAGGACGGCGTGCTGGCGGCAGGGCTGGATAAGCTCTACGCCGAGAGCGGCTGGCTCTGGGCGCAGTGCGCCGCGCACCGCACGCTCTGCGCCGAGAACTTTGCCCGCAGCATGCCCGATGTGCCGCTGAAAACCATCGTCAACGCACCCGCCCACACGCTGCCCGCCTGGGGCGGCGAGGTCGCGGCGCTGCTGGAGGACATCCAGCCGCTTTGCAGCGGCGGCACGGCGGTCACGGTCATGGCTGGCACGCCCCGTGCGGCGGCAGGTCTGGCCGCCGACCTGCGCACCAAAGGGCTGAACGTCACGACGGACGAGGCGGCGGAGCCGAGCGCCGGGTTGGTGCAGATCCTGCCGGGGCAGCTTTCCGCCGGGTGCAGCCTGCCGTTTGCGAAATACGCCGTGTTTACGGCCCGCGCTTTCGGCGTGAGCGGCGCACAGAAGAAGAAAAAGCGCAATAAGGACGCGCTGAACAGCCTGAGCGAAATCTCGGTGGGTGATCTGGTCGTCCACCAGAACCACGGCATCGGGCGGTACGCGGGCATCCAGCGGATGGCCGTGCAGGGCGTCACAAAGGACTATCTGCGCATCGAGTACGACAAAAAGGACGTGCTGTACGTGCCCGTCACCCAGCTGGACCTTTTGTCCCGCTACACTGCGCCGGGCGACAGCGACAACGTGAAGCTGAGCCGCCTGGGCGGCAGCGATTGGGCCAAGACCCGCAAGAAGGTCAAGGCTGCGACGGAGCAGATGGCGAAGGAGCTGATCGAGCTGTACGCCCGCCGCAAGCAGGCGCACGGCTACGCCTTTCCCGCCGACGACACCTGGCAGGGTGATTTTGAACAGCGCTTTGCCTATGAGGAAACGCCCGACCAGCTGACCTGCGCGGCGGACATCAAGCACGATATGGAGGAGCCGTGGCCGATGGACCGGCTGCTCTGCGGCGACGTCGGCGTCGGCAAGACCGAGGTCGCACTGCGCGCCGCGTTCAAATGCGTGATGGGCGGCAAGCAGTGCGCAATCCTGGCCCCCACGACGATTCTGGCGTGGCAGCACTTCAACACCGCGCTGACCCGCATGGAGTCCTTCCCCATCCGCATCGGGCTTTTGTCCCGCTACCGCACCGCCAAGGAGCAGAAGGAGACGCTGCGCGGACTGAAGGACGGCACCGTGGACATTGTAGTCGGCACGCACCGGCTGCTGTCCGGCGATGTGAAATTCAAGGACCTGGGCCTTGTCATCATCGACGAGGAGCAGCGGTTCGGCGTCAAGCACAAGGAAAAGCTCAAAGAGAGCTTCATCGGCGTCGATATGCTGACGCTGTCGGCCACGCCGATCCCCCGCACGCTGAACATGGCGCTGTCGGGCATCCGCGATATGAGCACAATTGAGCAGCCGCCGTTTGAGCGCCAACCGATTGAAACCTATGTGCTCGAGTACGACGAGGGCATCGTGTCCGAGGCCATCCGCAAGGAGCTGGCCCGCGGCGGGCAGGTATACTACCTGCACAACCGCGTGGACAACATTGAGGAATGCGCCGCGCGGGTGGGCAAGCTCGTGCCCGGGGCGCGTATCAGCATTGCCCACGGCAAGATGACCGAGGAGCAGATTTCGTCGGTGTGGCAGCAATTGTTGGACAACGAGATCGACATCCTTGTCTGCACCACCTTAATTGAGACCGGCGTGGACGTGCGCAACTGCAACACGCTGATTATTGAAAATGCGGACCGCATGGGATTGAGCCAGCTGTACCAGATCCGCGGGCGCGTGGGACGCAGCTCCCGCAAGGCGTATGCGTATTTCACCTTCACACGTGATAAGGTGCTGACCGAGATCGCGGCCAAGCGGCTTTCGGCCATCCGGGAGTTCACGTCGTTCGGGTCGGGCTTCCGCATTGCGATGCGCGACTTGCAGATCCGCGGTGCGGGCAGTCTTTTGGGCCACAGCCAGCACGGCCACATGGAGGCCGTCGGCTACGATTTGTACGTGAAGATGCTGGGTCAGGCCATTGCCGCGGCCCGCGGCGAGGCCCCCGCCCCCGACAAGAGCGACTGCCTGGTGGACATCACCGTGGACGCATTCCTGCCGGAGGAATATATCCCGGACGCTGCCGGGCGCATCGAGGCATACAAGCGCATTGCGGCCATCGAGACGACGAGCGACGCCGAGGACGTGCTCGACGAGCTGATTGACCGCTACGGCAGCCCGCCCAAGAGCGTGCAGGGGCTGGTGGACGTCTCCCTCGTGCGCGTGACCGCAGCCCGCGTCGGCATTGCGGAGATCGTCCAGCGCGGCGACCAGCTGATTTTGTATAGTGACATCGTCGGGCCAAAGCAGCTGGGCGAGGTCATGGAAAAGTTCCCGCATCGGGTGCTGTACAATGCACTGGGTAGACCTTATTTCAGCCTGCGCGTGCAGAAGGGCGAAAGCCCGCTGGTACTGCTAAGAGATGTAGTGACCCTGCTGCCGGGCGCACAGAATCAGCCACAGACAAATCCATAAAAAATAAGCACCTGTTTGCTGCGGTAAAAAGCAGTAAACAGGTGCTTTGCTTTTGGGGTAAGACGCTGAAATTTCTTTGGTCCTTTCTTTATAAAGAAAGGACAGAGGGGCTTTGTCGGGCGTAAATTACACCGCCCGTTCCCCCCTTGCATCACTCAAACACGTTCTCCTCATCCTCCACCACTTCACCAACGTGGTTTCCCTCGCTGTCCAGCCCGCGCTTGTCCAGCATATAGTGCACAAATTCCCGCGCCAGGCCGTAGAAGGTCGCAAAGAGCGGCACGCCGACGACCATGCCCACAAGACCGAACAGGTCGCCGCCGACCACGATGGAAAACAGGATCCACAAGGCAGAGATGCCGATGGACGAGCCCAGGATCTTCGGGCCGATGAAGTTGCCGTCCACCTGCTGGATGACCAGAATCAGCACGCCGAAGATGAGCGCCTGGATCGGGTCAACCAACAGCAGAATGAAGATGCTGGGAATCGCGCCGATGAAGGGGCCAAATACCGGGATAATATTCGTGATGCCGATAAACACACTAATGAGCAGTGCAAAATCGAGCCGCAGGATCGCCATTGCCACAAACGTGATAACGCCGATGATGGCCGAGTCAATGATCTTGCCCACAAAGAAACCCGTGAAATTCACGTTGGCATAATGGCAGATGCGCAGCGTGTTTTCCGCAGCCTTTTCCGGCAGGAAGGCATGCGCCAGCGTGCGCAGCTGATGGAGCAGATGCTCCTTGTCCGCCAGCATATAGATGCTGGCCGCAATCGAGGTGAAGATCGCCACAAAGTTCGATGCCACGCTGCCGATGCTGGCCACGATCTGCGGCATGGCGGCGCTGGCCATGCTGTAGATTTCCTTGACCATCGCCTCGGAATCGTCCAGCACTTTTGTGGCCGACGACAGGTCAACGCCGAAGCGCTCCTGAATCATGCCCAGCATATCCTGTACGCTGTGTATGTAGCTTGGGAAGTTCGTAAACAGCATGGCGATGCTGTCCACGATCTGCGGGATGACCAGCCATGCCAGCAGCACAAGCAGCAGAATTGCCACCAGATACGCCAGAAGGATCGCGAATCCGCGCGTCTTTTTCTTCTCTTTAAACAGCTTTGTGTAGAAGAACTTGACCATCGGGTCAAGCACATAGGCAATGACTATGCCGCCCGCAAACGGCGACACAATGCCGATAAACACACCGATTTTCCCCAGAAAGTACCCCAGATTGTTCAAAGTCAGATACAGCGCAATACAGGCCCCGACCACGCAGAACCAGTCCAGCATCGTCTCCGGCTTTTTGGTCCAGATATGTTCCTCTTTCAAATGCTCCGCTCCTTTTACATCATTTTACAAGAGTATTGTACGCTATGCACGCCTGTATTGCAAGGAATAACTTGTTAATTTTCTTGCGGCCCGCCTGGCAAATTCCGGCGCGGCTCACCGTTTTCATCCAGGCCGCGGGCCGTCAGCCCTGCCCCGACAGCCTGTTTGAGCAGCGCCGCCAGCACGGCCAGCGTCGGCACGCCCAGCACCATGCCCGGGATGCCGAACCACGCCCCGCCCACCACGATGGCCAACAGCACGCCCAGCCCCGGCAGGCCGGTGGCCCCGCCCAGAATGCGCGGCGCAATAAAGTTGCCGTCCACCTGCTGGACCACAAAAATAATGATGGCAAATTCTGCCGCCTTCCAGGGCAATTCCAGCAGCAGGATGATGAGCCCCGGCACCGCACCGAGGAACGGCCCCAGCACCGGGACAATGTTTGTCACACCGACCAGCACGGCCAGCAGCGGCGCGTATTCCAGCCCGAAGATCGACATCAGCGCAAATGTTTCCCCGCCCACGAGCAGGGCGTCCACCAGCTGCCCGCCGATGTAGCCGCTGAAAATTTTGTTGGCAAGACGGCAGATTTCCAGCACACTGCCCGCGGCACGCGGCGGCAGCGCCGCGTGCAGACACGCCCGGGCCGCGCGGAGCAGCGCCTCCTTGCCGGAGAGCAGGTAGATGCTGGCGGCCAGTGCCACCACGGCGTTGCCCACAGCCCCCGCCGCGCCGGAGACGAAATCCGCCGCCGCACGCGCCGCACTGTGGGACAAACCGCCGAACCAATTTTGCAGTGCCGTGCCCACCATCTGCACAAGCTGTTCCGCCGTGGCCGTATCGATGCCGAACGTATTTTGCACCCAGACCAGCAGGCCGCGGATGGTCTCCTCATACGCGCCGAGCCGCCCGGCAAAGGTCGTCACGCTCTGCACGAGCTGCGGGACGACGAGCGCCGCCAGCAGCGCCAGCGCACCGAAAAACAGCGCATAGCTGACGGCCATCGCCCCGCCGCGCCTGCCGCCAAAGAGCTTTTGCGCAAAAAAGCGCGTGGGTATGTCCAGTACATAGGCCAGCAGCAGCCCCCAGCCAAACGGTGCCAGCAGCCCGAGAAACGCCCCGGCCCCGCGCAGCACGCCCGGCAGCCAGTCTGCCGCGGCAAACACCGCCGCGACGCCCGCCGCCAGCAGCAGCCAGTCCTTCATCGTGTGGGGTGTGCGGTCAAAACAGTTTTTCATTGTCGCTCCTCCTGTTTTGTGGTACACTGTTTACAGCGCATACTTTGTTCATCTTACTTGCTTCTGTTATACCACTTTTTTTCAAAAGGTAAAGAGCCGTATGATTGGAAATTACAATAATTTACGGAAAACCGATGTTTTTCGTGAAAATCCTCGTCCGTACCCGCCTGCCGGGCGCGTCGGTGCTGTAGGGGGCGGCGTCCCTGACGCCCCGGGCACTTTGCTGCAGCCGCACACATCCCGGCGGCATGAGGGCATGCCGCCCTACATCCCCCCTTACAAGCAAACTGTAGGGCGGGGTGCCCTCACCCCGCCGCGGAGGGGGCAAGACCCCTCCCTGCAAAGCCGCTCGAAAGAGGGCTGCAATCCTTTGCACTTTTCCTGCAGTTTTGTAAAATTTCTTCGGCAATCTTGACAGAATACCGTCATAATGTTAAAGTGGTCACAAAGCCGCTTTCTGTCCCTGAAAGGAGATTTCCATGTGGTTTGATACGATTTTATGGCTGGTTGCCGTCGTGGCGTTCATCATGGTCGAGGCCGCCACAACGGCGCTTGTCTCGGTCTGGTTTGCGGTGGGCGCTGCTGCGGCCATGCTGGTCAGCTTTTTTAATGTCGGCTTTGGCTGGCAGATGCTTGTTTTTGCCGTTGTATCGGCCATTACACTCGGCCTGATGCTGCCCCGGCTCATCAGTCGGCGCGGCGCGCACCGTGCCCCTGTCACGAACGGCTCGCCGCTGACCATCGGCAAGCAGGGCGTTGTGCTTGTGGACATTGAGCCCGGCCTTCCGGGCCGGGTCCGCGTGGACGGCCTGGACTGGCAGGCCCGCGCCGAGGTCACACTCCCGCAGGGCACCCGCTGCAAGGTCGTGGCCGTGGACGGTGCGATCCTTATTGTCGCTCCCGTGACCGCTGACGCGGCTGCGGTTTAAATCACAAAGGAAAAAGGAGGACCCCCAAATGCTGTTAGTCTTTGCCATCCTGCTCATCATTATTCTGGTGGTTTTGGTGCGCTGCATCGTTATTGTGCCGCAGTCCAACGCCTATGTCACCGAGTGGCTCGGCGTCTACAAGGATACCTGGGGCGCGGGCCTGCACATCCGTACGCCGTTTGTCGAGCGCATCTCCCGCAAGGTCTCGCTGAAGGAGGAGGCCGCCGACTTCCCGCCGCAGCCCGTCATCACCCGCGACAACGTCACGATGATGATCGACACCGTCGTTTTCTTTCAGGTGTTTGACGCCAAGATGTACGCCTACGGCGTGAACCGCCCGATCCAGGCCATCGAGAACCTGTCCGCCACGACGCTGCGTGACATCATCGGCTCGATGACGCTGGACGAGACCCTGACGAGCCGCGACCTCATCAACACGAAGATCACCGCCAGCCTTGACGAGGCCACGGACCGCTGGGGCATCAAGGTCAACCGCGTCGAGCTGAAAAACATCGAGCCGCCGGTGGAGATCCGCCAGGCCATGGAGAAACAGATGAAGGCGGACCGCGAGAAGCGTGCCTCCATCCTGCTGGCCGAGGGCGAAAAGCAGGCTGCCATCACCCGCGCCGAGGGCGAAAAGGAGTCCGCCATCCTGCGCGCCGAGGCCGTGAAGCAGCAGCGCATCCGCGAGGCTGAGGGCGAAGCCGAAGCCCTGCTGACCGTCCAGAAGGCACAGGCCGATGCCATTCGCATGATCAACGAGGCGAACCCCAACCACAACTATCTGGCCCTGCGCAGCATGGAGGCCATGGAGAAGGTCGCTGACGGCAAGGCCACCAAGCTGATCGTGCCCAGCGACATGCAGAATCTCGCCGCAACCGTGTCCGCGATCAAGGAGATTTCCGGCGAAGTGACCGAATAAAATTTTACATTCTGTTTTCCCTGCCCGCGGTGTTCTGCCGCGGGCAGTTTTTGTGGGAACGAACGCCGGCGGCAAGGCGCGAAAGCCCCTCCGACTTCGCTTCGCTCGTCCTGAGGGGCTTTTCCCTGCCCACACTGCTCCTTTCCCGCAATTTTTTCTTGCGTTTTCCACAAAATCAGATTATAATATAAGCAGAATAGTATGCCTTTTTGCGCATACTACATAAAATATTGCGAGGTGTATCAGTATGAAGGAACCTATGGTCATCACTATGGCGCGTGAGTACGCATCCGGCGGCAGCGAGATCGCACAGGCCGTTGCCGACAAGCTGGGTATTCCCTTATATAATAAGGAGCTGATCACCCTTGCCGCCAAAAAGAGCGGTCTGACCGAGGAGGCCATTGCCGCCAGCGAGAACCAGCGCAGCGGCAGCCTGATCTACAGCCTGTA
>ENA-ORUO01002564-ORUO01002564.1-human-gut-metagenome-genome-assembly--contig:-NODE-2564-length-14095-cov-2.773219_pt1 | contig 14095 bp, 14 predicted proteins | sample MGYA00242082_ERZ509215 | MGnify/ENA primary metagenome ERZ509215 (study PRJEB26280, sample SAMEA2338829) | human gut metagenome | biome: human gut; feature: human-associated habitat; material: faeces... | reverse complement strand
GTGTGAAAGGAAACCGTCAGGGTGTCCTTTCGCGTTCCATAACCCGCCGCAGCGGAAAATCGCAAAATAATGCTGCAAAACTTGATTTTGCAATTCTGAAAGACCGAAAGGACTTTATTTTAAATCGACCAGTTCCGGGTGCTCCTCCCCGAAGCTCACGAGCCGCGCGAAGCCCTCGTTCGGCTTCTCTGCCTTACCGGAGGCGATGCGCACCCGCACAGGCCTGCCCAGCAGGGCCGTGGCGGCATCCGCCACCGGCTGAAGGACCTCCGGCTTGTTGATGAGGTTCCGCACGAATTCCGTCTCCGTCTGCAGCTCCAGAACGTCCCCGTGCAGCGTACCGCGCACCGGCGCATTGTCCTGCGTGGAGAACATGGCCTGCTCCGGCAGCGGGAGCGTCGTTTTCAGCCGCTTGACGAGCTCCGGCCAGAAGCCCGGCGGGGCCTCGGACGGTGCAGGCTGCTGCGGCTCCGGGGCCGTCTCCGGCTCCTCCGGCGCTGCCTGTTCCTGCCGTGCCTGCTCCTCCTGCTGCGGTGCGGCAGCGACGGGCACGACACCGCGCGCCAGACGCTCCTCCACGCGGCACAGGCGGGCATTGAGCGACTCGGCATCCAGACTGGCCTCCGGCTCGCACAGGCGCACAAGGCAGAGCTCGGCGTCGATGCGGCGGTTCGCGCTGGCATTGAAGCCCGCCGCCGTATCGCGCAGGACGGCCGTGATGCGCAGCAGCTCGCCCGGGCTGAGCAGCGGCTGCAGCGTGCGCAGCTCCTGCGGCGTGCAGATTCCGGAGATCATCTGGATCCCGGCCTGCGGGGCCGTGCGCAGGATGAGCAGGTCGCGCGCCACGGCGCACAGCTCGTCCAGCATGGCGCCGAGGTCCTTGCCCTCGGCATACTGCGTGTTGAAAATCGAGAGTGCTGCAGCCGCATCATGCTTCCCGACAGCCTCCATGAGCGCCGCTGTCTGCCGCGCGCCCGCAAGGCCGAGAACCTTACAGGCCTCATCGACCGTCACCGCGCCCTGCGCAGCGGAGGCGCACTGGTCGAGCAGGCTCACCGCATCGCGCAGACCGCCGTCTGCCAGCCGCGCCAGAAACGCAGCCGCATCCGGCTCGAGCTCGATGCTCTCCTGATAGGCGATATAATTCAGTCGGCCCACGATATCCTCCGGCACGATACGCCGGAAGGCAAAGCGCTGGCAGCGCGACAGGATCGTGGCCGGCACCTTATGCAGCTCCGTCGTCGCCAGAATGAACAGCAGGTGCTCCGGCGGCTCCTCGATGATCTTGAGCAGGGCGTTGAACGCGCTCAGCGAGAGCATATGCACCTCGTCGATGATATACACGCGCTTTTTGACCTCCGCCGGGGTATAGACGGCGTCGTCGCGCAGGGCGCGGACGCTGTCCACGCCGTTATTCGAGGCGGCGTCGATCTCCAGCACGTCCATGCACGCGCCCGCATCGATGCTCCGGCAGGCGGCGCAGCGGTTGCAGGGGTTGCCGTCTTGCGGATTTTCGCAGTTCACGGCCTTGGCCAGAATTTTAGCGCAGGTCGTCTTGCCGGTACCGCGCGTGCCCGTGAACAGATAGGCATGGCTCAGGCGGCCGGTCTGGAGCTGATTCTTCAGAGTCTGGGTCACGCCCTGCTGACCGACGACGTCGTCAAAGGTCTGCGGACGGTATTTGCGGTAAAGTGCCTGATACATGTCATCATCTCCCAGTGCATAGTATACGCGAAAACGGCGCAAATTGCAATCGCGCCGGTGCAAAAAACGCGCGGGAGGGGCGTCCCTTCCGCGCGTTCTATTGTCCATTCCGATCCATGACAAGATCGCACACCCATATTTGAATCCGGAACCATTTCCGTTTCCCGAACAGCCAGCTCAGCAGCGGCGTCCTTGCGGCACACGGACAGATCCGCTTAATGCTGCTCGGTTCCCCGCCTGACATGGTTCACGGGAGCCCGTTGCGCAAGACCGATGCCTCAACACCGCTTATTCGGACAGCAAAACAGCACGAACCCGGGTATGGGAGTTCATCCCTGCTATAGCGGATTGCAGGTCACAGGGCACCGCTATCTCCCCGACTAGTGCGACCTTGTCACAGACCGGAATGGCCTGATTCAGCCCTCGTTCAGCTTCTTTTCAATGTAATCGGCAAGCTCACCAATGGTGGTCAGCTCTGCCATATCGTTCTGGTCAAAATCCACGCCGAGCTCTTCTTCCATGTCCATCATCATTTCGACCATGTCCATCGAGTCAAGCTGCAGGCTCTTAAACGTCGTATCCCAGTGCAGCGAATCCTTCGGGAAATCGAACTGCTCTGCCAGATATGTCGTGATCCGTTCAAACATCGTTCTTCGCTCCTGTCTTTGACGCGCTGCAAAGTCGCGCCTCTCTCCTCTCTATATCATACGGATTTTTTCCGTAAAGTCAAGAGAAATTTTTTCAGGGGCGTTCCAGCTGTCATCCTAAAAAGTCTTTCAGCACTTTAGAACGCGACGGATGGCGCAGCTTACGCAGAGCCTTCGCCTCGATCTGGCGGATGCGCTCGCGTGTGACGTTAAATTCTTCCCCGACTTCCTCCAGCGTATGCATGCGGCCGTCCGTCAGGCCGTAACGCAGGCGCAGCACGCGCTCCTCCCGCGGCGTGAGCGTCTTCAGCACGCCCGCCAGCTGCTCGCGCAGCATGGCATAGGATGCGGCATCCGCAGGCTCCTCGGCCTCGTCGTCCTGAATGAAGTCGCCGAGGTGGCTGTCATCCTCCTCGCCGACCGGCGTCTCGAGTGAGATGGGCTCCTGCCCGATGCGCATGACCTCCTCGACCTTCTCCAGCGGGAGATGCAGCTTGTGCGCGATCTCCTCGGGCGACGGCTCGTGGCCCAGCTCCTGCAGCAGCTCATGGTTGGCGCGGGAGACGCGGTTGATGGTCTCGACCATGTGTACCGGAATGCGGATCGTGCGGGCGTGGTCGGCAATGGCGCGGGAAATGGCCTGTCGGATCCACCAGGTCGCATAGGTGGAGAATTTATAGCCCTTCGTGTAGTCGAACTTGCCGACGGCCTTGATGAGGCCGAGATTGCCCTCCTGGATGAGATCGAGGAACGGCAGGCCGCGGCCGACATAACGCTTTGCGATGGAAACGACGAGACGAAGGTTGGCCTCTGTCATTTTTTTCTGGGCCTCTTCATCGCCCTCGGCCATGCGCACGGCGAGCTTGTGCTCCTCCTCCAGCGTGAGCAGGGGGATCTTGCCGATCTCCTTGAGGTACATGCGCACCGGGTCGTTCAGGCTCATATTTTCGGAGAGATCCTCCGTGTCGATGATCTTCTCCTCCTCGATCAGCTCGAGGTCCTCCTCGCTCGGGAGCATCTCCTCCGGCTTGGACAGCAGCTCCACGACGTCGGAGACATCGATCTCCACTCCGGCCTCGTCCAGCGCCTCGTAGATCAGCTCCGTCTGCTTTTCATCCGCATCGATCGCCTCGAGCGTATCGATGAGGTCCTTGGAGGCGATCTTTTTCTCCCGCTTTGCCTTTTCCAAAAGCGCGCGGAGCTTCTCGTTCATCTGCACCTGTTCTTCCATCGCTTACGAACCTCCATATCCTTTTTTCTTCTTCAGATCCCGCTGCATGGCAAGCAGGTCGCTGGCGTCGCTCACGCGCGCCTTGGCCCGCTCCTCACGCAGGATGCGCAGGTAATCCGCCAGCGCCGTTTCGGACAGCGGCGGCTCCTGCTTCTGCAGCACGGCCGTCAGATGCGCCATTTCCGCCGGGCTCAGGCTGTCTGCCAGCGCCGCAGGCGTGATGGCAAGATCGTTCTGCCACCGCTCGCGCAGAGCGGCATAGACCCGGCCGAACAGCGGCACGGAGAAATCCTCCGCTGTCAGGCCCTCCGTCTGCGCCAGCAGAGCAGGCTCGCGGAACAGCATGCGCAGCAGCCCCTCCTCCGCCACGGCGGAGCGGACGTTGTCGTAGCGCAGCTCGCGCTGGAACGGCTGAACGGCTGCGGCCGGGTCCATCTCCCGGCGCGTCTCCTCGCGCTTCTCCTGCCGCAGCAGGCGCTTGCGGGCGCGGTCGATCTCCATGCGCAGCACGTCCGGCGAAAGCCCTGCCGCCTCGGCGGCACGCGTGCCGTAGACCTCGCGCTCCACCGCCGTGCCGAAGCCCGCAATGAGAGCGGCGGCCTGCTTGGCAAACTCCACCTTCTGCCCGTCCTGCGAGAGATCAAAGCGCATCTGCAGCGAGCGCAGGCGGTACTCTGCCTGATTTTCGCAGCCCTCCAGCAGCAGGCGGAAGCGGTCCGCGCCGTATTTCTTCAGGAATTCATCCGGGTCCTTTGCGCCGCGCATCCGCAGGATGCGCACCCGCAGGCCCGTCCGCTCCAGCATGGGGATGGCACGCTGGGTAGCGTTCTGCCCGGCTTCGTCGCCGTCGTAGGTCAGCACAAGCTCATCGGTATATTTGGACAGCATGTCCGCGTGCTCCTGCGTCAGCGAGGTGCCGAGCGAGGCCACCGCACAGTCGAAGCCATATTGATGCAGCGCGATGGCATCCATATAGCCCTCCGTGAGGATGATGAATTCCCGCTTGCTTTTCTTGACGACATTCATGGCGAAAAGGTTCCGCCGCTTGTTAAAAATAATCGTTTCCGGCGAGTTCAGGTACTTCGGCGTCGAATCGTCCATGACGCGGCCGCCGAAGCCGATGACATTGCCGCGCACGTCGATGATGGGGAACATCAGGCGGTTGCGGAAGCGGTCATAGAGCGTCCCCTTGTCGCGGTTCTGGCTGAGGAGGCCCGCCTCAAGCAGTTCTTCCTTCGTGTAGCCCTTTGCCGTCATGACGTCGAGCAGAGCCGTCCAGCGATTCGGCGAATAGCCGAGGCCGAAGCGTGTGACCGTCTGGCCGGAGACACCGCGCTTCTGCAGATAGGCCCGCGCCTCCTCTCCCGCCGGGGTCTTGAGCTGGGCGTGATAGAACTGTGCCGCCGCGCGGCACAGTGCCGTTCTTTTTTCTTATACTGCGACTGATAAGCGCCATCGTCCGGGACCTCGAGGCCCGCGCGCTTTGCCAGAAAGCGCACGGCGTCGCCGTAGGTGAGGTTCTCGATCTCCATGATGAAATTCACCACGCCGCCGCCCTTGTGGCAGCCGAAGCAGTAGAAAATGCCCTTCTCCGGCGCAACGGAGAACGATGGCGTCTTTTCGCCATGGAAGGGGCAGAGGCCGAACAGGTTGCTGCCCCGGCGCGTCAGCGCGACATATTGCCCGACGACGTCCTCGATGGGATTCCGGGCGTTGAGTTCATCCAGAAATGCCGGGGGAAAAGCCACGGCTCTGCCTCCTTTCAGCCACGCACCTGCCAGCCGGTCGGAATGAACAGCTCGTCATACTTGTACATGGCATATTTGTCCGTCATGCCCGCGATATAATCGCACACGACGCGCGGAAGTCCCTCGAACGTGAGCTGCGGCTGGAAATCCTGCGGCAGCGCCTCGGGATGGGCGATGTAATAGGTATAAAGCTCCTGCAGGATGCGGCGGGCCTTGGATTCCTCGCCTTTGGCGACCGGATTCTTGTAGACGCGCTCAAACATGAACTGGCGCAGGGCCTGCATGGTCTGCTCGATCTCGGGCGTCATGCCCAGCTCTCCCGTGCCGCGTGAGTGGAAGATCATATCCGTTACGAGCGTATTGATGCGCTCGCGGTGGGTCTCGCCGAGCACGTCGGAGATCTCGCGCGGAATGTCGTCATTCGTCAGGATCCCGGCGCGCATGGCGTCGTCGATATCGTGATTGATATAGGCGATCTGGTCGGATTTGCGGATGATCTGGCCCTCGAGCGTCTCCGGCATGCGGCTGTGGCTCGAATGGCCGAGGATGCCCATGCGGACCTCATAGGTCAGGTTCAGGCCCTGCCCGTCCTTCTCCAGCACGTCTACAACGCGCAGAGACTGCTCGTTGTGGCGGAACGGCTCGCCCATGACCTCCGTCAGCGCAACCTCGCCCGCGTGGCCGAACGGCGTGTGACCGAGATCGTGGCCGAAGGCAATGGCCTCGGACAGGTCCTCATTCAGGCGCAGGGCGCGTGTGATGGTGCGCGCGATGCGCGCGACCTCCAGCGTGTGCGTCATACGCGTGCGGTAGTGATCGCCCTCCGGCTGCAGGAAGACCTGCGTCTTGTGCATAAGGCGGCGGAAGGACTTGCTGTGCAGGATGCGGTCGGAGTCCCGCTGATAGCAGGTCCGCACGTCGTTTTCCTGCGCCTCCTCCGGCCGCGGGCGGCCGCGCGTGGCATCGGAAAACTGCGCACGCTCACTGAGGCAAAGGTGCTCGGTCCATTCCAGTTCTTCCCGGATCGTCATCGGCATTTCCTCCCGTCTGTCGCTCGACGCGTCCGCTCAGGGAAGCGGGAACGCGCGGTATTCCTGTTTTCCGATCAGCCCCTCGATCGTCCCGGCCGAAAGGTCGGTCACCCGCTCGAGGAAGCCCTGCGTCTGCTCCTCCGGCAGCAGCAGATCCAGCTCGACATCCGCGCCGAACTGCGTCTCGCGGATCATGCCGCCGAATGCGGCGACCTCGAGGCGGATGCGCTCATACCAGCTGTAGGGGCACGGCAGATAGACATTCGTCCAGATGCGCTTGATGGAGCGCCCTGCGGCGTCCACGGCGATCTTAGCCCCGTGAGCATAGGCGCGCACAAGGCCGCCCGCGCCGAGCAGGATGCCGCCGAAATAGCGCGTCACGACGCACGTTACATTGTAAAGCTCCTCCCGCTGCAGCACCTGCAGCACCGGCATACCCGCCGTGCCGCCCGGCTCGCCGTCATCGGAAAAGCGCGTTGCGCCATCGCGGATGATGTAGGCATAGACATTGTGGGTCGCATCCCAGTACTGCTCGCGCATCTGCTTCAGCCGCGCGAGCGCCTCCTCCTCCGTCTCCGTCAGGAAGATGTGTCCGATGAAGCGGGAGCGGCGCTCGATGAACTGTGCCTCGCCGTCGCCGGTGGGGACGAGATACTCCTTCATGCCTCCGGCTCCTTTACAAAGCGCTTCAGGCGGCCGAACAGCTCCTCGCGGCAGACGGCCTCGACCTCAACGCCCTCCGGCAGGTAATCCACGCGGAGCACCTGCGCCTGCTCGTGCAGCTGGGCCAGCGCGCCCGCGTCGGAATACGGCAGCAGGAACACAGCCCGGTGGAGCCGGCCCGTCAGCGTCTCCTCGATGCGCGTGAGCAGCTCGTCCATGCCGATGCCGCTGCGCGCACACATGGGGATATTCTTCTCGCCAATGGGGAGATTCGAGACGTCGCCGACGAGGTCGGCCTTGTTATAGCAGCGCAGCACGGGCACGCCGGGCTTGGCCAGCTTGTCGATCAGCCGGTCGACGACCTCGATGTGCGCCTCGCGGTGCGGGTCGGACGCATCGATGACATGCAGCAGCAGGTCCGCATACTGCAGCTCCTCCAGCGTAGCCTGAAAGGCCTCGATGAGATGATGCGGCAGCTTGGCAATGAAGCCGACGGTATCGGACAGCAGGATCTCCAGATGATCCGACACCTTCAGGCGGCGGGTCGTCGTGTCCAGCGTGTCAAACAGCCGGTCGTTGGCCGGGATGCCCGCGCCCGTAAGAGCGTTGAGCAGGGTGGACTTGCCTGCATTCGTGTAGCCGACCAGCGCCACGACGGGCATGGAGTTCTTCACGCGGCGCTCGCGCTGCGTGGCGCGCACGCGGCGCACCTCGTCCAGCTCCGCCTGCAGGCGGGTGATGCGCTCGCGGATGTGGCGGCGGTCCGTTTCGAGCTTCGTCTCGCCGGGGCCGCGCGTGCCGATGCCGCCGCCCAGGCGGGACATCGACGTGCCCATGCCGGAGAGCTTCGGCAGCAGGTACTGATACTGTGCCAGCTCGACCTGCAGGCGGCCCTCGGCCGTTTTGGCGCGCTGGGCAAAGATATCCAAAATCAGGGCGCTGCGGTCCAGGACGGTCGCATCCGTCAGCTCCTCCAGCGCGCGGATCTGGGACGGCGAGAGGTCGTTGTCAAACACAACGAGCGTCGCGCCCGTGCTCTCGAGCAGAGCGCGCACCTCCTGTGCCTTTCCCTCGCCGATGAAGCTGTGCGGGTCCGGCGTGTGGCGGTTCTGCAGCACCTTTGCCTCACAGATGCCGCCCGCCGTCTCGAGGAGAGCCTCCAGCTCGTCCAGCGACTCGTCCGTGGCGTTCTCCTCCGGCCGGAAGCAGTCCGCGCTCAGGCCGACCAGGATGGCCTTCTCTGCTTTGACTCGATCATTCTGCTGCATGACTACCTCCAAAATTCTGACTGTGCTCCCCAGAGCCGCTGACCGGTGCGGCCGGCGGCAGGAGCTGCGTATTTTCCCGAAAAAAGTATGAAAAAAGTCCGCACCGATACGATGCAGACTTTTCGTTCATTCTTTACTTCAGGCCAAACTTCTTGTTAAAGCGGTCAACGCGTCCGCCGGTATCAACCAGCTTCTGCTTGCCGGTATAGAAAGGGTGGCACTTGGAGCAAATTTCGACCTTGATGTCCTTCTTCGTGGAACCGGTCTCAATGATCTCACCGCACGCGCATCGAATCGTCGTCTGTTCGTACTTCGGATGGATTCCTTCCTTCATTGCTTTCACCTCTTTCTCGTTTCGTAAAAGGGCATGATGCCCCTCTTATTTTCAATGCCCGACTATCTTACCACAGTTTTCGCAGAATTGCAAGCATTATTTTTGCTTTTTTTCTTGGAAAAACCGGTTTACGCCTGCGGCATTTCGGACGGATCGGCCGGAGTCAGGTGGATCGTGTTCGACCAGAAGCCCATGCGGATGGACGCCTTGACATAGGCGGCAGGGGCCTCCGGCGTCAGTGTGAACGTCAGGTCCTCGCAGCGGCGCGTCATGCCGCAGGTCATGTGCAGCGTGTGCGTCCCCATCGGGAGCGGAATGCGGATGCTCTCCTTGTTGGCTAGATGGCCGTAGGGCTGGCCGTCCAGATAAATGCCGTAGCCTGCCGCGATGCCGACCGGGGAGCCCATGCGGTAGATCTGCAGCATTCCCCAGCCGTTGTAGCGGATCGGTGTGCCGCATTTGGTGCAATTGCAGAAGCCTGCCGCGTTCATGACTTCGCCGCAGGACGGGCATTTGAGCCGAAGCATAATTGCCATTTTTCTCTCTCCTTTTCCGTGCGCCGTGCGCATCTGGAAATTATTGTATGGGAAATGCTGCCCGATGTCAATCCCTTTGCACATAGACGCGCGATTTCGGTGCAGGCTCCGCGGGCCCGTTCTCCCGGAACAGGCCATAAAGCGCGCGGCAGCGCCGCTCCGTTTCCGCAAACGCGCAGTCCTGTGCGCGCTCTCCCGCATGCAGGAGCAAGAGCCCGCCCTGCGCCGCCCGCAGGATGGCCCGGCCGTCCGCATCGAGCGCCAGCACGCGCACATAGGGCACAGACTCGGTCAGCTGCTGCTCCGTCAGGCCCAGAAAGCCGCACAGGAGCATCCGCATCAGCCGGGTGCGCGGATAGCGCTTCGATTTTGCGGCTGCGAGGATGCCCTCCAGCGACGCCTCCGTGCGGCAGGCATGCATCACCTTCTGCCACAGGCCCTCGGAGCCGAACGGCAGCGCGGCGAACGCTTCCTCCCCCATGGCCCGCAGGCGCGCAAGCATGGCCCGCTCCCCCGCCGCCAGCCTATATCGCGGTGCAGCGGCCTGCACGGCCTGCACGGCCCGCGCAGCCTCCGGCATATAGCCCGTCCAGTCCGCCTGCCCGCGCAGGAAGCTGGCCGAAGGCGCATGCGCAGCACTCCCGCCGTGATAATCCCCCGCGCGGTGCAGCACGAGCGGCCGCATGGCAGACCCGCGCCGCAGCAGGGCCTTGCAGTATTCCACCGCAAGAATGGAATTGGGCCGCTCCAGCAGCGCCGCACCTGGCGCGCCAAGCCGTTCCAGCGCCCGCTGCCGCGCCGCCGGGAACGAGGCGCCGCCCGCAAGCTCCTGCTTCAGCAGCGGCACAAGCTCCGGAGACAGCAGCGTTCGCGCCGTAGCCAGCAGGGCCTCCGCATCGCCGCTCTCGCTGCCGAAGCACAGCGCCTCCGCGCAGCCGAGGCGGTCGAGCAGCTCCACGCCGCCGTCCGCAAAGCCCTCTGCCGAGCGGAGCGCATAGTTTGGCGGCAGCTCGAGCACCAGCGCCGCCCCACAGCGAACGGCGGCCTCGGCCCGTGCCGCAGCCGGGATGACAGCGGGCTCGCCCCGCTGGACATAGTCCCCGCTCATCACGCACACCGGCGCATAGCCCGCCTCCCGCAGCACGGCGAGCTGATGGGCATGGCCGTTGTGGAAGGGGTTGTATTCGCAGATGATTCCGGCGATCCTCACAAAAAATTCCTCATTTCCCAAAAAAGCACTTGTATCATGCGCCAATTTATTATAGAATAAAGCCGTATGTGTTAATACTATCACGAAATTGAAGAAAAGAAAACAATGTTTTTACAGGAGTTGACACAACCATGAAAATTCTCGTGATCAATGCAGGCAGCTCTTCGCTGAAGTACCAGCTGATGGACCCGACCTCCGGTGAGGTCTTCGCCAAGGGCCTGTGCGAGCGCATCTACATCGATGGCAAGCTGACACACAAGGTCCCCGCCACCGGTCTGAAGGTCGAGCGCGACATCCCCATGCCCACGCATTCCGAAGCCATTGAGGCCGTCCTGTCCATCCTTGTCGATCCGGAGTACGGCGTTCTGAAGTCCACGGACGAGATCGATGCCATCGGCCATCGCGTGCTGCACGGCGGCGACAAGTTCGTCGAATCCTGCATCATCGACGAAGCCTGCAAGCAGGCCATCCGCGACTGCATCCCCCTCGGCCCGCTCCACAACCCTGCCAACCTCATGGGCATCGAGGCCTGCGAGAAGGTCATGCCGGGCAAGCCCCAGGTCGCCGTGTTCGACACTGCGTTCCATATGACCATGCCCCCGAAGGCCTATCGCTACGCCATTCCCACGAAGTATTATGAGGAAGATCATCTCCGCCGCTACGGCTTCCACGGCACGTCCCACCGCTATGTCTCCAAGCGCGCCATCGAGCTGATGGGCAAGCCCGCAAGCGAGCTGAAGATCGTCGTCTGCCACCTCGGCAACGGCTCCTCCCTCTCCGCCGTTGCGGACGGCAAGTGCCAGGATACATCCATGGGCCTGTCCCCGCTGGCCGGCGTTCCCATGGGCACCCGCGCAGGCGATATCGACACCTGCGTCGCGCAGTTCATCATGAACAAGTACAACATGACGGCCGACGAGTGCCTGACGATGCTGAACAAGAAGTCCGGCGTGCTGGCTCTGTCGAACGGCGTGTCCTCCGACTTCCGTGATCTCGAGGCCGGCGCCAACAAGGGCGACGAAGCCTGCCAGCTCGCGCTGGACAAGTTCTGCTACGAGGTCCGCAAGTATATCGGCGCCTACGCCGCCGCGCTCGGCGGTCTGGACTGCCTGGTCTTCACAGCCGGTGTCGGCGAGAACGGCTGCACGAACCGCGCCGCCATCTGCGAGGGTCTGGAATTCCTCGGCGTCAAGCTCGACCCGGAGCGCAACAAGGTGCGCGGCGAGGAAGCCCTCATCTCTGCGGACGATTCCCGCGTGAAGGTCTGGGTCATCCCCACGAACGAAGAGCTCATGATCGCGCAGGACACTGCAGCGCTCTGCGGCAAGTAAGAAAAAATTTCTGCCCCGGCCAAACGCCGGGGCAGTTTTCGACAATTGGAAAGGAGAACGGATATGACGGTAACGGAACGCCTTCTGCACTATGTTTCCTTCGACACGCAGTCGGATGAGAGCTCGGAGACCTGCCCCTCGACCGCGAAGCAGAAGCTGCTCGGCGAAGCGCTCGTGGAGGAGATGCGCGCGCTCGGTATTGCGGACGCCCGCATCGACGCGGACGGCTATGTCTACGGCTCCGTGCCCGGCACGCCCGGTGCGCCCGCCATCGGCCTCATTGCCCATATGGACACCTCGCCGGACTGCTCCGGCAGGGACATCAAGCCGCGCATTGTGGAATACACCGGCGGCGATATCGCCCTGAACGACACGACGCTGCTCAGCCCTGCGGATTTCCCGATCCTGAACCGCAGCGTCGGCAAGCACCTGATCGTCACGGACGGCACGACGCTGCTCGGCGCGGACGACAAGGCGGGCATCGCGGAAATTCTGACCGCCGTGGAGGAGCTGCTGGCCGAGGGCGGCGCGCACGCGTCCCTGCGCATCGGCTTCACGCCGGATGAGGAGATCGGCCGCGGCGCGGACCGCTTCGATCTGGCGCATTTCGGCGCGGACTACGCCTACACCGTCGACGGCGGCACGCTCGGTGAGCTGGAATATGAGAATTTCAACGCCGCCTCCGCCGTTGTGACCGTCCACGGGCGCAACGTCCACCCCGGCTCGGCCAAGCGCTGCATGGTCAACGCGCAGCTCATCGCCATGGAGTTCCACGGCATGCTGCCGGTGCACGACCGCCCGGAGGCCACGGAGGGCTACGAGGGCTTCAGCCACCTGTGCGCCATGCAGGGCGAGGTGGAGCTGGCGACGCTCGAATACATCATCCGCGACCACGACCGCGCGTCGTTCGAGGCGCGCAAGGCGCTGTTCGAGTCGGCGGCGGCCTTCCTGAACGCGAAATACGGCGCGGGGACGGTCGAGGTCGCCCTGCGCGACAGCTACTACAACATGCGCGAGAAGATCGAGCCGCACATGGCCATCGTCGAGGCGGCGCAGCAGGCCATGCGCGATGCGGGCGTCACGCCGCACGTCGTGCCCATCCGCGGCGGCACGGACGGCGCGCGCCTGTCCTACGAGGGGCTCCCCTGCCCGAACCTGTTCACGGGCGGCGAGAATTACCACGGCCGGTTCGAGTACGTCCCGGTCGAGGACATGGAGGCCGCCGTGCGCACGCTCAAGTGCATCCTGCGCAACGCAGCAAAATGATCCGCAAACGGGGCCGCTGGAGGCGCACTCCGTAAGGAGGTGCGCCTCAGTTATATTCGCCTGACGGCGAGTGAAATTGTCCTTCGGACAGTGATAGGATGCTTCGCATCGTGATATTGCCTGCGGCAGTTTCACCGGCGAATATAATATCACAAAAGCCGCAAGGCTTTTATATCACTTTCCGAATAGGAAAATATCACTCCGGGCAACGCCCGGAATATCACTTTTGTCCATAGGTGCAGCGAGCATCAGGTTTTGTCAGCCCAAATCCGGTATCTATCCGTTTTCGGATTGCACAAAAAGAAGGCAGCGCAAATTTTGCACCGCCTTCTTCCTTATGAAGCCTCTCCTGATGGCCCCGTTTTTTTACTGGTTTTTTCCTTGCAAAAATTCCCGGTCTGTGGCATAATGGGCAGGAAAGGAAGGTGCAGCCCGTGACATCGCTGACCAAACGTGCGATCCGCGCTTCGTTCCTGAAGCTTCTCAACGAGCGTCCGCTCAACAAGATCACAGTCAAGGACATCGTGGAGGACTGCGGCATCAACCGCAATTCGTTCTATTATCACTACACGGATATTCCCGCGCTGGCCGAGGAGATCGTCCGGGACGAGGCTGCACGCATCGTGCAGGAGTACCCGACGGTCGACTCGCTGGAGCAGTGCCTGGAGATCGCCGTGGAATTCGCGCTGCAGAACCGCACGGCCGTTCTGCATCTTTACAATTCCGCCAGCCATGAGGCCTATGAGCACAGCCTGATGGACATCTGCCGCAGCGTGGTCAGCAGCTATTTTGACACGGCGTTTGCCGGGAAGGCGCTGCCGGAGGCGGACCGGGAGGTGCTGGTGCGGTTTTACCAGTGCGAGTGCTATGGTCAGATCGTGCTATGGATGAGTCAGGGCATGCAGGCGGACATCGTGGAGCAGTTCCGGCTGCTGTGCCACCTGCGGCAGGGCATGATGGAGGAAATGGTCGACCGATGCTGTGATAAAGTATGAGTGAGTCGCAATATCGCTTTCATCGCCTGCCGGAATTTGATTACAGTACGCCCGGCGCGTACTTCATTACGGTCTGCACCAATGGAAAACGCAATTACTTCTGGGAGTCTGTAGCGGCGCTCACTGCGCAG
>ENA-ORUO01002555-ORUO01002555.1-human-gut-metagenome-genome-assembly--contig:-NODE-2555-length-14147-cov-2.579549_pt1 | contig 14147 bp, 14 predicted proteins | sample MGYA00242082_ERZ509215 | MGnify/ENA primary metagenome ERZ509215 (study PRJEB26280, sample SAMEA2338829) | human gut metagenome | biome: human gut; feature: human-associated habitat; material: faeces... | reverse complement strand
AGAGACTCGCTCTGCGGTACCACTCCTGTTCCCCCGGAAGGGGGCGCTTGGGGCGCGATAACGGGCGCAGGCCGTCTCCCCTTACGCAGGCGCATGGCCCTTCCGGGGAAAAGCTCCGGGGTGATGCCCTGCAGCGCGCGTCTGCCTTGCATCCTCCGGCAGCTTTCTGAACGCGCGGGGTCCGCAGGTCCGTCCCCTTCGTCGCTTGATCGGTATTCGATTCCGGTACGAATGTACAGAGATTCTTACCGCTTTTTCGGGTCGTAATTCCGCCCGAACTGCAGATCTTCAAATTTTTTGCTCACGGGGAAGCCGTGCAGCGTGTCGAGCTTGCGCGTATCGCCGGAGTGATCCTCCTGCGCGATGTCGCCGAGCGTCGAGCCGCTGAGGCTCTGCTCGATCTGCTGGCCGATCTCCTCGATGAGGGCGTCGGCCTTCTCCTCGGCGGAGGGATGAGACTGCTCTGCCTCGTAGTCATAGGCGCGGTTGTGAGACGGCTCCTTCGGCTGCTCCTTCGGGGTCAGCACGGGGGTCTGCGGCTCCACCGGCGGGGTGAAGCGGTGGACGCGCTCCGGCTCCTCCGGCTGGGAGGGCGTGAGCGGCGTCTCCCTGCGCAGCTCGTCGATAAGCTCGAGCTGGCGCTTCAGGCGCTTTTCCATGCCGTCCAGGAACTGCGACGTGGCGGCCTTGGCCGCATCGAGGCGCTCCTGCTCCTCGCCGACGAGAGCGTCGACATTGTTCGTCTTGGCGCTGGCGGCATCCTCTGCCTCATGCAGCATCTGCGCGCACTTTTTCTCGGCGTCCGCGACCATCTGGTCGCACGTCTTCTGCGCGGCAAGCAGGGCGTTCTGCATGGAAGCCTCCTGCTTGCGGTATTCCTCCAGCTTTTCCACAAGAATGCGCATCTTGCTCTTCAGCACGGAATTTTCTTTATAGAGGGTAACATAGTCCTCGGTCAGCGGCTCGAGAATGTCATCGACGGAGTCCATATCGTATCCGCCGAACAGCGCCTTCTCAAAGCTGATGTCCTGGATCTGCTGCGGGGTCAGCATCGTCTTCAGCTCCTGTCTCTGTCTTGCGTGGGATGGAACGCACCTTAGAAGTACATCCCGTTGTTTTCGAGTTCCTCAACGAGATCGCCAACGACATCCACGTTGTACGGCGTGATGAGATAGGTGGAAATGGCGATCTTCTTGATCTTGCCGTCGAGCGCATAGGCGCAGCCGGAGAGGAAGTCCACCAGACGGCGGGCGACGTCCTTGTTCGTGGACTCGAGGTTCAGCACGACGGCCTGCTTGTCGCGCAGGTGATCGGCGATGTCGGAGACCAGATCAAAGCGGTCCGGCTTGACCAGCACGACCTGCAGCTGGGTGGTGGCGTTGATATTCACGACCTTGTTGCCGCCGCGGGTCGTCTGCGTATCCTGCGCGGCCGGAGTGCTGCGGCTATAGCTGCGGCGGGAAGACTGAGGCGCGGGAGCGGGATCGTTGTCCAGCGGCTCGTCGTCATAATCATCATAATCATCCTCTTCCGGTTCGGAATACGGGTGAGTCAGCTTCTTCAGTTCGTCCATAAATCCCATGGGTTCGTCCTCCAATATTGTTTCGATATGATCGTTAATCGCTCTTTACCGGCGCATAGTTCCGCGGCCCGAAAATGGCCGTGCCGATGCGCACCATGGTGCTGCCGCAGGCAATGGCGTCCTCGAAATCGTCCGTCATTCCCATCGACAAAAAATCCATAAAAATATTATCGTATTTTTGGGCTGTTATGTCAACAGCAATTCTGCGAATTTTTTGAAAATATCTGCAATTATCGCCCTTTTTCCTGCCGATCGGCGGCACCGTCATCAATCCGCGCACGCGAACGGCGGGATAATCTGCCATTTCTTCCACGATCCGGGGGAATTCCTTCAGCAGGAAGCCGGACTTCTGCTTCTCGCCTCCGGCGTTGATCTCCAGCAGGATGTCCTGCACGATGCCGCGCTTGGCAGCCTCGGCATTGATATCCGCAAGCAGCTCGCGGCGGTCCACGGACTCGATCACATCGACCTGCCCGACGACCTGCCGGACCTTATTGCGCTGCAGCGCGCCGATGAAGTGCACCGGAGCGCCGTCATAGGCATGCTCGTCCAGCTTTTTGACCAGCTCCTGCACGCGGTTCTCGCCGCAGCAGTCCACCCCGGCCGCAATGGCCTCGCGCACGGCGGCGCTGTCGTTCATTTTTGTTGCGGCGCACAGGCGGATGTCCGCCGGGTCGCGCCCGGCAGCCCGGGCGGCAGCCGCGATCCGGCTGCGGATCTGCGCCACGTTTTCCGTGATCATGCTCATGCTTCCATCACCTTTCCGTCCTCGATGTCATCCGAGGTCAGGATAATATCGTCGCCCGGCCAGAGGTTTCCCGTGCTGGACTGATCCAGCTCGACAACGTAGCCGTCTCCGTACGCATAAAGGATCTCCACCGGCTTCCAGCGGGCGCGCGCGCCCTCGAGCACATAGACGCCCGCCTGCCCATCGACCATATAGAGCGCCTGCTTCGGCACGCGCAGGCCGGTATAAGAGGAGAAAATGATATCCGCGCTCTGGCGGCGCAGGGCCGTGACCTCCTGCGGCTCGCGCTCGCAGGACAGCACGATGGTACAAACGCCGTCCTCCGCCTCGCTGATGGCCTCGACCTGCATTCTGATCTGGGAGAGCTTTTCCAGTCCGAAGCTGACGGTCAGCGTCTCGCCCGCGGCAGTCTGCTCCGCGCGCGCCTCCGGGATCTCGGCTGCAAAATACCACTTCTGGCCCGTGATAAGCCTGCCGACGGCCTTGCCCGGAACGGCAGACGCATGCTGCGCAGCGGCGCGCAGCTCGCTCGGCTTCATCTGCAGCACGCTCTCCGGCGTGAGCACGCGCTCAAGGCCGTCCGTCTGCTCGGAAAAATAGCCGGCGCTCTCGACCGTCACGGCCTCGGCGCTCTGCTCCGTCTCGGCGGAGAGCGCGGAGATCTGCGACTCGAGCTCGGCGATGCGGCCCTCCATGCGCGCGGCGTCGTCCGCCGTCACGCTGCGGCGCAGCACGAGCGGCTGCAGCTCGGACATCACATCGTCGGCCTCCGTCAGATCACGGCGGGCCGTCAGTGCAGCCAGCTCGCCGAGGGCCTTTTCGATGGCGTCGTCCGTCTGGGTCGTGTCCTCCCCTGCCGTGCCGGAGGCCGCATAGCGCAGCTGCGAAAGCTGTTCCTGCAGGGCCGTGAGCCTGTCGCGCTTTTCGCGCGCCGCAGAGGTCTGATAGCCGTCTGCCACGCGCTGCCCGCTGCCGACGCGCTCGCCCTCGGTCAGGGCGCAGACCACAACGGGCTGTGAGGCCGTGATGATCTCCTCCTCACGCACTACAAAGCCGGAAACGGTCTGCCCGTCGCCGGCTTCGCAGCGCACGGCAGTCTCGAGGGTGTAGCTGCTCCCGCCGCTGCCGAAAAGGACCGACAGCACGAGATAGGCCACCACGATGCCTGCCAATACGATGGATACGATTTTCAGGTAAAGGTCTCCCTGCTTTTTCATCTGGGTACTCCTGTCCGGCCGGGGCACTCGGCCCGCGGCCCGCGGGAGCAGGGTCTTCAGGTACGAACGGGCTGTGCCGGGACAAGCGTGGAGATGGCGTGCTTGTAGATCATCTGCTGCTTGCCGTCCGAGCTGAGCACAACGACGAAGTTGTCAAAGCCCGTCACGATGCCCTTGAGCTGGAAGCCGTTCATGAGGAACATGGTCACGGCCGTGTGCTCGCGGCGCACCTCGTTTAAGATCAGATCCTGCAAATTTTCCGTGTTTGCCATATGTGGTACTCCTTTTCTTTGTTTTCCGGCTCAGCCGGTGTTGGAATACCACGATTGTATCAGATTCCGCTGTCGAAATCGGCCGCTTTTTGCAGGGCCGCGCGGAAAATCTCGTCTGCGCCCGCAGAGGCGTCGAGCCACTGCACGGCGGGATTGGCGCGGAACCACGTCATCTGGCGCTTGGCATAGCGCCGCGTGGCCTGCTGGATGGTCCCGAGCGCCGCCTCCGGCGGCAGGCCCTCCTCCAGCGCCTGCACGACCTGCTTATAGCCGATGGCCTGCAGGCTCGTCGCCCGGTCCGGCACGCCGCTGTCAAGCAACGCGCGGACCTCCTGCGCAAGTCCCTGCGCATACATCAGCTCCACGCGCAGATCGATGCGGGCATAGAGCTGCGCGCGCTCCGGGAAGTGCAGGCCGAGCCACAGCGGCCGGTAGCGAGGCGGGATCGCCCGGCTCTCCCGGTCGAAGTCCGTCATGGTCCTGCCGGTCTCCTGCCAGATCTCCAGCGCGCGGACGATGCGCTTTACGTCCGAGACGGACAGCCGCGCCGCCCGCTCGGGGTCCACGGCGCGCAGCTCGTCCAGAAGCGGCTGTGCGCCCTCCTCGGCCGCGCGGTGCTCCAGGGCCTCGCGCCTGCCGGTCTGCGGCAGCGGCGCAAACTGCCGCCCCGCGATGAGAGAATCGATATAAAGCCCCGTGCCGCCGACCAGAATGACGGGCTTCCCGCGTGACAGGATGTCCTGCACGCAGGCGTCCGCCTCCCGCACATAGCGGCTGACGGAGTAATTCTCCGCCGGGTCCGCCACGTCGAGCATGTGGTGCGGCACGCCGCCGCGCTCCTCGGGCGTGGGCTTTGCCGTGCCGATATCCATGCGGCGGTAGACCTGCATGGAGTCGAACGAAACGATCTCGCCGCCGAGCGCCTGCGCCAGCCGGACGGACAGGGCCGTCTTGCCGGAGGCCGTCGGGCCGACGATGCAGATCATATTGTCTCGCTGCTCCATGGTCAGGCCCTCTTGAACTGCCGCTCAAGCTGCGAAGCCGTCAGCTCCAGACAGATGGGACGGCCGTGCGGGCAGTATTTCAGGTCATTGCGCGTCAGCACCTCGTGCACCACGGCCTCCCACTCCTTTGGGTCGGTGTGCCAGCCGCCCTTGATGGCGGCCTTGCAGGCGATGGTGTGCAGCAGGCGGTCGCGCAGCTCCGTCGGGTCGGCGTGCCGCCCGGTCAGAAGCTCGGCCGCCAGCGCGGTCAGACTCTGCGCGGCGTCGTCCGGCGCGATCTCCGTGGGGATCTGGCGGATGGCGAGCACGCCGTCGCCGTAATCCGAGATCTCATAGCCGTACTGCGCCAGCAGCTCGGCATTTTCCAGCAGCACGGCCGCCTCCTCGCGCTCCGGCTCGCACAGCACGGGCGTGAGCAGCAGCTGCGGCATCACAGGTTCCGTGTCGGCGCGGAGCTTTTCAAACAGGATGCGCTCGTGCGCGGCATGCTTGTCGATGAGGAGCAGACTCCCTGCCTGCTCAACGAGGATGTAGGTGTTCAGCGCCTCGCCGATGATGCGGTAATCCGGTACCTTGGGCAGCGGGAGCTCCTGCTGCGGCTCTTCCGCCTGCTTTGGCTCCGGCCGGGCCGGCTCCTCGCGCTTTACCGGCGGCTCTTCCTGCTGCGTGGGCGTCTGCAGCTTAGGCTGCGGAGGCGGCATCTGTACGGGCGCTTCCCGCTGCTGCACCGGCGCAGCAGGCTGTGGGGCCGGGCAGGGCGGTTCAGGACGGGTCACAGGCTGCACCGGCTTCGGCGAGGCAAGCGCCGCACCGTCGCGGCGCTCCGTCAGCGAGCCGATCTGCTCGAGCACCGTGCGGGAGGCCGCCGGGCGCGGGCCGTCCTGCAGGGCGGCCGCTGCGGCGCGGTATTCCGCCGCCGACATGGTGCGGAAAGCGGAATTTCCGTCGTTCTGCGGCTTCAGCTTCATCTGCACGCGGCCGGAGGCCTGCTCCAGTGCGCCGAGCACGCCGTAATGCACGCAGTCGAACACCTCCTGCTCGCGCAGGAAGCGCACCTCCGTCTTTGCGGGGTGCACATTGACGTCCACAAGATGCTCCGGCAGGTGCAGATGCAGCACGCAGGCCGGGAAACGACCCTGCAGGAGCTGATTGCGGTAGGCCTGCTCGAGCGCGGCCGTCATGAGCTTGGAGCGGACATGCCGCCCGTTGACAAAGAAGATCTGGCTGCCCCGCGTGCCGCGCGTTGCGGCCGGGCGGGTCACAAAGCCCGTGACGGAGAGCTTGTCCCAGCTCCCGTCCACCGGGGTCATCTCCTGCGCGGTCTGGCGGCCCATGACGGCATAGATCGCGCTGAGGAGCTCGCCGTCGCCGGGCGTGGAGAGCTGCTCCTGCCCGTCGCGCAGCACGCGCACGGCTACCTCCGGATGAGCCAGCGCAAGGCGCTGCACCGTGCTGAGCACGGCGGAGGCCTCCACAGAGTCGCGCTTCATGAACTTCATGCGCGCAGGTGTATTGTAAAACAGGTCACGCACGAGCATGGTCGTGCCGTTCGGACAGCCCGCCTCGCCGCGCTCCGTCACAACGCCCGCCTCGAGATGCAGACTCGTGCCGAAGGGGGCGTCCGCCGTCTTCGTCAGCACGTCGATGCGCGAGACGGAGGAAATGGCCGCCAGCGCCTCGCCGCGGAAGCCGAGCGTGTGGATGGCCTCCAGATCGGCCGCCTCATGGAGCTTGCTCGTGGCATGGCGCAGGAAGGCCGTCTCCACGTCCTCCGCCGCCATGCCGCAGCCGTCGTCCGTCACGCGCAGGAACGTCATGCCCCCGTCGCGCAGCTCGACCGTGACCTTATGGGCCCCGGCGTCGATGGCGTTTTCGACCAGCTCCTTTGCGGCGCTGGCCGGGCGCTCCACGACCTCGCCAGCGGCGATCAGGTCGGCGACATGGGGAGAAAGCTGTTGGATCTTTGGCATAACTACCTCACAGGAACGCTTGCATCAGCGAGCGCAGAAGGCTCGCGAGCACGGATTGGAAATTGATGAACATATGCAGGAAAATACAGGCCCAGATGTTGCCCGTCTTCTGATAGACCCAGCACAGCGAGAAGCTTGCCGGAAGATAGAGGCTCAGACACAGGATCGTATTGGCCGCAGTCATGGAGCCAAGGAATTGGAACACATGCATCCCCGCAAACAGGAACATGGACAGCGCATAGGCAGCCGGGAGGCATCTGCGCGCCAGCGGCGCAAACAGCACGCCGCGGAACAGGCACTCCTCCGCCAGCGGCGCGAGCACGACGGTGCAAAGCGTCATGGCCAGCGGGTAACCGCCGAGCAGGGAGTTGACGGCCTCTTGATTGTAGTTCTCCGGCATGATATCCAATACCGTATAGGCCGTCGTCAGCACAAGGTTCGCGCCATAGCACATGCCAAAGCCGATCAGCACGCTCAGGAGCATTTTCCCCTCGAATTCCCGAAGTGACTGCCAAAGCGTGCGGCGGAAGATCAGGAGCATGACGGCAAAATTCACGGTCATATAGAGCAGATTCGCAAAAAAGTAATTGCGCGGCTCCGTCAGCGGAAAGCCGAGTGCCGGAAAGTAGGCAAGGATCGCAAAATTCAAAAAAAAGAGAAAAACAGGCAGATACAGTGCGCCGAGGATCCATTCGCGCGGCTCGGGCGCCCGGATCCCGCTGCGGCGGGGAAACATCCAGCTCATCCGGCATTCTCTCCTTTCCGTCAGAGCATTTTCTTCAGCTCGAACAGGGCGTTCATGGCCTCGATCGGCGTCATGGTCTCGATCGCAAGCGACTCGAGCTTCCGCCGCAGGGCGTCATTCTCCATACTCATGATGGAGATCTGGTCGTCCGCCGCCACGCGCACCGTGCGCACGGGTGCGCCGCTCTCGAGCGCTCGCAGCAGCTCCCGCGCGCGGGAGACGACTTTATCCGGCAGACCGGCCAGCCGCGCGACCTCGACGCCGTAGGAATCGTCGGCAGCGCCGGGGACGATCTTGCGCAGGAACACGATGTCCGCGCCGCGCTTGCGCACGGCAATGTTGTAGTTCCGCACGCCCTCGATCTCCTGCTCGATGTCCGTCAGCTCATGATAGTGCGTGGCAAAGAGCGTCTTTGCGCCGATGCGCTTTTTGTCGGCGGCATATTCGAGAACGGCGCGGGCAATGGCCATGCCGTCGAATGTCGACGTGCCGCGGCCGATCTCATCGAGGATGAGCAGGCTGTGCGACGTCGCGTGCTTCAGGATCTCCGCAACCTCCGTCATCTCCACCATGAACGTGGACTGGCCGGAGGCCAGATCGTCCGAGGCGCCGATGCGTGTGAAGATGCGATCCACCACGCCGATGCGCGCCGCGCGCGCCGGGACGAAGCAGCCCATCTGCGCCATCAGCACAATGAGGGCGACCTGCCGCATATAGGTCGATTTACCGGCCATATTCGGGCCGGTCAGAATGGCAACGCGGTTCGCGCCGCAGTCGAGCGCCGTGTCGTTCGGGACGAACAGCGCATCCTTGAGCACCTGCTCCACGACGGGATGGCGGCCGTCCGTGATGTGCAGCTCGCCGGAGAGGTCGATCTCCGGGCGGCAGTAATTCTGCCGGGCGGCCAGCGCCGCAAAATTCGTCAGCACGTCCAGCGCGGCCACGGCGCGCGCCGTGCGCTGGATGCGGGCGGACTGGTCGGCCAGATGCTGGCGCACCTGTGAGAACAGCTCATATTCCAGCGCCGTGATGCGGTCCTTTGCCGTCAGGATCGTGCGCTCGAGCTCCTTGAGCTCCGTGGTGATATAGCGTTCGCCCGTTGTGAGCGTCTGCTTGCGGATGTAGGTCTCCGGGACCTGGGCCGTCTGGCCCTTCGAGACTTCGATATAATAGCCGAACACGCGGTTGTAGCCGACGCGCAGGGTCTTGATGCCGGTCTTCTCGCGCTCCTCGGCTTCGATGCGGGCCAGCGTTCCCTTGCCGCCTGAGACGATGTCACGCAGCTGGTCCAGTTCTTCGCTGTAGCCGTCGCGGATCATGCCGCCCTCGCGCACGGAAAACGGGGGCTCGTCCACAATGGCGTTCCGAATTTCGTCCCGCAGGTCGGAAAGGTCGTCCAATTCGTCCAGCAGCACGCCGAACATGGAGGCATGCAGCCCGCCGATGGCGGCGCGCAGCTCCGGCAGCGGCTCACAGCCGTTCCCGAGCGAAACAAGGTCGCGGCAGTTCGCCGCGCCTGTGACGATGCGGGCCGTCACGCGCTCATAGTCCGAGACATCCTGCAGCATGTGCACAAGCTCGTCGCGGCCGATGCTGTTTTTCGTCAGCTCCTCCACGGCGTCGAGGCGCGCGTTGATGCGCTTCGGGCTGAGCAGCGGCTTTTCCAGCCAGCTGCGCAGCATGCGGCTGCCCATGGCCGTTTTGGTATGGTCCAGCACCCACAGGAGGCTGCCGCGCTTTTCCCCCGCGCGCATGGTCTCCGTCAGCTCCAGATTACGCCGGGCACTGAGGTCCAGCTCCATAAAGCGGCCGCTGACATAGAATTCCAGCTCCCGCACATGGGAAAGGCCCGTTTTCTGCAGCTCGCAAAGCGTCCGCAGCAGCGCGCCCGCACTGCGCCAGACCTCCGGCCGCTCCGTGAGGCCAAGCTCATCCAGCGGCCTGCCGAACTGCTTTTCCACAAGCTGTGCCGTCTCCTGCGGATCAAACAGCTCGTCCGCGCCAAGATCGGCGCAGCAGCTCAGCCGCTCCTGCAGTGTGCGGGTCAGCTCCTCGCTTTTGGCCGCGTCGCCGCCGCGCAGCACCTCGGCCGGGGCAAAGCGCCCCAGCTCGGAGATGACGCGCTCCATAGCCTCCGCACCCTCGGCCTGCGTGGCATAGAACGCGCCGGTCGAAATATCGCAGAAGCTCAGGCCGTAGCGCCCGCCCTCGCCGAAGACGCAGGCAAAATAATTGTTGCGGCTCTCGTCGAGCATGGAGCTTTCGATGACCGTTCCCGGCGTGACGATGCGGGTGATATCCCGCTTGACAAGGCCCTTGGCCAGCGCAGGGTCCTCCATCTGCTCACAGATGGCGACCTTGTAGCCGCGCGCGACGAGCCTTGCGATATAGCTCTCTGCCGAGTGATACGGCACGCCGCACATGGGGACCTGCTCGGACTTCTCCTTGCCGCGGTCCCGCGTTGTGAGCGTCAGGTCAAGCTCATGGGAAGCAAGCTTGGCATCGTCGGCAAACATTTCATAAAAATCGCCCAGACGGAAAAACAGGATGCAGTCCGGGTGCCGTTCCTTGATCTCCAGATACTGCCGCATCATCGGCGTCAGTTCAGCCATACTTCTTCTCCTTCTGTCTGTGCCGTCAGGCGAGCTCGCCCGTCAGGCTCCACGTCGTGCTGCCCGTGATGCGCACATCGCGGAACTGGCCGATGAGCCCGTCGCCGCCGGACAGGCGCACAAGGCGGCCGCCGTCCGTGCGGGCCGTGAGCAGGTCGCCGTCGCGTCCGTCGATGAGCACGCGGAACGTCCGGCCGATATAGGCATGGTGCTTTTCCTCCGAAATGCGGTTCTGCAGGGCGACGAGGCGGTCGAAGCGACGGTTTTTCTCCTCCTTCGGCGTGGGATCGGGCATGGAGGCCGCGGGCGTGCCGCCGCGCGGCGAGAAAATAAACGTAAACAGCGCGTCATAGCGCACGCGCCCGATCAGGCGCAGCGTGTCCTCAAATTCCTCCTCCGTCTCGCCGGGGAAGCCGACGATGACATCGGACGTGAGCACGAGCTCCGGCATGAGGCTGCGGCCGTAATCCACGAGCTCAAGATACTGCGCGCTCGTATAGCGGCGGTTCATGGCGTGGAGCACGCGGTCGTTTCCGGACTGGAACGGCAGATGGAACTGCTTGCAGATCTTCGGATAGGCCGCGATGGTGTCAAACAGCTTATGACTGGCATCCTTGGGATGGGACGTCATAAAGCGCAGGCGGAAATCGCCCGGCAGGCTCGCGATCTGCGCCATGAGGTCGGCGAAATCCACGCCAAGGCCGAGGTCCTTGCCGTAGGAATTGACGTTCTGGCCGAGCAGCGTGATCTCCTTATAGCCCTGCGCGATCAGCGCGCGGCACTCCTGCAGGATGTCCTCCGGCTGTCGGGAGCGCTCGCGGCCGCGCACATAGGGCACGATGCAGTAGGAACAGAAATTGTTGCAGCCGTACATGACGGAGACCCACGCCTTGAGCTTATTCTCGCGCACGACGGGCAGGCCCTCGGCAATGGCTCCGGCAGAATCCTCCACGGAGAACACGCGCTTGCCTGTCGTCAGCACGCCGAGCAGCAGCTGCGGCAGCTCCCACAGGTGGTGCGTGGAGAACACGCCGTCCACATAGGGATAGGACTTGCGCACGCGCTCGACCACGGCGGGCTGGCCCATCATACAGCCGCACAGGAAGATCTTCTGGCGCGGGTGGCGGCGGCGGGTATGCACGAGCGCGCCGACGTTGCCGAACACGCGCTGCTCGGCGTGCTCGCGGATGGCGCAGGTATTGAAGATGACGAGGTCCGCGCCCTCAGGGCCGTCCGTCAGGCCGTAGCCGCAGTGCTCGAGCATGCCGCGGATCTGCTCGGAATCCGCCTCGTTCTGCTGGCAGCCGTAGGTCTCCACAAAGGCCACAGGCGTGATTCCCTGCGCCTGCCAGTATTCGCGCACCCGTCCGCAGAAGCCCTCCTGCCGCTGCAGATCCTCGGGAGAGATCACAGTCGTTTTCTTTTCCAAAAGAGGAGTTCCTCCCAATTCATGAGATTCTTATTCAGTTTAGTATTTTATCATTCTTTCCGCTCCATTGCAAGTGGGGATTCCCCGGAAGCATCCCACTTTCGTTTTTATCTTGCCCCATTCGGAAAAGTATGATATGATACTCCAGAGGTGATATCCATGGAAGAAAATCAGAAGGACATGCCCGCCGTGCAGGAGACGCCGGAGGCGCCGCAGTCCGAATTTGTGCCCAGCCCGAAGTGGAAGCGCGTGCTGGCGTGGGTGCTGTTTGCCATCGTCGTGCTCGGCATCGCCAGCTGGCTGCTGAATATCGCCGTGCCGGAATGGCCGGAGAAGCTCTTTGGTTATACTCGGGGTTGATCCCGGCTATGCGACGACCGGCTTCGGCCTCATCCGGGCGGAGCGCGGGACCTATGCCCTGCTGCGCTACGGCACGGTCACGACCCCGGCGGGGCTGCCGTTCCCGCAGCGGCTGAACATTCTGTTTGAGGACATGACGCAGCTGCTGGAGGTCACAAAGCCCGAGGCCGTCGCCGTGGAGGAGCTGTTCTGGGGGCACAATATCACGACCGGCATCGGCGTTTCGCACGGACGCGGTGTGATCCTGCTCGCCATCGAGCGGGCGGGCGTGCCGCTGTTTGAATACACGCCCATGCAGGTCAAGCAGGCCGTCGTCGGCTATGGCAAGGCGGAGAAGCATCAGGTCATGGATATGACGCGCCGCCTGCTCCGGCTGGATCGCATGCCCCGGCCGGACGATGCGGCCGATGCCATCGCCATCGCGCTGTGCCATGCGCGCTCGTCCACGTCGCAGCTGGCACGGCTCACGGGAGGAAAACCGTAATGTTTTATTATTTCAACGGCGAGGTCACGCTCCTCGAGCGCAATCTGGCCGTCATCGACTGCAGCGGCGTCGGCTACGCCTGCCGGACGTCGTCCTATACGCTCTCGCGCCTGCATGTGGGCGAGCGCGCGAGGCTCTATACCTACTGCAGCATCCGCGAGGATGCGTTCGATATCTACGGCTTCAGCACGCGCGAGGAGCTGCGGAATTTTGAGCTGCTGCTCGGCGTGACCGGCGTTGGCGCGAAGGCCGCGCTGGCCATTCTGTCGTCCACCACGCCGGACCGCTTTGCGCTTGCCATCTTCTCGCAGGATGAGAAGGCCCTGACGGCCGCGCCGGGCGTCGGCAAAAAGCTGGCCCAGCGCATCCTGCTGGAGCTGAAGGACAAGCTCGGTGGCGCCGCACCGGCAGAGGGCGGCATTTCACTCCCGGCCGGGGATGTGCCCGCTGCCTCCGGCAGCGCGCTGGCGCTGGCGCAGGCCGCACTGGCCGAGCTCGGTTACCGCCCGCAGGAGATCACGGCGGCGCTGCACAGCTTTGACCCCGAGGGCATGAAGACGGAAGAGATCGTGCGGCAGTGCCTGCGCGCCATGGTGATGAGGTAAGAACATGAGCATCGATTTTTCACAGGACTACGAGGCCCCGCTCGTAACAACGAGCTTCACGCCCGCAGACGAGTCCGAATTCTCGCTGCGGCCGAAGCGCCTGACGGAATATAACGGGCAGGAGAAGGTCAAGGAAAACCTATCTGTTTACATTGAGGCCGCACGCCGCCGCAACGAGCCGCTCGACCATGTGCTGCTCTACGGTCCTCCCGGCCTCGGCAAGACGACGCTCGCCGGCGTTATCGCCAACGAAATGGGCGTGCATATCCGCGTGACGTCCGGCCCCGCCATCGAAAAGGCGGGCGATCTGGCCGCGCTGCTGACGAACCTCTCCGAGGGCGACATTCTCTTTATTGATGAGATCCACCGCCTGAACACCGCCGTGGAGGAGATCCTCTACCCCGCCATGGAGGACTTTGCCATCGACATCATCGTCGGCAAGGGGCCATCGGCCAACTCCATCCGGCTCGATCTGCCGCGTTTCACGCTCATCGGCGCCACAACGCGCGCCGGGCAGCTCTCCGCCCCGCTGCGCGACCGCTTCGGTGTGTCGTTCCGGCTGGAGCTGTATACGCCGGAGGAGCTGTGCCGCATCATCACGCGCTCTGCCGCCCTCATGGGCATGCGCATCGACGCAGACGGCGCAATGGAGCTGGCCTCCCGCAGCCGCGGCACGCCGCGCATCGCCAACCGCATGCTCCGCCGCGTGCGCGACTTCGCCCAGCTGTATTACGACGGCGTCATCACCCGCGAGGCGGCCGACCACGCGCTCGGCAAGCTTGAGGTCGACAAGCTCGGGCTCGACGCGACGGATCGCCGCATGCTCACTGCCATCATCCGCTACTATAACGGCGGCCCCGTCGGCCTGGAGACGCTCGCGGCGACCATCGGCGAGGAGGCCGTCACGCTGGAGGACGTCTACGAGCCCTATCTGATGCAGATCGGCTTCCTGACACGCACGCCCCGCGGGCGTTGTGTTACGCAGCTTGCCTACGACCACCTCCATCTGCAAAATAACAATGCAGAGCAATTGACTCTTTGAACGGAAATTTTGAGGCTTTTCGTCGAAATCGCACAATTGTTTTTTTCTAACAAAATATTTTTTCATCCACTATTGAC
>ENA-ORUO01002531-ORUO01002531.1-human-gut-metagenome-genome-assembly--contig:-NODE-2531-length-14212-cov-2.941301_pt1 | contig 14212 bp, 11 predicted proteins | sample MGYA00242082_ERZ509215 | MGnify/ENA primary metagenome ERZ509215 (study PRJEB26280, sample SAMEA2338829) | human gut metagenome | biome: human gut; feature: human-associated habitat; material: faeces... | reverse complement strand
TATACTGATAATAAGCTGAGCAGGCTCCCTCATTCGATACCATACAGGCTCCAATCGGATGAAGTGGTGTACAGCCTTTTCCAAATACTTTACAGTCTGTCGGACGGCATTTCCCCTGTAATACATCTCCACAACGGCAGGCAGGACTCGTTCTTCCTTCCATCTTCGGAATCGAAAACTTCACTCTTGCATCAAAGTCCTGCGCTTCTTTTCGCAGGCGAAGTCCGGAATTTTTAATCATACCAAGTCCTCTCCATTGAGAATCACATGGTTCCATCCATTCTTTGATCAGTTTCTGTGCCGGAATACTTCCCTCTTCCGTAACAACTCTTGGATAGGCATTAACAAAAAACGGTTTGCCTTCCGGGAACTTCTTTAATAATACAGCAAATGCAGTTAAAATCTCGCTGGCAGTAAAACCGGTTACTATACCGCTGATTCCTCCTTCCTCACAAAGCTTTCTGTTCAATGCATTGCCGGTAATCGCATTAACATGGCCTGGATATAAGAAAACATCAGCACTGTCTTTCAACATCTCATAGGCACCCGGCATTGTTTTATTCGCAGTAAGAAGTGCATAGTTTGTAAGTCCTGCCTCTTTTGCCATCTTTACAGAAAGACAACTTGCCGGAGTTGTTGTCTCAAATCCAACGGAAAGAAAGACAACCTGCTCGTCTTTATGCTCTTTGGCATATTCAAAGGCATCCATCGGAGAGTAGACCATCTGAATCTTGCCGCCAAGACTTCTGGCATCCGCTAAACTCTTTGTACTTCCCGGCACACGAACCAGATCGCCAAAGGTACAAATAGTTACATTTTTCTCCAAAGCAAGCCATACTGCCTCATCAATAAAACCTGCCGGTGTCACACAGACCGGACAACCCGGACCAGAAATCAGTTCCACCTGCGGCGGCAAAATCTTTCGCACACCAAGATGAAAAATCTCATGGGTATGTGTTCCACACACTTCCATCACACGGACAGCAGGACCATCATAGCCTTCAATAATTGCTTTTGCTTTTTTTAATTGTTCTTTCATAGTAACCCCTCCAGAAGATCTTCTGTCTCATCCTCATCTTCTTCTGTAATCTTTGCAATCGCAATTCCTGCATGAACCATTACATAATCGCCCGGTTCAAGATTCTCTATCAGTTCTGCTGAAACTTCTCTTTTCGCTCCTGACGCATCTACAAACGCCATTCCATCTTTCATTGTCATAACTTTTGCTGGTAATCCTACACACATAATTTATTCCCCTTTTTGTAAACTTCTCATTGCTGCCACCGCCTGTCCAAGGCTGATTCCCCCGTCATTTGGCGGAAGTAAATGGTGTCGCAGCACATGAAATCCTCTTTCTTCTAACATAGTTACACTGTAATCTAAAAGTAATTTATTCTGGTAAACACCGCCACTTAATGCAACGGTATTAATCCCTGTTTCTTCTCTTGCTTTTTCGCAGGCAGAGACAATCATCCCTGCTAATCTCCTGTGGAAATGTAAGGCAAGCTGATTACTGTTTTCTCCTGCTAATTTTCTCTCTGCTAATTCTTTGACAAGAGATAATGTTGGTAAATAATATAAATCCGCTTTTATATTCCGATTTATAGAGTTGTTTTTCTCTACAACACTCTTCTGCGCTACATCAGAAATACTTTTTAGTTCTCCATAGTCTGTAATTATTCCAGATTCTGCAAAATCCTCAGAACCTGCTATTTTTTTCTTCTGGGCATCCAGCCATTTTTCGGCCGCAAACTGTAACGATGTAGATGCCTCCCCCTCAAATGTAGAGGACTTTCTGATGTCAAGAATCGCACTCACCGCATCAAATAATCTTCCGGCACTTGTAGACTGTACAGTATTAATTCCTCGTTCTTCCATCGTAAACTGAAGTTTTGCCAGCTTTGGCTCACAAAGTCCTAATGTTTCAATAATCAGAAGGGCATTTTCTTTTCCGTAAATCTTTCCAAGAAGAGATACGGCAATTCTCCAGCCTTCTTTTGCAGAAGCATCGCCGCCTGTCTGTGCAAATGGTTCGATGCACCCCCAGCGTGTAAAGGAATCATAGTCTGCCAACAGAATTTCTCCACCCCAGATTGTTCCGTCGGTTCCGTATCCCGTTCCGTCAAAAGAAACACCGATAACTTTTTTTTCGGTTGTCCATTCATTCTCTGCCATACAGGAAAGGATGTGGGCATAATGGTGTTGTACGAGAAATACAGGAAGCCCCATCTCTTCTGCCGCCGCTCTTGTATTATAAGACGGATGCATATCACAGGCAACAATCTGCGGCTTGGTTTCCAGCAGTTCTTCCATTCGTTTCACAGACTCTTTTAACGCCTTTACCGTCCGCACATCTCCCATATCACCAATATAAGGCGATGGATAAAATAGCTGATTCTTTCCAATACAAAACGCATTCTTAAGCTCACCACCGACCGCAAGCACCTGACCTTTAAATTCATTTCCCATCATAAATGGAAGAGGCGCATAGCCTCTGGAGCGCCGAATCATATACGGCTCTCCCCGGTAAAAATCCATAACCGTGTCATCCGCACGAAGCCGTATTTTCCGGTCATGGGAAAGTATCACATCACAAAGCCCGCTCAGCTCATTTAATGCGTCTTCATCGTCACGGCAAATCGGCGCTCCAGAAGTATTCGCACTGGTCATCACAAGGCAATCAGAAACCTTCGTTTCGTCCTGATAATCAAAAATTAAAAGCTGCACTGGCGCATATGGTAACATAACTCCAATCTTTGGATTATCCGGTGCAACACTCTCACAAAGCGTTCCCCCTTCTTTTTTCGGAAGTAAAATAATCGGCTTCTGATGCCCGTCAAGAATCTCCTCTAAATGTGGTTCTGTCTCACATTCTCTTCTCACAACATCTAAGTCCTTCATCATAACAGCAAATGGTTTCATCGGACGTTTTTTCCTCTGTCGTAATCTTGCAACTGTTTCTTCCTTCGCCGCATCACAGCAAAGATGAAAACCGCCGATTCCCTTTACCGCTACAATGCCACCCTCGCTGATCACCTTTCTTGTATAACGAATCGCATCTGCTCCCCGTTCTTTCCTCCCAAGCAAATATACTTCTGGCCCGCAGTCGTTACAGCAGACTGGCTGTGCATCAAATCTTCTCGTTTCCGCATGCGTGTACTCATACTCACATTTCTCGCACATCGGAAACTCTCCCATACTCGTCCGTACTCTGTCATACGGCATGGAATCTAAGATTGTAAGACGCGGTCCACAACAGGTACAATTGATAAACGGATGCAGATATCTTCTGTCGTTCTTATCATAAAGTTCCTTCTTACATTCCGGGCAAATGGCAATGTCCGGGGATACGAAGATTTCTCCTTCTTCTTTTTCGCTTTCTATGATTTGGAACTTTTCTTTGGAGTCTGTTTCAGATTCAACTTTATGAATACCATCCTCACCCGATTCCACATTCTCCACATCCAGTTTCAAAATAACCGCCCGTTTGGGAGGCTCTTCCTGAATCTGCTTTATAAAGCTATGCACACATTCTTCGCTGCCCTCTGCAAAGATTTCCACATAAGGTCCCTTATTACTCACACTTCCGGCAATATCACAGGCATCGGCATGACGCTTTACCGTTGGGCGAAAGCCGACTCCCTGCACGATTCCAAATACTCTGATGCAGACTCTCATACGCTCTGTCTCTTCTTTCCTGAGATTGCAAAATGCGGTAAGTCATACCATTCTCCTTTATAAAATGGCACAGCTTTCTTCAGTAGCGAATCGGCGATAATAATGTCATATTCATTTTCTTTGATGTAAGTGATCCAGTCATCTTCTTCCTTAAAAAGAATATCCTGTTCTTTCTTTTGCTCTTTATTCATCATAAACCAGGATGCAACATTGATATTTGCAGAAATAAATTCTTCCCTCAACGTATTCGCCAGCACCTGCTGATGAACAATTAATATCTTTTTCTCAGATAATTCTTCTACATTCAACAGTCCTGCTACCTGCTCTTTTTTTTCTTTCCATTCTGGAATAATCTCCGGTGGACAAAATAGCTCATATGGCGTTCCAAATTTCTGTTGTAAATACTTTGCTGCTGCAATTCCTGCCGACGAAACAACGATGTTTTTCTCTGCTGCTGCCGCTTCTCTTACAGCGTCTAAGCCATCGCCCATTCCATAACATACAACCTTTGAAAAACCTTTTTCGGCAAAATACTTTTTCAGGAAATCTTCTTCATAAATACCGCCAAATTCAAGAGGGGTTGCCCCGATAATTCCAATACGTCCTGGCTCCACGTCTTTTTCAACAGCGAACTTTTTAAATAATTCTTTCCATGTCTTTTTCTCACCATCATCGTAAAGCTTTGTTCCGTCCGTGTCGATTGTAAGCGCCGGAATTCCTGTTTTCTTTTCAATCATTCGGGAAAGTGCGCGATAATCCGTTCCGATTACTGCAGGAACCGGCGTACCAATCACTGCAATAAAATCTGCGGAAAGCTTCTCGCAGGCTTTTCCAATCTTTTCTACTAGGCGGTCATCCCGTCCAAGAATCGCATCCATATCACGAAGTCCTGCGCTGAAAATCGCACTACGACTCTCAAACCATCTTGGCTCATCAAATCCGCATATGTTTCCCGCACAGCCGCCGGCATCTAAAATAATAATCAGTCCGTGAAATTCACATAATACCGCTGCTGCGCCCGACTGGTCCGGAGCAAATGGGGAGAGATATTTTCTAAGTCCCTTCATTTAATTTGTCCCCCTTTCCAATTCCAGTACCCGTTCACACTCCTCAAAGAAATGCTTCACTCCACGATACCCAAATGGCTGTATATCATCACTCCACTCAAGCTGTGCTGCTTCTGGATGATAGTAAACAGCATCCTTTCCGATAACGATATCCACTGGATTCTCGCCCGGCTCATAGTAAATCATCGTTGGCTCCAGATTCGAATAAATCTTTGTTTCTGGACTTAACTTCGCCATCTTTTCGATATAAACAAAATCCTCTTTCGACAGATTTCCAAATACTTCTGCTACCGCAAACTCATATCGAATCAGCGCAAATGCAAGTTCAAATGCATTGGCGTTACAGCCTTCTCCAATTGCAAATACTGCATGTGGATACTTTTTCTTAAAAGCTTCTTTTGCTGCAAGTGCTTCCTCAAAATAAGCATCATCATCAAATTTACTTCCTAATGCCGCTGCAAATAATGTATATTGATTCTTTATTTTATCAAGCTGATATAGCCTTGTAAGTTCTATGTACGGAATTCCCAGTCGTTTTTGCATATCGGCCGCCGCAAAACGTGCTTCCGCATCTAATACCAGATTAAAATTCGCCTCTGCCATATCAAGATACTCATCATAGTTTTTACATCGGGAAATCTCACGAATCTTTTTTATCCCAAGCTGTCTTAACAGATCATAAAGTTCACTGTCATCTTCTAACGGAGCAAAATGTCCAAGAAGATTCACGGAAGTACTCTTCTTTTTCTTTGGCTCTAACAGAGAATAAATCGACTGTCTGACATGAACCATCGGCGGCTTTCTTCCCTCTCTTGTCAACGCATACATATAGCAAGGAAGAACTGGGATTCCAACCGCTTTTTGTGCTCTCTTACAAATACGCTCCATATCGGTTCCAAGCAAAGCATCTACACAAGTAAGACAAATCATAACAACCGATGGCTTTGTCTCCAGACAATCATAAATCTCTTCTACCGCCTGTGGAACCTTCTTCAAATGTCTTCCCGTTACAATATCCGTTTCATCCATCATCAGATAGAAAAATCGCTCACTGTATCCGCCAAGCTCACTTAAGATCGTTGTATTCCTTCCACAACAGCCCGGTGCTAAAAGAAGCATAACCGAACCCGGAATCGCAAGGCCTGCTCTCTTTACACCAAACCCCTGCGCTCCCGGCGAGTTATACGCAAGTGTAGCCGGTGAACTATAGATAAGGTGCTTTGAGGAAATCAATTCTTCGGGAATATTATCTCGGCCTGCTTCGGCAAGTTCTTTTGTGGTAATAAAATACGCTTCTTCTGCTTTCTTTTTCTCTGTCTCTTTTGCCATGATTTCTACCATACATCTTCCTCCGCTGTATCCTGTGCATTTTCCAGAAGTTCTTTTGCAAGATTTAAAAATGCCTGTGCCGCCGGAGATTCTGGTTCACCTTCGACAACAGTCATTCCCCTATCTTCACATCTGGTAATCTCGTCACTTCTTGGCACTTCACCAACAATCGGAAGCCTTACGGAATCCGCAAACTCAGTAACCTTCTCTGTCTCGTTTTCCACATTTCTGTGATTTAACACAATACCATACACCTTCGCATAGCTTCTGTCCTCAAAGTTCTTCACTGCATTATTAATATTATTGGCAGCATAAAGAGCCATCTTCTCACCAGAAGTCACAATCAACACTTTACTCGCATACCCCTCACGAATTGGTGCCGCAAATCCACCACAGACAACATCACCAAGAACATCGTATAACACAACATCAGGCTGGTGTGTCTCAAATAATTCCAAATCTTCTAACAAGCTAAATGTCGCAATAATTCCACGACCAGCACAGCCAAGTCCCGGTGTCGGACCACCTGTTTCAATACAGAGAACTCCACCGTAACCTACCTTTGAAATATCCTCAATTGTCTCTGGGTCTTCATCATATTCACGCATATAGTTCATTACCGGAATCGGTGTCGTACCCCCAAGCAGATTAATCGTAGAATCTGCCTTCGGGTCACAGCCAATCTGAATAACCTTCTTTCCCATACTGGCAAATGCCGCTGCCAAATTACTGGTCACCGTGGACTTTCCAATCCCGCCCTTGCCATAAACCGCAATCTTTAACATAAAAAAACTCCTCTATTCTACCCCTGACCGACAGACTGACCGTAAGGTAGAACAGAAGAGTTTTGCACTTTTCGTACTTTATTCTTACTATTCTTTTCTTTGTTTAAAACAAATCGTATCTATTTAGAATCTATACAATTATAGAAAATCAAGCGTATTTGTAATCTTAATATAATTGAATTAAAAATATCTCCATTTCTATACAACTTATATACAGATTTACTACTCGATTTTCAATTGCAAATTCTAAATAATTTCAAACTATTCCAGCGCGGAAAACCTTACTGTCAGAGTCGATATTTATCTTTCTATTATTATAACTATCCAGACTCACAAAATCAAATATCAGTTACTATATACTTGCATAACTTTGATTTACATAATCTTAGATAATTATTCTTTTATTGTTTTGTTATTTTTTTATCATAGTCTTATTATAACATCTGAGAAATGAAAGGCAAGTACATTTTCCAGTACAGTACTTATAGTGACATACTTCTTCTGCGCATCTCTGCAATCCTGCCAGAGACTATATCACTGTCAAATGTATATCCCATTCCTCTTAAAAATTACTTTAAAAGAAGATAGCTTGGCATACCATTCTCATAAATACTACTTACTTCGCCCTGAACCAATGGGGTTAAGTAAGTAATCAACTCTTCTTTCACACCATTGCCAGCCTCATTAATCCACTCTACAGGAATCTTCTTCTCTTTATTCGCAACCTCACGAATATCAACGCCACTGTACTCTACCGTATATGGAGCATCAGACACTCTTGTAAGAGAAGACATTAATCCACTCTCTCCTGCTACTGCAAGCTTAACTGCATTCGCGCCAAGATTACCGGACTCCTCAATATCCGTCTTACTTAAAATATGCCCTGCACAGCGCTGTAACAGATTCAATTCTATCGAACGAACCTTACAGCCAATCTTTGCTCGAACCGCTTCCTCTAAAATCTTTCCAGTACCAGATAACTTCGTATGTCCAAATACATCTAACTCTCTAGATTCTTCCTGTTCACATAAGAAACGCCCCTCTGTATCATGTACACCTTCACTAACCGCAACAAGCACAGCATTCGTTGAGGCCAGCTTTTCCTTCACATCATCAATAAAACGATCCAATGAAAATGGTTTTTCTTCTAAATAAACAAGATATGGCACATTACCATTCTTACCTTCCGCTAATGCAGCAGCCGCAGTAAGCCACCCGGCATGACGTCCCATCATCTCAACAATAATTACATTCTTCGGCTCATATACGGTAATCTCCTGTTCAAGCTCACAGAAAACTGTAGAAATATACTTAGCTGCTGAACCAAATCCCGGACAATGGTCTATTCCGCAAAGGTCATTATCAATCGTCTTTGGTCCACCAATAACCTTAATATCCTCTACACCTTTCTCCTTACAGTATGCAGAGAGCTTCGCTACCGTATCCATAGAATCATTCCCACCGATATAAACAAAATATCCAATATTCATCTTATGAAGAATATCAACAATCTCCTGATACTGACTGTCATCTTCCTTGATATCATTAAGCTTAAAACGACAAGAACCAAGCGCTGCCGCCGGAGTTCTCTTTAACTTCTCCAGCTTTTCCTCTGTGTCAACCTTCTCTGTAAGATTCACAAATTTCTGTTCTAACACTCCCTGAATTCCATAACAAGCCCCATATACCTGATCAATCTGTTCTTCCTTTATCGCCTGCTTAATAACACCTGCTAATGTTGCATTAATCGCTGCTGTTGGTCCTCCAGACTGTGCTACTAACAAATTCTTCTTCATCTTTCTAAAATCCTCCTGTAAATCTCTGAAAAGGTTCTGGTGTTCCTTCATTCGATGCAATCACCTTCTGCATCCATACAATATCCCACCACTTGCCAAGCTTGTAGCCACATTGTTCAAAATGTGCCTTCTTCTCATATCCACGCGCCGCATGAAACGCTTCACTCTCTGCATTCGGATGAGTAATGCAGGCAAATAAATTCACGATATTCTGCTTCTTCAACAACTCTTCCATCTTCTCATAAAGAGCCGTTCCCACACCTTTTCCGTGAATTCCTCTCTGCACATAAACAGACATTTCCGCTGACCAATCATACGCCCTGCGGTCATAAAAAATCCCCGCATACGCATAAGCAATAACCTCTCCCTCCTCCTCAGCAACAAGGTAAGGATACCTCTCCAATGTCTTCGTGATTCGTTCCTGAAACTCCTTCACCGAAGGAACTTCCAGTTCAAAAGTTATCGCTGTATGTTCTACATAATACCGATAAATACTCTGAATAGCAGAAGCATCCTCCGGCGTAGCGATTCGTATCTTCATCTTAGCGCCTCCAAAAATTTTATCAATGATTATTATACAATAAGAGAAAGCGTGCGACAAGACGGTAATTATAGAAATAATGTAATCATCTGGCTTCCTTCTTCTTTTAGCCACTTCCTTACTTCTTTATAATTAGGAAGCACCTTCTCTACCTCTAACCAAAACGCCTTAGAATGATTCATTTGTTTTCTGTGACACAATTCATGAACTACAACATAATCTAACACTTCCGAAGGCGCCAGCATTAAAAGACAGTTAAAATTCAAATTTCCTTTACTACTGCAGCTTCCCCATCTTGTCTTCTGATTTCTAATAGTTATCTTTCCGTAAGTAACTCCGATTACTTTTGCAAAATATTCTACTCTCTCCGGAATCACCTTAAGCGCCTCCTCCGCAAGCGCTATAACTTTCTCACGCGTCAATTTTTCTGTAGATTCTGCTTCCAACCTTTCCTTGGTTTTCTTAATCTTTTCAATATGTTTACTTATCCAGGCTTCCTTCTTTTTAAGAATCTCTTCAATGTCTTTCTCTGAAGCACTACGCGGAGCCCTTACAGTGACACTTAGATCTGAATTCACCTGAATAGCCACCGTTTTCCTGTTTGATCTGATTACTGTAACTTTCATACTAAGTCCTTTGTTCTATTATTTCATACACTTTCGAATTTGATCTATCAACAGAATATCTGCCGGAAGCCAGTCAATGCTATCCAATTGATCTTTCGTAAGCCACTTTGCCGCTTCTGCTTCTTTCAGCTCCAGATGCCCCGCTTTAACTTCAGCCCAAAAACAATCCATAGAAAGATGGAAAGTTGGATAATCATATTTCACCGTATCAATCAGTTCTCCGACCTTGATTTCCGTATCCAGTTCTTCTATGATTTCTCTTATAAGTGCCTGCTGCGGTGTTTCTCCCGACTCCACTTTTCCTCCTGGAAATTCCCAGCCACCTTTCAGTTCGCCATAGCCTCTCGCTGTTGCGAATATCTTATTTTTTTCTTTCATATCATCGCAGATAATTGCTGCAGCTACTTTTACCGTTTTCATCTGTTTCTCCTCTACCATCCCTCTATCTTTTTATGCTGTAATATTAGACTGTAAATATCTTAATAAATCCTCTCTTACTGCATGGTGCATTCTCATAGTGACTTTCGTAATCGGCTGCATGCGTCCACGATTATCTTCTTTCTGTGCATTTTTAGCTTCCATTACATCAAATTCTCCCATATAATAAAAATTCGTTTCTGCATCTGATTTTTTTACAAGCAAATGCTTTCTTGTAGCTCCCAGTACATCTTGCATATAAGAGCTTTCCAAACCTTTACCAATCTGAGAATCCCACTTAAAAATCAAGTTATCTTCAAATGCATCCGCATAATCCGGTTTTCCAGCTACATAATTTTTTTCATCCTGGCTCTCTTCCTTGTGATAAGTAATAAAAATAAATACATCATCATCAATTCGTTTCATACCATACATAACAGAAGATAAATCCTTGCCACAATTCATAAGCAAACTAACATCTCTTCTGGAATATTTTTCATACAACACAAATGGACTATCTATATTTTTCCATGGAAGATATTTTTCCTGATATCTAGTAAGTCCGACTTTTATAATATCTTCCACCTGTTTGTAGAATTGTATATGCTTAAGTCTGTCCGCATAACTTTGTACTCTTCGAATCATTCCTGGCCGATCATTTTCTAAAATGTCAATCTGACAGAACTTCTTATACTCAGCCTCTTTACTCACAAAATGTCCCTGTAATACCTGAATTGCTTCCTTTACCTGTGCTACACTGATTTCAAATCCAAATGTCTTTTGATATTCAGTTTTAAACTCTGTAATACCGATATAATCTTTATGAAGCAATTGACTTAAAATTGCAAGTTCATCGGGTCGTACACCTGAAAGAACAGTTTTAGATAAATACTCCAGTGTTAACTTTTCCTGTTCACTTAAATTATTTGTGTATTTATCCTTTTCCATTACCTGCATAAAAGCATAGTACGTTTTATATTCTCGAATAATTACTAATGGATCAATTTCTTGATTCTCATAAAAATCATATAAAAAAGGAATTCTCCCCAAACGATTCTTCAGTGAAATATAACTTTCTTTAATCAGAGCTTTCATTCCCTTAATCTTATCAATAGATTTGAAAATTTTGTCCTTAGAGATTTCATCAAAATGTACAGTTGATGCACCTGGTATCGTACTATTTCCACTGATCACATACTTACGAATCACATCAGCATTGTAAGAACGGTCTCCAGATAACGCCACCGGAATCATAAAATTATTATTATAATTCCCAATAAAATCCAGAACAACAACATATTCTTTTCCCAGCGCTTTTCTTAATCCTCGTCCTAACTGCTGAATGAATACAATCGGAGACTGTGTCGGTCTAAGCATGATAACCTGATTCACTTCAACAATATCAACACCTTCGTTCAAGATATCGCGGGAAAAAATATAATCTAAAGGTTGACAATCTTCCGTAGCATCTTCTTCATCCATTGCCAGTCTTTCAAAGGCTTCCTGGCGTTTGTCTTCATTATCATTCCCACTAAGAGCAACTGTGCGATATCCCAGTTCATTGAATTTTTTCGATAACTCCTCGCATTCCTTTACACGACTGCAAAAAATGAGTCCTTTTACACGATTACCACTATATCCGTAATACTCTGATTGCTCAATGATATGTCTTACACGCTCATCGCTGGTAAGCTGATTGAACGCTGCATCTGTCAGTTTTGTAGCCTGTAACATTTTGTCATCCAAAGAAACAATCTCACTAATGCCAAAATAATGAAATGGACAAAGAAAATCCTCTTCCATAGCTTGCTGCAAACGGATTTCATAAGCAATCTGATAATGAAAAATCTCATAAATATTTTTTCCTTGCTGATTATCATCCCTTTTGTCCGGAGTTGCCGTCATTCCTAAGAATAGCTTTGGTTTGAAATAATTAATGACTTTGGTGTAAATATTGTTAGAACTATGATGCGCCTCATCTAGAATAATACAGTCAAACGCATCCGGTTGATATTGAAATAAATGAGTATCTCTATTCAAGGTTTCTACTGTAGCAAACACATACTCTTTCTCATATTCATAGAAACCAGCACCAACCACTCCCATCGTCACTTTCTTACCGAAGACTTTTTCAAAAGATTTCTTAGCCTGTTTCGCCAGAGTTACACGATGTACTAAAAACAACACTCTTTTGAAACCAAGTTCTCGCATAGCAAATGCAGAGGCGAATGTTTTACCGGTACCAGTGGCTGATATCAAAAGTGCCCTCTCTTCTCCCTGCTCCAGAATCTTCCTAAGATTCGCAATAAATCTCTCCTGCATAGAATTCGGTTTTAATCGGTATTTTTCGAGTGACGGAATCTCTTCGCTTTTCGCTATCTCACGCTGATGTTTTATGATATTGTAACGCTCTCTGTAAATTTCATAAAAATCATCATAAGGCAATGCATACTCACTGTTCCAGAGATTATGAAATTCTTCCACAATCTCTTCTGCTACCTCACCATTTTCTGTAGAAATCAGTTTTGTATTCCACTCCTTATTAATCGTCAGCGCTGCACTTGTCATATTAGAACTTCCGATAATGATTCGATAAATCTCTTCTTTCTTGAAAATATATCCCTTCGTGTGGAAACCATTTCCGGCAGCTTCCACGTCATACATTTTCAACGTAATATTTTTCAATCCATTGAGTTTCTCAAGTGCTCTCGGCTCGCTGAAATTCAGATAATTTGTCGTAAGAATCTGTCCTTTAACGCCCTTTTTCTCAAGCTCTTTTAAAGTCTGCAGAAGCGGTGTCACACCACCCATCGTGATAAACGCAACACTGATCTGGAACTGATCACAGCGCAACAATTCGTCCTCTACAGATGAAATAACTTTCTTCCCCTCTTCCGGATTATTCGACACAAATGCTGGCTTGTACGCCAGATTTACCGCCACAGAACCATTTATATAAGCGGCATTTAAGCCATTTTGCAATTCCTTGATCACATTCGCATCCATTGAAAAATCTCCCTCTCATTTCGTAATGAGTAAAACAAAATACTCTGATTAGTATTATACCTTATGGGAGAGAGTTTGTCATTGAAATCCCCAGGAAGCAAACATAGCAAAGGCAACTGAACGAAACGATAGCAACAAAAAACAGATCCGGACGCACTGAATTTAATGAGTGTATCTGAACCTGCCTTTTCATTGATCTTTCCAATAAATAGCTGGACCGGCTTTTCATCGGAGTTACTTATTTAATTGGGAAATGATTTTCAAAATATGTTCGTTTCTTTTTATTGACTTTTTGCTACTATCAGGATACAATCATAGCTAAGAAATGGGTTTTTTACTGAGTAATGTCTTCAGGCTAGAAAAGGGTGCTTGTTTCTTTTTTTATACACTATTTCATTAGCCTTCATCAAGTATAATCATATCTCATCTTCTTTATCAAATCATCTGCAGAATCCAATATTCTTCCTCTGAAGAATTCCCAATCATTTCAATAGACTCCTCACAAAAATGGTTTAGATTTAAATAATAGTCTTCCCTCTCACTACTAAAATCTAACTGTGCAGTATCTAATTCTACCATCTCATCTTCATCAAAAATCAACTTTCTCACATAGATATAATCATCAAAACCTCTCGTAATATCTTCTTTTAAAAGGTTCTCTCCAGTTCCAAACTTTGCAGAAATAAATACCTCACTGACTGGAAGATAGAGTAAAACACCTTTTTCATCCGATGGATTCTCTATCCACTTTTTCTTAAATACACCAATATTATTCATCATACTTCCTCATCCCAATTCTTACGCAACTATTACTCAAGCAGAATACTGATTTTTTTATTTCTCTTGCATATATTGTTTTTATGATGTATTATGTGACATCCTCCCCCACCTGTAGAGGTTGGGGCTTCCCATCCTCGGCAAGTTTGGTTCTCGTTCGATAGCACTACCGTGCTAAGCATATGCGAGC
>ENA-ORUO01002523-ORUO01002523.1-human-gut-metagenome-genome-assembly--contig:-NODE-2523-length-14236-cov-2.822932_pt1 | contig 14236 bp, 10 predicted proteins | sample MGYA00242082_ERZ509215 | MGnify/ENA primary metagenome ERZ509215 (study PRJEB26280, sample SAMEA2338829) | human gut metagenome | biome: human gut; feature: human-associated habitat; material: faeces... | reverse complement strand
GAAATTGAAAGATTTAATTCACTTCGCCTTCGTGCTATCAGCTTTGCCGTTTGGTTTCTTGGCTTGATTTTAATACAACTCCCGCTCAATAATCTCGTGTTGGCCACGATAGGGATCATCTCCGCATTATTCTGTTTATCATTCATTTACGCCACGTTCAAAACAACAAACGTGTTCAAAAAGATCAAAAAAGATTCCACGCTGAATCAAGCCTTAATGAACGAAATGTATTTAAGTTTTGATTATAAAGCCGTATGCACGGGATTTTACTCGACCATGTTTTTTGTAATGCTTCTATTCATCGTGAGCAACTTTATGGAGATTCCCGGAAAAATCATATGCATGTCCGTCATTTACATCCAAGTTGTTTCAACCGATTTACGAAGATTATTCCTGTATAAACAATAACGAGTATGCCAAGCCAAGAATTAAACAATAAAATAAAGATTCATAGGGTAATCAAGAATATCAGTCAGGAAGAACTGGCGATTGCTATCGGGGTTACCCGCAAGACTATTAACACCATAGAAACCGGAAAATACATCCCTTCTACCGTGATTGCCTTAAAGATTGCCCGATATTTTCAAACCACAGTAGAAGATATCTTTGAACTCAACGACAATAAACCAGCCTGAACGCTCCCCAACTTCATTATTCGATTCGAAGAACGACTCTATAACTCAAAAAAATCCCCCAAAAACAAAGGTACCCGGAACAACCCGGACACCCTCTTTTTTTGATAATGCAAAAAATGACTTATAAAAACATCCTAACCACACAAAGGAATGAATGAAGCCAAATACAGATAACATGCCATCGGCTGAAAAGAAACAGGCATTTACAACACAATATCCCGATAACACATACCTTCTTCAGCAAGATGAAACAGTCATTCTCTCATTACCAGATTCTTTTCCCTGAAATTGAAGGTGGAACAGCATGATCTGACACCCCCCGCTTGTAATTGGGACGCCCACTCATCACGAAATGCAAATCCATTCCTTCTTTAAGATCATCATAAGTGATGTATGACTTATCGTACTTCTTACCATTCAAATAAACCTCCTTCACGTATACATTTTTCTTGGACCAATTCTTGGTTGTCACCCGAATATGCTTGCCATTACTCATTTGCATATCCACGGCAGCCAATCCCGGTGAACCCAAGTTATAAATATTACTTGACGGAGCTGTGGGGTAAAAACCCATCGTGTTGAATATATACCAGGCCGACATCTGCCCGCAATCGTCATTCCCACTCAATGCATCCGGTGTGTTCCCGTAAAAAGTATCCATGATATAGCGTAACTTTTCCTGACATTTCCACGGTTGTTTCAGGTAATTGTAAAAATACAATATCTGATGACAAGGTTCATTACCATGCCAATATGCCCCAATACGCCCTTGAATATCATGGGCCCCCGGAATATCATCGGCCATCTTGGTCACGAACATAGAATCCAACCTCTCCAGCAACAAACTTTCACCCGCTTCATTGATATATCCCTGAATATCATGAGGTACATACCAGGTATATTGTAAAGTAAAACCTTCTGTAATATCCCCCCAACCACGCACGGAACCCGGTCCCTGATACGCGATCGGAGAGAAAGGTGTACGCCAGTTCCCCTGACTATCCCGCCCACGCATATACTTGGTTTCCGGGTCTATCAAATTCTTATATGACAACGCACGTTTCATAAAGAAGCGATAATCTTCCGTTTTCCCCAACTTCTCGGCAACCCGGGCGATACAATAATCATCATAAGCATATTCCAAGCTCTTGGATACCGATTCTTTCTCCTTATCAAAAGGAACCCATCCCAATTTCGTGTATTCCGGCAGACAATCATAGTGCAGGTTTGTGGCAGTCGTTTTCATGGCCTCGTAAGCCCGCTCGTAATCAAATCCTTTCACATCTTTCATGATGGCGTCGGCAATCACGGACACGGCATGATAACCGATCATACACCACGTCTCGTTCCCGTAAAAAGACCAAATAGGCAACATGTGTTCCACACTTTTATCATAGTGTACTAGCATGGAATTGATAATATCCGCATTTATCTCCCGTTGCACTAAATGAAACAAGGGATGTAAAGCCCTGTACGTATCCCACAAAGAGAATACCGTATAATTCGTGAAACCTTCCGCCTGTCCGATATTCTTATCCAACTCCCGGAAACGCCCGTCGGCATCTTGGAAAATAAAGGGATGCAAGAAAGCATGATAAACAGAAGTATAAAAAGTCTCTTTTTGTTGTTGTGTTCCTTCTATCACGAACTTTGACAACTGTTCTTCCCACAACTTCTCCCCTTCCGCCTTCAAAGAAGCGAAATCCTTTCCTTCCAGTTCCTGCATATTGTTCGCGGCCCCCTCCGTGCTAACAGCAGAAATAGCTACTTTCACGGTAATCATTTCGCCTTCCCGGGTCGGAAAACGCATCCAAAAACGTAAATCCTTTCCCCAAGCCTCCAAATGACTACGGAAACGTTTCGTGTTATAGATCACTGGTATCGTATCCTGCATGATTCCAAAATCCTCGAACGGCCGGGAAAATACTGCCGTGAAATACACGTGACGTTCCGGTCCCCAACCTTTCACCAACTTATACCCGGTCAACGTGGAATCATTTTCTACCCGAAGATTACTCCACGGACAACTTTGCCAAAGCGTGTGATTCAAATCCAGCAAGACAAAAGAGCTATCGGAGGCCGGATAAGTGAATCGTAAAATACCACTCCGTATACCAGAGGTCATTTCGGCCTTCACCCTGTAATCCAACAAATCTACCCCGTAATAATTCGGGGAAGTCCATTCCCGATCATGACTATAACGGGAACGATAACCGGAATCTGGTTTCTCGTGTGTTCCGGGAGTAAAATGAATCTTACCCGTACCCGGCATAAAAAGAAAATCTCCCAAATCCGGAATTCCCGTACCACTCAAATGCGTTAAACTAAAACCAAGTAAGGTTGCGTGATCATACTTATACCCTGCCGCAGCATCATAATAATCAAAATCCGTGTCAGGACTAATCTGAATTCCACCGAAAGGAATTTGTGAACCGGGATAAATATTTCCGTACCCGGAAGTACCAACCAACGGCCGCACGTACGAGATTAACGGCTGTTCCTGAGCATACACAAATTTACATGCCAGTAAAGCTAAAACAATAATGATATGTCTCATCAATTCAATATTTATTATAACAATTTATTCTTCCGATGTCCTTGGACTATTTTCCTCCCTCAATCACATCTTGATGAAATGCATCTAACATTTCAAATTTAACAACATCACTATCACATGCCATTATCGGTATATATAAAAATCAAACGTCCGGGTTTACACTAATTTGATATAAATCCAGACGTTTTTTGAATCTATTATTTTACACTATTCAATATTGTTTCAATCTCTTCTTTTTCAGAAGGACGAGTCGCAAAAGCCGTAATAATTTTAAAATCCCTGTCGATCAAAATAAAACGAGGAATAGAAGCCAGATCCCAAGACTCCTGCAAAGCATAAGGATCAGCCAAATATTCCTTAATACGAGGAGGAATCCCTTCCTTTTCTAATTTCTCTTTCCAACGTTTCACCTCCAAATCAATAGATATTCCAACAAATTGAATCCCGGGATATTTTTCACTCAATTCTTGAAAACGAGGCATCTGAGCCAAACAAGGTAAACACCAAGTAGCCCATATATCCACGAACAACGGTTTTCCCTTCAGATCACTTAATTTCAATTCATTCCCGTCAATATCTTTCAAAAGGATATCCGGAGCCAAACGACCTTCCATCAAAATCGCTCTTCTTTGTAACTTAGCTGAAAATGCTTGTTTTAAATCCTTGTTTTGGATTTTCCGCGTGAAATCTTTATACAATTTATAGTCTGCCTTCTTCAGTCCACAGTCCAATAAACTCGCATTCTCCTGTACTTTCATCAATTCCAAAAATGTCACCGATTGTGGAAACTCAAATACATTGGAAGAATAGCATTCACCCAACACATCCCGAACTTCCGCAAGTTCCAGATAATCATCAGAAGCTGTCAATTCTTTCAACAACGGTTCAACAAAGAGTTTGATCGTCTGGTAGAAAGCATTTTTCTTTTCCTGTTTCACCTCCGCCGTGTCATCCCATCTACTCAATTGTCCGTACGAAAAATAATCCAAATAAATTTGCACTTGACAAGCTTTAACTCGAATAGTTTCCAATTCGCGGAACCGATCATCTACTTTCGTCAACCGATTCAATTCTTGCAACCGAACCCCGATCAGAGAATCTATCTTTATCCGACACTCATCAAAAGTCGGTATTCTGCTATTTGAATCCAAGGCCCATTTCATAGGATCAAACATCTTCCAGCCACTTAATCGCTCACGTCCTTTTAAGTAAACATTTGCCTCTTCCCCTACTCCTTGAAATTGTCCACGAGCTACAGCATGCCCCAACTTCACTTTCAAATCATCCCCAGGCGACAAATACAACAAATTATGACCGATCAAGTAATAAGTCGGTCGTTTCAATTTCAACTCCAACTGAAACAAACCGTTAGAATCAACCTCGATCAACATTTTACGGTCATGTATATTTACAGCAATTCCACAGTTTTTTATTTCTACTTTTCTTATTTTGAAATCCTTCAACGAGCCGGATATCTTAACGATACCCGCACTCGCAGAAAAGAATGTAGTAAATACAAATACCAACAATACTATTATCCTCTTCATTTCCATATTTTTTTAATTAGCAGCTCTCCAACTCATTTTTTTAATCTTTGTCAAACCTGTCCAACAAGAATTTGACACAGGAGTTACCTCCACCTTATCCGGATTCATGTCTTGAATATATTTACGTAACGTACCTCCATTCGCATTATTATAAGTCGCCACGTAAACCGGATTAGCAGAAGGTTCTATCTGGGTATCACACTTCAACATCGTTATTTGATCTTCTCCGAAATCCTCCAATAAATAACATTTTTCGTTCCCCTTATTATAATCATAAGCATACAATCGCGAACCGACCGCATAAAATACTACTGTACGACGAGAAGATAAAGCGTAAAAATCCGCTTTATCAAAATCTATCGCCAGAGAAGAGCTAATCGTGTAAGCATCTCGTTTCGCCACACTGGATGAGACATAAAACTTATAAATATAAAATTCTCCGGAGCCATCTTTAAGAAGAGCAAAAGAATTACCATTCGTCGATCCCCCATCCGTGTTAAACGTGTTTTCTCCATACACCATCGTACGTCCCGTTTTGCGCTGGTCCCAATCGAAAGGATCACCTTCTACATCATTCATTGTTTTTGAGAACGAATCATATGAAGACTTCACTCGCATAAAGCGTTCATTCGTTTCATCATACCATACAATTCCACCATTATATTTCAAACTGTACAATAAATAAGGTTTAGCTTTTAACCAAACATTAGGATTTGACTCTTCTCTATTTACAGGATCAATATAATAATCTCCTCCCATCAATACGGACGATCCGACAAATATATACCCATTGTTACAAACAACAGCCCGATTATAGGTACTGGCAACATTTCCCAAATTATCTTTTATACGTGGAATAATATCCACCGGCACAAAGTCCGAATCGTAAGATTGAGATAAATACAATAATTTAGAGAATACATCCGTCTCATTTCCCTTAAACGTTTTACGATCCATGGAATAAGCCTGGGATTTTGTCAACACCCACAATTTGATACACTTATCATTACTATTGTAACCAGTGTGAATTACATCCACAGGATCTCTCAAAACAGGTAAACCGCTATCTACCAATAAATCCCTACATAATACAGTATCAGTGCTCATAGCCAACATTTGTACATCCGCTTCACCTTCCCGGTTTTCTCCGATCAACAGGATACCCCTTGAATAAGGAGCCCCGACATTAAGTGAGGCTGTTGCGACTGCCACAAGATCAGTCTGGCGATCAATTACTCTAAAATACAACGTATAACTACGAGGATCCAGTTTTACCGGGTAATCCAACGTGCGTGTTGTCCCCAATAAAACAGTACTATTATAAGCCACGTTAGCCCTCCATTCGTACTGGAACCGTGTCGTATCCTCTGGATCTGCCATTGTCATAGTAACTTTAGGATCAATCTTTAAAGTCGTTACTCCCATCGTCACATTATAACTACCATTTATCCCCTCGATAGTAGTTTCATTTACATCATGATAATCGTAAGAACCCTTGTCATCATAACAGGCTGCAAAAAATATTCCTAACAATACATATAATACTTTCTTCATAATCTTCTCAATTAATAGAGTAACACATCAATCATAATAACCTTCATCCGGAATCCAGGGTACCCCGATTTTAGATGCCCAAGGACAACCGTCAAAATACATCAGACGTCCATCATCTTCCAACACCGGATCTTTAGCATTATACCGATCAATTAAAAGCTGAGACATCGTTTTTGCAATCAACATCTGTAACGCTAACGGCATCGTTGTCTTACTCATAAAATCATTATATGTCAAATCAAAACGCTCGCAAATCATCTCTAGCTTCTTACGGCTGAAAGCCCCCCAAGACCCCGATTCTGCACCATCATAATAAGGAGAACTATCCGTTCCGATCCATTCCGTTGGCCTGACCATCATATCACTAAACCGGATTTCATGCAAGGATGCATCAAAATGTTCACGAACATCTCCACTCGTAAAACCTTTCACTGCATCCCATTCCGGAAAAGCAAGTTTGAAATACTGATTTTCTACCAATTTCAACCCTAAAACCTTTTCTCCATGCTGGAGAGATTCGGTACGTATTAACCTGACGGGAACCATCGCCATATATTCCCCGGCCCCAATCATAATATCGTTCTCCAGTGGCAGATAATCCACATTCACCACGGCTGTAGTGCTATCCGGATTTACTTCTACCCGAAAAGTTCGATCATAATCCTTCACAGAACCGGTAACCATCACTTTTATATCAACCGTGGCCGTATCCGCATTTCCCAATTGCATGAATTTCACCTCTGTGAAGGGCTGATAAGGCCAAGTGCGTTCACTTCCCCACGAGTTTCCCCATTGCACCGCGAAATACACTCCCTCCAATCCTTCATAATCCATCAAATCTTTTTCACACCCCGATAAAAAGATCGGTAACATCAATATATAATAGAATATCTTTTTCATAATTCACTATTTAGAAGTATCCGTATTCGTTCTTTGACTGGTTTCACTATCCGGTAGCGGAACAACATATTTATTCAACTCAACATTCTTCGTTCCGCTTGCCTGCGTTCCATCAGGAATATTCACAATCTCTTTCCGTTTATAGAAAAAGAACATTTGCCCCTCACCCAACATCTCCTTTCGATATTCCAAAGCAATATAATTTTTTAATCCATCGACTGTCGGATAAACACTGAAACAATTCCGGGCATTACGAAGGGTATTCAAATAACCGACAGCTTCATCCAAATCATCACAACATTCCGCAGCGATCAAATACACCTCGCTCAATCGGATCAACGGTACCATGTAACGATAAGTTCTCGTACCGGAATTATCCTCGAAATCTTCATATTTTCGGTGATATAAAACCGAATTCCCGTTATTATTATAAGTCGCCCAAATCTTGTAGCGATAATCATTCTTATCATCATACAACTCTTCAACCCGTCCGCTATTCAAAGTTCCGGCAAAAGTCAAGATTTTTGCCGTCTCAAGAGTAGGGGCAAACAGCGTCTCATGAATTGTCCCACGGGAAGAATTATAACAACCAAATAATACCTCAGTTGAAAACACTCGGTCAGGAGTAGAACTACTTGTTGCGGCCGCATTCGTTACAAATGGAAACAATTCCGTACCCGAATCCCGAACGGCCTTCAATATTTCTATCGCCGTAGCGTATGCCAAAGTCCTATCACCTCCCCACAAATAAACTCTGGCTAACAAAGCTTTCACCGCATAATAATTCATTCTGAATTGACGTAAATTCACATCCGTATCGTCATACACGTTTTTATTCTCAACTAAATAAGGATCAGACATCTTCAACAAATCTAAAGCATCCTTCAAATCTTTTATCACCAACTCCAACGCTTCCGTCCCGGGTAACAGGGATGACATCTGTTGTTTAGACGTTGTCTGATAAGGGATACTCTCTTTGCTCAACTCGGAAGGAATCGGCCCAAAAAGCCGCAACATATCAAAATGCAGCATGCCACGCAACGCCAAAGCTTCCCCCTTGATCATGCTGAAATAAGGCTCGGGTAAATTATCATTCTTCTTTCCGCATTTTTCAATAATCGTGTTACAATTAGCTATCACCAAATAGCACTTCTTCCACATATTATCAAACAACGTCTTTTCATTCGTTTCAGTAAAAATTAACTTTATATACTGATGAAAAGCGTGCGATGATGATGAAAAATTCGTGTAATACTGTCCCATGGCATCCAAAGCCCCAGCCGTCAAATCCAACCCGTACAATTGGGTTGTATTCAATTCTATATAAACACCATTCAATGCTTTCACAAAACCTTCACGATCCTTAAAAAGCATGTCCTCTGATAGCCTATCTGAAGGTGTAACATTAATCCAAGATTCACAGGAACACAAGGACATCAGGATAACTAGCAATCCATTACTTATTATATATCTCAGTTTTTTCATCTCAAATCATTTTAAAATCTCAAACCTAAAGACATCGAAACCGAACGAGCAAACGGGTAATCAATTCCCCTTTCATTTTTCACGGTAGACACTCTAAAAATATCATTCATGTAGACCCTCACGTAAAATGAAGAAGCACCGATAGTTCGCAGCCATTTCCCTTGAGATTCATACCCCATCGAAATAGACTCTCCCGAGAAGACATTATTGTCAGCAACGAAACGAGAAGACATCGGAGTCTCGTCGGTTATTGAAATAGCTTTAAATTTTGCGTTATCGCCAGGCTGTTTCCAACGATCATACAAAGCCCGCTTATCTTGATTATAATGAGCATCATCCACGGAAATATTCTCCACCTTCTCGTACAATGTAGAAAGGAATATCTGTCCTCCCACCCGGTAACGGAAGTTAGCCGAAATAGAAAAACCTTTATAATAAAACGAGGTCCCGATAACACCTTCAAAATCCGGATCACTATTCCCGACAACAACCTCGTCATCATAACTATGCGTGAAAGTTTGAGAACCATCTTTACGAATAAAGATTTCACGACCCGTGATTGCATCAATACCTGCCGAACGAACTGCCCATAAATCAGAAGGACTACCACCGTCATAATACCTCAGCATATTTTTCGATTTATTATCCGCGTTAAACTTATCCAGATACCGACTAACATCCCGGTACTCGGAAGCCAAATGACGTAATGTCGCATTCACGGACCAAAGCACATTTTCACGTTTTATCACTGCATAATTCAACATAACCGTGTACCCCTTCGTCAATTGTTCTCCAACATTTGTAGGCGAGGAAGTCGTTCCTGTCGACGAAGGCATCCCGACATATACTAGCAACGGGTCTGTTTTCTTCGAAAAATAATCGAAATTCACTCGCAAACGATTATCCAATAAATACAAATCAAAACCGATATTACGATCCAACGTTTTTTGCCATTCCAAATCCTCGTTTCCAAACGTCTTGATCAACGTGCTCACCCCCCACGGGTTTGTATGATGACTATTATAGTAGTAAATCTTCATAGCGATATAGGCATCAAAATTCTGATTACCGGGATTCCCGATAGAAGCTCTCAATTTCAACTGATCTATCCATTCTACACCTTCAAAGAATGCTTCATTATGTACATTCCATCCCAACCCCACTGACCAAGTATTAGTGAACAACTTATTGACTCCGAAAACTGAAGCCCCGTCTGCACGCCAACTGGCATCGAACAAATAACGATTCCGATAAGAATAACCTAAATTCACATAATAACTAGCTGTTCTACGTTTCACTTCTTGGAATACTTTTTTATCCTTATTATAATCTTGAGCAAAGATTGGATTTGAAAACTCATCATCACTAAAACTACGCATCGTGTAACCGCTTACATCTGAAGAAGACTGGGTAAAACGCATCCCGGCAACAGCATTCACCATGTGGCGCTCTGCCAACAATTTACCGTAAGTAACACTCAAATCACCATCATACCCGAAAATATATTTGTTGGATTCCGTGTATTCTCCCTTTTTATCCGTCTCGACACCCACGTACGCTGCATTAAAAGGAGAAGAAAATTTCTGGGCCAACTCACTCGATTTATTTAACCCGATCTTTCCTCTTACCTGCAACTCTTCAACCGGCCGCCAGTTCATTTCGAAATTATTCGTAAAACCAAAAGTTTTGGTATGATCAAAATTATTATTACATAAATCATAATAAGGCCCATATACATTCTCCGTTTTTATTGAAATTGTCGAAAGATCCAAATAAGAATAAGATTCCAGAATTTTTACCGGATCTCCATTCTCATCCGTCTTACGGAAATAAGGATTTACTCGGGCAAATTTGGAAAAAGGTACACTTACCCTTTTGGCTATAGTATAATCAACATTAAACGAATTAGTAAAAGATAACTGCCCTTTACGATACATCAACCGAACATTTCCATTTACTACATCCCGATCAGATCCTTTCATTACCCCCTGTGTCTTACCGTAACTCCCACCTATACCGTAACGAAAACTCTCATCACCACCTTCAAGAAATACATTATGCTTATGAGTTGTTGCAAACCGTAAAGGTTCATTCAACCAATAAGTATCTACTCCCCTCCGCACTTCGGCTAAACGATTGTTATATTTAACTTCTTGCTCAACAGACCCCAGATATCCGTCGGGTCCCATACTCTGGTAAATCGCCCCACAAAGTAACTCGTATTCCAATTTTTCTTCGGCATTCATCAAATTATAATCCGACAAATCGGCAAAAGTAAAATTTAAGTTTCCTGTATAATTCAACCTCAACTGCCCGGCTTCCGGAGCTTTCGTTTCTACAACAACAACACCATTGGCTGCTTTTGCCCCGTAAATTGCGGTGGCTGCCGCATCCTTCAATATGGTGATACTTGCCACTCTATCCACACTCAAATCACTAATTGTTGCCAATGTCGATTCAAAACCGTCCAGAATGAACAATGGTTGATTGGGATCTGTATTATATTCTTCAGTCAAACCAATAACACTAGTCTTACCACGAATCTCAATATTCGGCAAATGATTCGGGTCAGAACCAAATTCATTATTTTCCATGATCGCAAAAGCGGGATCCAAAGTCTTCAAACTTTGTAAAATATTAGAATTACCAACCATCTTCAACTCTTTCGTCGTGAATGTTGTTGAAGAACCCGTGAAACTCTCTTTTTTACGAGTAAATATACCAGTAACAACCACTTCATCAACCTGTTTCACATCTTCCCGCAGCACAACATTAATCGTGTCCTTCCCCTGATACTTTATTTCTTGAGATTCCATCCCGATAAACGAATATATCAGTAAAAAATCTTCTTTCATCTGAGGTAATCTCAATGCATACATTCCGTCTTGATCTGTCACAGCACCTAATGTAGTTCCTTTAACAACCACGGTTACGCCCGGAATGGGTTGTTTCTGCGTATCCGTCACTTTCCCAACAATCTTAATTTCTTTCGTCTTTTGCTGCAAAGCCTCTGTTCGTTTAACTAGCATAACCAAATCTTTGTCGAAAACGGTTGTCAAAGAAGTTCCTGCCAACACGTCCGTCAACACGTCACATACCTTTTTATTCTTCACGCTGACATCAACCGAAGAAACCGTATTCATCTGTTCCGCATTATACAAAAAACGTAACCCCGTTTGCTTGTGAATCGCATCAAACAACTCGTACAAGCTTACCTTCGTCAACTTTAGCGTTACAACCTGTTCCTGCCCCAAGCTTCTAGCCGACACAGAAAACACGAAAAACATGACAAAAATGCAACACAATCTCATAATTTTCCAGATTTTTTCATGTGCTCTTATTCGAAAGAGACACAACATTCTCTTTTTTTTCATAAATTTGTAATTAAATTTTATAGTTAAACACGATAACAACATCCGGCAAGATGAGTTATCAATTACTATCATTCGGAGAGTCTCCACAACTCTCCGTTTTTTATTTATCGCTAACAATCACCGTCTTTCCTTTTATACTAAAACGAACATCCGAAATCTTTTCCAACAGCGACAACAACTCTTCTATATCCGCATACCGCTGCATATTTCCATAAAATCGCACCTCTTTAAGTGATTCATGCTGGAAAAACACATCCACATCATACCATCGTGCCGCTTTATCCATGACTGATTCCAAACGCTCGTTCACGAAAACGACATCCTGATTCTTCCACGCGATATACGGGTACACGTCCACATTCGTAATCTCCGATTCTCCGGTAAAAACATTCACCACGGCCAGTTGATTCGGTTTCAATTGTTTTTCCGGAGTTGCCTCGTTTGCCTTAAAACCGATAGAGCCCTCAACCAAAACAGCCTGTATCTCATCCGGCTTATAAGTATTCAGGTTAAACTCCGTCCCGTACACCCGCAAACTATACTCTCCGGAATGTACCACGAAAGAACGTTGTACATCCTTATGTACCACGAAATATGCCTCGCCTTTTAACCGAACTTCCCGGCTATCCCCCGTAAATTGAACAGGATACTCCAATTCCGAATCTGCATTCAACCAGACATTCGTTCCATCCGCCAGAGTCACAAAAAACTCTCCGCCCCGGGGAACTATAATTTTATTGTATAGCAACCGTCCTGCTTTCGGAGTTGCCTGGGCCGTATCGTAAACAAGCCCTTTCTTCTCTTTCACCTGCACGAAAGACCCATCCTGTTCCCGGATCACTTCTTCGTCCTGCATCAGATCAACCACCTCTCCGGAAGAAAGAATCAGTTTCGCCTTCGGTGATCCGGGACGAATCGTTTCAATCCCATTCGCCAGTTTATCTTCTCTGGAAGGACTATTTAATAAATACAATCCTCCCAAAGTAACGATTATCGCCACCGAAGCCGCCACCCTATAGCAAATTTGGCGAATCTTCGCACGACGAATGCGACGCACCATAAGTTTTTTTCCCCGTACAAGATCAACGCTTTGCTCCTTCTCCACCCAACGAAAATGCTGGCAATCTCTCAAAAACATCTCGAATGCTTTTCGATTTTCCGGTTTTTCTTCCACCCAACGTTCCACCACACGACGTTCCTCCTCCTCCAACTCTCCGTTGAAATAAGCTAACAAACGGGCCTCCATTTCTCCTTCGATATATTCTTTTTCCATAAAGTATAATAAATTTTCACTATTAATACCGGAAAATGAAAAAAAGGTCTAATGGTTTCTGTAAAAAAATCACATCTATTTTATTCCCGCCGACAGAAAAAAAGCAAAAAACCGGAATACATCTCTTTATTCAAGCGTTCTCTCAATTTCCTCACCGAATTACCCAGCAATGTCTTCACAGTCGAAACAGAAATCCCATAACGCTCAGCTACCTCCCGGTATTTCATCCCTTCCACGAAAACACATTTCATAACATCCCTACTCCGTTCCGGTAATTGACTAATTTCCTCCAACACCTTTGAGACGATTATATCATGGCGCTCGTTATACTCCTCGAAAACAAGATCCACCTGATCAAGCGACATCACATGACGAAATACATCCTGTTTCTCGATCTTCTTCAAACAACGATTCCGCACGGAAACATACAAAAAAGAAGCCAATGTCTCCGGCCTCAATTTTCGATAAATCTTACCGTTCCAAATATCAATAAAAAACTCTTGTATCACATCCTCCGCGGAATCCATATCATGTAAAAATGTATCTGCCCACACGACCAAAGTACTGTAATAGACATCAAAAAGCATTTCCATTCCTTTGGGATCATCGGAATGTAACACCACGCATATTTCTTGATTCCTATCTAATCTAGAACCATTCACTTTATACCTTCCTAAATTGTACTCGATTAACACAGCTTTATCACAAAAGTAAAAAATAAATACTTCTCCCCAAAAAAGCTCCAGTAAATTTTCTGAAAACGTAATATCACTAATCATGAAAAACAGAAGAGAGGTTAGTCTTGTCGATTAACCTCTCTTCATTTTATTTTCCGATATAAACTTACCGTATCTCTTCGAGTATTTTGGTTATAGCCTGAAATACATCTTCAAATGTTGCATAGCTTTTTT
>ENA-ORUO01002518-ORUO01002518.1-human-gut-metagenome-genome-assembly--contig:-NODE-2518-length-14261-cov-3.960650_pt1 | contig 14261 bp, 10 predicted proteins | sample MGYA00242082_ERZ509215 | MGnify/ENA primary metagenome ERZ509215 (study PRJEB26280, sample SAMEA2338829) | human gut metagenome | biome: human gut; feature: human-associated habitat; material: faeces... | reverse complement strand
GCAGACACATGATCTCTTTTTATAATATTCCACCAATAATTTCCGTCATTTCACCATATTTACATTAACGAATTCTGATAATTCAACAATTCACTCATAGGCTTCGACATATTCAGATACTGTCTGGTATTTCGTCGTAATCCATTATTATTACCACCCTTAAGTATCGTCTCATGCGTAGCGAAGAAATCCTGATCTTCTTCAAAAGGTGTTCTCACGATATGAATATCCACGATCTCATCTAAGAAACGATTCTGATGAAAGATCTTTCTCGTACATTCTTTTCGATACAAAGGATGCAACTGATTTACCGTAAACTGGAAATAAAGAGAATTAAGTAACGGTTCATCACTGTCTAATAAAAACTGATAATCGCCATCCAAAATCTTCTGTCCCTGTTTCTTTGTCAGAGGAATTTTTGTCTTATCAACGACTGATCCGTTCCGCTTTCTCTGCATCAGATAGAGATCTTCATCATTCTCCATATAGAAATAATATGTAAATGGGGAACTGTCCTTTGCTCCTTCAAACATTAATACCTTGACCGGAAGACTGATCATATATTTATCAGGAGATTTGGACAGGATATATTCTTCCTGTGTCCGGTTATATTCAGCTTGACTGATATTCTTCGTAACTTCGGTATAAGAAAGTTTTTCAATTGCTGTATTTTTCATGATAACTCCTAACCCGTGCTTTGTTATTAACTTCTTTCATTATAGCAAAGGAATATGATAAATTCATGTCTTATTTATAAAAAATGTATGAATAATTCATAGATTTTCTCAATACCCTGTGCTAAGATAAAATCTGGAGGAAAACTATGGATTTATTTGAATATGCAAGAGAATTAAATAAAGATAAAGAGTCGCCATTAGCAGGGAGAATGAGACCTGTAACCCTCGATGAAGTGGTGGGTCAGGAACATATTATTGGAAAAGATAAATTACTATATAGAGCGATCAAAGCGGATAAGATCAGCTCGATCATTTTCTATGGTCCACCAGGAACAGGAAAGACAACCTTAGCAAAAGTCATTGCCAATACGACCAAAGCAAATTTTGTACAGATGAATGCAACAACATCTGGGAAGAAAGATATGCAGGAAGCGGTGGCAGATGCGAAAGAATCTCTTGGAATGTATCAGAAGAAGACGATCTTGTTTATCGATGAGATCCACAGATTCAATAAAGCACAACAAGATTACCTGCTGCCATTTGTAGAAGATGGAACGATCATTTTGATCGGAGCAACGACAGAGAATCCGTATTTTGAAGTAAATCAGGCGTTGATCTCAAGATCCAATGTATTTGAACTACATTCATTAGATAAAGAAGATATTAAGAAATTGATCGTAAGAGCTATTACAGATGACGAAAAAGGAATGGGGATCTATGGAGCAACGATTACCGATGATGCACTGGATTTTCTCTCAGATATGGCAGAAGGAGATGCAAGAAGTGCTTTAAATGCGATCGAACTTGGAATATTAACAACAGAACCTGCTGAAGATGGAAAGATTCATATCGATATCGATGTAGCACAGGAATGTATCCAAAGAAGAGTAACAAAATACGACAAAGACGGGGATAATCACTATGATGTGATTTCTGCATTTATCAAAAGTATGCGAGGATCAGATCCAGATGCAGCTATTTATTATCTGGCAAGAATGATCGATGCCGGAGAAAGTGTTACATTTATTGCAAGAAGAATCATGATCTGTGCATCCGAAGATGTTGGAAATGCTGATCCGCAGGCATTACAGGTAGCAGTTGCAGCGTCACAGGCAGTGGAACGGATCGGAATGCCAGAAGCAAGGATCATACTGGCACAGGCAGTCACTTATGTAGCCAGTGCACCAAAGAGCAATGCAGCATATATGGCAGTTGATCAGGCATTAGAATCTGTCAGAAATCATAAGATCGGAGCAGTTCCTAATCATTTAAGAGATGCTCATTACAAAGGCGCAGCGAAACTAGGACATGGAATCGGATATAAATATGCGCATGATTATCCAGATCATTATGTAAAACAACAGTATCTTCCAGATGAGCTTCTTGGAACAACGTTTTATGAACCAACGGAAAATGGATATGAGAAAAATATCAAAGAATATTTGGAAAAAATCAGAAAGTAAAATAAAAATGAGCACTGAAAATAAAACATCAGTGCTCGTTCTTATTTTTACTCCATTTATACAAAAATGACATTGCCCATAAAAAGATCGGAAAGAAAAACATCAAAAACAGTGACATCCAGAATAACTGGCTTCCGCTCACTGCAAAATAGATAGTAGATCCGATGATGGCAAGCAATATCACGATCAGCAGGATCGCTGTGATCTGCTTCATACGCTTTTGTTTTTTCATCATAACATCCTTTCGTAAATATGTATACCTATGAGGTATCCTAACATAGATTATTGTGTTTTGAAAGAGTAAAATATTTTATAAAAGAAAGTGAATAAGAAGCAAAAGAGAGGACATAATAAGAATATCCAGTTAATAAAAGAACTGGATAGAGAAATACTTATCCTCCCCTTAAGTATTCCCCCACTCTGCGAAGCCGTGGAATGGGGGATTTTTATGTAAAATTGCTGTCGATTGTTGAAAAAGAGCCAGAGATTTGTTATAGTATCAAAGGAAAATAACATTTTTAAAAGAAAAGGATGGAATGAATATGGCTTTATTACAGGAATGGCGTGATTACGCATATAAATTTGACGATAGAACAGCAGAAGGACAGCAGTTCTGGTTAAATTACTTCAACATTGAAAAAGGAATCTACGAACAATTATTAGCTGACAAAGATACAGTTGTATCTGGAACAGTGAAAGAATTAGCAGACAAATACGAGACAGAATTACAGATGTTTGTAGGATTCTTAGATGGGATCAACGACAGCTTAAAAGAAGCAAACCCAATCGAAGAGATGGATGAAAATACACAGGTAAGCTTAGACATCGACTTCGAGAAATTATATTACAACATGGTTGGATGTCGTGCAGAATGGCTTTACAACTTAAAAGAATGGGATGACATTCTTACAGAAGAAAGAAGAAAAGAGTTATACAAAGAATCCAGAAATTCAACAACAGTTGTAAAAGGAAAGAAGATCGGAAGAAACGATCCATGCCCATGCGGAAGCGGTAAAAAATACAAAAAATGCTGCGGAAAAAACGCTTAATTCGTTAAAAGAAATAGTCGAATATGTAAATGAAACAAGGAAGAACCTTTTGGCTTATGTGATAGCTGAAGGGTTCTTTTATTTTAGAAAATTTTGATAAAATCCCATATGAGATAAAAATACAGAAATTATTGACATTTTGTATACATGATGTTAGAATTTCAATTAGTCGTCTAATGATTAGTTGTCTAATTAAAATACTCAAAGTAAAGAAAGGAGTATACATGAAGAAGTGTGAAGGAATTTACAGTTTGATCGGCAAAGTGAATCATAAGAGTGTGATTTATGGATTTGAGCTTTTGAAAGAAGAAAATATACATCCGAGACAGATGCCTCTGATCATTCATTTAAAAAAATGCGAAGGCTGTACACAAAAAGAGTTAGCCGAGAAGATGCAGGTCAAGCCGTCTACGCTAAACGTAATGATTGGACGAATGGAAAAGAATGGATATATAGAGAAAAAACAAGACGAAAAAGATTCAAGAAAAAGCAGAATTTATTTTACTGAGAAGGGAAGAAGTATCTGTGAAGACGGTCATAAAAAATTTGTCATGATACAAGAAAAACTTCAAGAGTATTTTACAAAAGAGGAGCAGGAAGAACTCAAGAGACTATTAAATAAATTTTGTGATTGTCTGGATGAACAGACAGAGATACTAAAAAAAGAAAGAAAGGAAAAATCAGATGCTTAAATTATTTCGATATTTGAAAAAAGCATATGTGCCTATCATTGCGATCGTGTTATTGCTGATCCTACAGGCGAGTTGTGACCTGACATTACCAACATTTACTTCCAATATCGTCAATGTTGGTATTCAGCAGAAGGGTATTGAAGACGCAGTTCCTGATGTAATGAGAGAAGAAACATTTCTGGCATTGAAATCTCTTATGAAACAAGATGATGCAGATGATATGGAAGATGCTTATAAACTTTATACAAAAGATCAGGTAAAAGATTCAAAATATAAAGATTATAAAGACGGACGTTTATATGTCAGAAGATATATCTCCAAAAAAGACAGAGAACATCTTGATACGAGTATGTCAAAGGCAATGCTTAAGTTGTCAGCACAGATGGCAAAACAGATTCAGGCCAATCCTCAGGCAGCAGCTTCTTTAAGCAAGAGCCAGAAAAAAATGATGGCGCAGATGAAGAACATGGATACAAAAGACATGCCAGATACGATCATCAGTCAGGCAGCGATTTCTTTTGTGACTTCAGAATACAAAGCAATCGGACTTGATATTGACCAGATGCAGACACATTATCTGTTAGTGACAGGAGCAAAGATGATCGGGCTTGCGTTCTTGATCATGGCAGCAGCAGTGAGTGTTACTTTATTGTCAGCACGTTTAGCTGCGAAATTAAGTCGTATTCTGAGAGAGAAAGTATTTGAGAAAGTTATGTCGTTTACAAACTCTGAGTTTGATAAATTCTCAACAGCCTCATTGATCACAAGAAGTACGAATGATATCCAGCAGATTCAGATGTTTATGACGATGGTATTCCGTATCGTCGTATACGCACCATTAATGGGAATCGGAGGTATTTTCAAAGTATTAACAACCAATGCGAAGATGACATGGACGATCGCTATCGGTGTGATCGCGATCATGTTAGTGATCTTTGTATTATTTAAGGTAGCGATGCCAAAATTTAAGATCTTACAGAAACTGATCGACCGATTAAACTTAGTAACAAGGGAAATTCTTACTGGACTTTCCGTAATCCGTGCATTCAGTACAGAAAAACATGAAGAAGAACGTTTTGATAAAGCCAATATGGATCTGATGAAGACAAATTTATTTGTAAACAGAGCTATGACATTTATGATGCCAACAATGATGCTGATCATGAATGGTTTAACTGTTCTGATCGTATATGTTGGAGCATCCAATATTGATGCAGGAAAGATGCAGGTTGGAGATCTGATGGCATTTATCCAGTATGCAATGCAGATCATTATGGCATTCTTATTTATCTCCATGGTATCTATTATGATGCCTCGTGCACAGGTTGCAGCAGAACGTGTCAATGAGATCTTAGATATGGAAGTCATGATCAAAGATCCAGAAGAACCAAAAGAATTTTTACCAGAGAAAAAAGGTGAAGTTGAATTTAAAAATGTATATTTCTGCTATCCTGATGCAGATGAAGCAGTGCTTCATAATATCAGTTTTACAGCACCAGCTGGTAAAACAACAGCATTTATTGGAAGTACAGGTAGTGGTAAATCAACATTGATCAACCTGATTCCTAGATTCTTTGATGTCAGCCGTGGAAGTATTTTGGTTGATGGGGTGGATATCCGTGATGTAAAACAACATGATTTATGTGAAAAGATCGGATACGTACCACAGAAAGGAGTATTGTTCTCAGGAACAATCGAATCCAACTTAAAATATGGAAAAGAAGATGCAACGATTGATGAAGTGAAACGTGCAGCAAGAATCGCACAGGCAACAGATTTCATTGAGGAGAAAGAGGAAAAGTATGATTCACCGATCGCACAGGGCGGTTCCAACGTATCTGGTGGACAGAAACAGAGATTATCAATTGCAAGAGCTATTGCAAAAGATCCTGAAATCTATATTTTTGATGACAGTTTCTCAGCACTTGATTATAAGACAGATGTGAAACTTCGTTCTGAACTTCAGAAAGAAACAAATGGAAGTACAACACTGATCGTAGCACAGAGGATCAGTACGATCCTTCATGCAGACCAGATCATCGTCTTAGATGAAGGAAATATCGTAGGAAAAGGAACTCATGAAGAGTTATTAAATACTTGTCCGGTTTATCAGCAGATTGCCAAATCGCAATTATCAGAAGATGATCTTAAGAAAGCAAGGGAGGTGTCTGACCATGAGTAATAATCGAAGAAGAGGTCCGATGGGTGGACCAGGCAGAGGAATGGCACCAGGCGAGAAAGCCAAAGATTTAAAAGGAACAATGGTCAAACTGATCAAATATATGAGACGTTTCTATGTTCCGATCGTTATGGTAATCATTTTTGCCATTGCAAGTACCGTGTTTAACATTGTTGGACCAACGATCTTAGGAGATGCAACAACTGAGATCTTCAAAGGACTGGTTCGCAAAGTATCTGGTGGAAGTGGAATTGATTTTGATAAAGTTAAACATATTTTATTGATGTTGTTAAGCTTATATGTAGCAAGTGCGATTTTCTCATTTATTCAGGGACTGATCATGACACATGTATCAAACAATGTCAGTTACCAGATGAGAAAAGATATTTCAGAGAAGATTCATCGTATGCCAATGAAATATTTTGAAAGCAGAACCTATGGTGAAGTATTGTCAAGAGTTACAAATGATGTTGATACATTAGGGCAGAGCTTAAACCAGAGTATGACACAGATCATCACATCAGCGACACAGATCGTCGGTGTATTTATTATGATGATCCGTATCAGTATTCCGATGACGATCGCAGTTTTATTGACACTTCCATTATCTATGGGATTGATCGGATTGATCATGTCAAAATCTCAGCCATATTTCAAGGCACAGCAGAAACACCTTGGAGAGTTAAATGGCCAGGTAGAAGAAATCTATAGTGGACATAACATTGTCAAAGCATTTAACAAAGAAGAAAGCGTGATCGAAGAATTTAAAGAAGTAAATGGAAAACTTTACAATTCTGCATGGAGATCACAATTCTTCTCAGGAGCAATGATGCCGCTGATGCAGTTTGTTGGGAATTTAGGTTATGTAGCAGTAACAATATTAGGTGGATATTTAGCAATCAAGAAGACGATCGAGGTAGGTCAGATCCAGTCATTCTTACAGTATGTAAGAAACTTCAGCCAGCCGATCACACAGTTAGCACAGGTAGGTAACATGATGCAGACAACCGCAGCATCTGCAGAACGTGTCTTTGAATTCCTGGAAGAAGAGGAAGAAATCGAAGTTGAAAAAGACGCGGTACCTGTTGATACACTTGCTGGAAATGTAACATTTGAACATGTAAACTTCGGATATAACAAAGATCAAACGATCATCAATGACTTCTCCGTCGATGTCAAAGAAGGTCAGAAAGTTGCGATCGTAGGACCAACTGGAGCTGGAAAGACAACGTTGATCAAACTTCTGATGCGTTTCTATGATGTGAATGGAGGCTGCATTAAAGTAGATGGCCATGATATCAGAGAATTCAAGAGAAGTGACCTAAGAGAAATGTTTGGTATGGTGCTTCAGGATACATGGCTTTACAATGCAAGTATCCGTGACAATATCCGCTATGGTAAATTAGATGCAAGCGAAGAAGAAATCCAAGGAGCAGCAAGAGCTGCATACGCACATCATTTCATTGAAACACAGCCAGGTGGATATGATATGGAGATCAACGAAGAAAGCAATAATATCTCCCAAGGACAGAAACAGTTATTAACGATCGCAAGAGCAATCTTAGCAGATCCAAAGATTTTGATTCTTGATGAAGCAACAAGTTCGGTCGATACAAGAACAGAAGAACGAATTCAGATGGCAATGGATAATCTGATGCAAGGAAGAACAAGTTTTGTGATCGCCCATCGCTTATCAACGATCAAAGATGCCGACGTGATCTTAGTTATGAATCACGGAGACATTGTGGAACAGGGAAATCATGAAGAATTGCTGGCCAAGGGTGGATTCTATGCGGATCTTTATAATAGCCAGTTTGAAAACGCTTAAGAATAATAAAACATTGTGAAAAAAGGGAAAACGAAAGTTTTCTCTTTTTTTATTCTAATATAGAAAAGATTTTCACAGGATTAAATAGACGGATATAGCAAATTTTGGTATAGTTAAATAGAACAAAAATATATACAGATATAGAATCAAGGAGAATCAAAGTTATGAAGAAGAATCAGACACAGATTAAAAAATATGCGGCTGTGATCAGTATATTCTTAGCGGCAGTCATCGTAGGACTTTTTGTTTTCTTCTTTTGCATAAAACGTTCTGTTGAACAAAGATCAAAAAACACGATGAGGAACAACGTGGTCAGACAGAGTGAGCATTTAAGAACAATATTAGATATTCAATATGATTACTTAAATGGATTAGCAGAAGAGATTGGCAAGACAGACCATCTGTTAGCAAAGAAGAATATGAATTTGATCAAGTCGATCACAAAACATACAGATTTTGGTGGGACTGCATTGATCAAGCCAAATGGGGATGCTCATTATGACAATGGATTGATAAAGAATTTATCGCATCGAAGATATTTTAAAGAAGTGATCAGTGGAAAAAGAACATTAAGTGATCCATTAGATAGTAGTATTTCTGGATCAACAAGAGTTGTGTTAGGAGTTCCGATATATAACAGCAAACACAAAGTGATCGGAGCTCTTGGAGGTTCTTATGACGTAACAGCTCTAAGTCGTATGCTGTTTGAAGATCTTTTTAATGGACAAGGATGCAGTATGATTATTGCGCAAAACGGAGAAATCATTGCATTTGAAGGAGATACATCTTACTGGAATCTTGATTATAGAGATAATTTCTATAAATGTTGTTGCAAATGGATCATCAAAGACAAAGTAACAGTGAAGAAAATCAAACAGGATTTTAAAGAAGGAAAAGAAAATCTTGTAACGGCAGACAGCAAGAAAGAAGGGACAAGAAGACATTACTTTGCATATATGCCAATGGGGGCCAATGGTTGGATGCTCTGTTATGCATTACCAGAACAGGCAGCACAACAGTCATATAACTTCATTGAAGACTACGAAATAAGCTTTATGATCGTATTTATTGTTTTGGTGACCTTATTGATCCTGTATATTGTTTATGAGAATCATACAAGGAACAAAGAATTACTGAAATATGCACAAACTGACGCATTGACAGGATTATATAACAAAGAAACAACCGAGCAGTTAACGGATGAACTTTTATCAGAAGATGAGAATAAGTCCCATGCATTTTTGATTTTGGATGTGGACTGTTTTAAGCAGATCAACGATATCTATGGACATGCAGTCGGGGATATCGTGTTACAGAAATTCGGGAAACTTCTAAAAGGCACTTTCCGTGAAGGAGATATATTAGGAAGGATCGGTGGGGATGAATTCGGAGTCATTATGAAGAATATCCAGACAAAGGATATAGCAATGAAGAAAGCAGGAGAATTGCTGGCTAAAACACAAGCATACAGGATCGACGAATTGAAAGGAAATAATATCTCCATCAGTATCGGGATCAGCACAGCCCCACAAGACGGGGACTGCTACATGGATCTCTATAAACGCGCCGATCAGGCACTTTACCAGGCAAAACGAAGTGGAAAAGCAAGAGTGTGCAACTATTTCTCATGAAAATAGTCTTTTACCAATTTTACTACAGTTCCAGATAGAAGGAACAAAGCGATCAAGTTCGGAATCGCCATCAGACCGTTGAATGTTTCTGCGATACTCCAAAGCATTCCAAGGTCTACAGTAGCACCAAGGATCGCAACTAACGAATATACTAACATAAAAGGTTTAATAACCTTAGAAGAGAATAGAAACTCAATACAACGAGCTCCATATAATCCCCATCCGATAATGGTTGAAAATGCAAAGCAACATAACGCAACTGCAGTAAAGATGGAGATCCAGTTACCATAAGTAGAAGTAAATCCACTGATCGTAAGTTCAGCACCAGCATCCGCACCAAATCCAATTGGAATTCCACTGCAGAGGATGACCAAGGCTGTCAATGTACAGATTAAGATCGTATCAGTAAATACTTCAAAGATACCAAGAAGTCCCTGCTTTACAGGCTCTTTCGTATCAGCACAGGCATGAGCAATCGAACCTGTACCAAGTCCGGCTTCATTTGAGAAGATGCCTCGTGCGACACCTTTTTTCATACTCATAAAGAAACTTCCAACAATACCACCAGTCACAGAAGCAGGATGGAAAGCTCCGTTAATGATAGAACCAAAAACAGCAGGCAGCTGATCGATATTTAAAACAACAACACCTAAGGCAAAGAAAATATAAATAAATGCCATAAAAGGTACTAATCTTTCAGCTACCTGTCCGATTCTTTTGATTCCGCCAAGTAAAATCAATGCCACAAGAATTGCAACAATGATACCAATGATCAGATTCGTAGTTCCAACAGAAGACTGACTGATCACGTGGAAATTCAACAAAGCAGAATTGATTGCTGTTGTGATCGTATTTACCTGAGTAGCATTTCCAGTTCCGAATACTGTTAAAACTCCGAAAGCAGAGAATAGTACAGCAAGAAAATGCCAGTTTTTGCTAAGACCATTCTTGATATAGTACATAGGACCACCAACATAATCCCCTTCTTGGTTACGTTCTCTGAAGTGAACTGCAAGTGTTACTTCGGAAAATTTCGTACACATTCCAAGAATAGCAGAAATCCACATCCAGAAAACAGCACCAGGACCACCGATTGCGATCGCACCGGCAACTCCGGCAATATTTCCAGTTCCGACTGTGGAAGCGAGTGCAGTACAGACTGCCTGAAATGGAGTCATAGATCCGTCGGATGCATCTTGCTTCTTAAAGACACGACCAAGCGTTTCCTTCATTGCATAAGGAAATTTACGGATCTGTAAAAATTTTGTTTTGATCGTTAACAGTAATCCGACACCAATGATGCAGATCATGGCTGGAACACCCCAGATAAAGTTGTTCACGGCACTGTTAACTGATTGTATAAGCTCTAACATAAATCAAACCTCTTTCAAATTTCTTTTATTAATTTGTATCTGTTCTTTATAATAGATATTTACTCATTAAGATCCATGTTACCTTAAGGTGACATGGAACATGAACAGACACAAGTGCAATCATATCATATTTACAGAAAAAAGTACAGAATCTAATCTTGACAGAGAATTAATAGATATCTTCTATAGATTTATGAAAAAAATCTAACTTGTAAAATATGTAAATAAGGACTAAACTTATATTCATAATTACGTGTAGACTTGGAGGATGAAAGATGGAGAATGAAAAACCAATACTAAGAGGAGAGCTTGCATTGATGGCAGCAATCGTGATCAATAGTTTTAGTGTAGTACTGATGCTGTATTCAGGTTCTGGAATTTCGGCAATCTCAAGTGTACCTTATGCATTTTCGGAAGTATTTAAGGAGTTATCACTAGGTACATGGACATATATATTTCAGGGAGCATTAGTGTTAAGTCTGATGATCCTAAGAAGAAAGTTTGTACCATCTTATTTATTCAGCTTCGTTGCAGGATTTGCGTTTAGTGAATTATTAGATGTCAATGAATTATGGATTGGGATCCTGCCACAGACGATCTCATGCAGGATTGCGTATTTCCTGATCAGTTATTTCTTGTTAAGTATAGGAATTGCTTTAGAAAACAGATGCCAGCTTCCGATCATTCCAACGGATTTATTTCCAAGAGAATTATCAGAAATCATTGACAAACCATATGCAAGGGTTAAGATCATATTTGATGTTTTATGTCTTGCCACAACGGGGCTTTTAACATGTCTGATGCTTGGATATTTAGATGGATTAGGTATTGGAACGATTGTTGCTGCATTTACGATGGGTAAAATGGTTTCGATCACAGGCAGTTGGATCGATCAGAGAGTTACTTTTGCATCGGTCTTAAGTAAACAGACGATATAGGGAATTAAGAGAATAGAAATAAGAAAGATGATAAAATAAGATAGAACGGGTGATAGTTTTGAAACAATATATTTTGAATGATTATATTACAGACGATGTCAGAATGGTAAAGCCAATGATGGAAATCAATGGTTTTAAAGTAAGGCCAGGATTTTTTGATCTAAACGGAGCATCAGAATTTTCATGTGGAGTGAATTTTACAGTGCATACGAGCAATGGAACATCATGTGATCTGCTATTATTTCATCCAGGAGAAGAAGAACCATATGCAATCATTCCATTTCCAGAATCATATAAGATCGGAGATGTCTATTCTATGATCGTTTATGATCTGAAATCCGAAGATTTTGAATATGCTTATCGTGTGGATGGACCATATGATGAACAAAAAGGATTACTATTTGATAAAACAAAAGTTTTGTTAGATCCATATGCTCAGGCGGTTGCAGGACAGGAAGTCTGGGGACATAAAAGAACCAGAACGTATCATGCAAGAGTGGTAAGAGATAGTTTTGACTGGGGTGCACAGCCACAGTCAACCAGAGAGATGAGTGATCTGATCATTTATGAGTTACATGTCAGAGGATTTACAAATCATTCATCCTCAGGAGTCAAACATCCAGGAACTTTTGCAGGATTAAAAGAAAAGATCCCATATTTAAAAGAATTAGGGATCAATGCGGTAGAATTGATGCCGATCTTTGAATTTGACGAGATGATCAACGCAAGAGAAGTGGATGGGAAACAACTTGTTGAATATTGGGGATATAATACGGTTGGATTTTTTTCACCAAATGCCAGTTATACAGCTGCTGAGGAAGTCAATAATGAAGGACAGGAATTAAAAGAATTGATCCGTGAACTTCATGAAAATGGAATCGAAGTTATTCTGGATGTTGTATTTAATCACACTGCGGAAGGAAATGAAAATGGACCATTCTTCAGTTTTAAGGGATTTGACAACAACATCTACTATTTATTAACTCCAGAAGGTAATTATTATAATTTTAGTGGATGTGGGAATTCTCTAAATTGCAACCATCCAGTAGTACAGCAGATGATCCTTGAATGTTTAAGACATTGGACGGTTCATTATCGTGTAGATGGATTCCGATTTGATCTTGCAAGCATTCTTGGACGAGATGAAGATGGAATGCCAATGAATAATCCACCATTACTAAAAAGTTTAGCCTATGATCCACTTCTAAGGAATGTAAAACTGATCGCAGAAGCATGGGATGCAGGTGGATTATATCAGGTAGGAAACTTTCCAGCCAGCAAACGATGGGCAGAATGGAACGGACAGTACCGTGATACGATGCGAGGTTATCTAAAAGGTGATTTCTGGGAAGCTAACAGTGCTGCATGGAGAATTTGTGGTTCAGGTGACTTGTATGGCGGATATTACTCTGATGGCAACAGTAATTACGCTGGATACAATTCCTGTATCAACTTCCTCACATGTCACGATGGATTTACAATGTATGATCTCTATTCTTACAATAATAAACACAATGAGGCAAATGGTTGGAACAATACCGATGGGGCAAATGACAATCGAAGCTGGAATTGTGGTATGGAAGGAGATACAAAAGATCCGGAAGTACTCAAATTACGTTACCGCATGATCAGAAATGCTTGTGCTATCTTAATGTGCAGCCGTGGAACGCCAATGTTCTTCTCAGGCGATGAATTTGGAAATACGAAGTTTGGAAATAATAACAGCTACTGTCAGGATAATGAAATCTCATGGATTGATTGGAGCTTATTAGAGAAGAATAAAGATTTATTTGAATTCTTTAAATTTATGATCGATTACAGAAAAAAACATCCAGTTATCCGCAAGAAACTGGACAATGCAGTTTGCGGAATGGAAGCAATGCATGCACACGATGTTAATGCAGAACGTATGGAAGTACCACAAAATGCAAAAACACTGGCAGTAAGCTTTGCAGGATATGACCGCAAAAAAGGAAAAGACGATCTTGTATATGTAGCAGTCAATGCTTATTGGGAAGAAGTAAAGATCACACTTCCAAACCTTGCAAATCATGGAGCATGGTACTTAAGTGTGGATACTTATGGAGATGAGAAAGGAAAGTACTTCTATCAAGAAGGAGAAGAGATTCGCATTGATCGTGAGTATGTGATGAAACCTCGGTCTATTGTGGTGTTTACTGGACGAGAAATTTTAAGATAAATTTTAATTTTAAATTTGTAGTTGGCTAACTGTAGGTTTTGAGTATATGATAAAAACTAAAGAAGCAACCGAAAGCGCAGCGGTGGAATTTTGCTCACATTTTGAACAAATCGCTGATCCGCCCAATTTCCTACGAAAACTCGCGTTGAAAGTTACTGAACCCAGTAGTCTTTGACGCTCAGACATTCGTCCAATTGGGCTGCGAATTTGTTCAAAATATGGCAAAATTCC
>ENA-ORUO01002510-ORUO01002510.1-human-gut-metagenome-genome-assembly--contig:-NODE-2510-length-14283-cov-2.501898_pt1 | contig 14283 bp, 10 predicted proteins | sample MGYA00242082_ERZ509215 | MGnify/ENA primary metagenome ERZ509215 (study PRJEB26280, sample SAMEA2338829) | human gut metagenome | biome: human gut; feature: human-associated habitat; material: faeces... | reverse complement strand
GAACATTTTTTTAAGGACGTGGAGCACGCCCTGTCCCGCCAGCCCAATGTGGTAATCTGCGTATCCGAAGGCATCCGCGACAAAAACGGCCGTTTTATCTTAAACTGGTGGTAGAAGAACGTTGGCGGCCCTCTTGGAATCCTAATAGCGTGAAATTCACGGCCGATTTGCAAGCGGGAAAGAAAGTCCCGGTGCGTATCGAATGGCGTGAGGGAGCCGGCTCTTATATTGGGTTGAAAGTATTGTCTCCTCGTCCGGAAGAAGAAGTAGGGCGATTGTCTATGTGGTCGGAGATGGGAAATGATATAGATTATTATTTTATTCATGGTGATTCGATGGACGAGGTAATCTCAGGCTATCGGTATGTCACCGGTAAATCGCCGATCATGCCTGCTTGGGCGATGGGCTTTTGGCAAAGCCGTGAACGGTATAAAACGCAAGATGAGATATTGACGGCCTTGCGTGAGCTCCGAAAACGTAAAATGGGTGTGGATAATATTGTCATGGACTGGCAGTACTGGAAAACTGATTCATGGGGAAGCCATGAGTTTGATCCGGCACGTTTCTCTGATCCGAAAGGTATGGTTGATGCGATTCATGATTTGAATGCCCGTTTCATGATCTCTGTTTGGCCGAAATTTTATCCTACCACAAAGAATTATAAAGAATTGGCAGCTAACGGATGGGTTTACCTGCAAGCGGTTAAGGATAGCATCCTTGATTTTGTTCCACCTGGATTCGTGGCTACATTTTATGATGCTTATGCCCCCGGTGCCCGTAAGTTATTCTGGAAACAAATGAATGATAACCTATATCGTTTGGGAGTGGACGCTTGGTGGATGGACGCTTCCGAACCGAATATTAAGGATTGTACACCGATGTCTTACCAAAAGGCGTTGACCGGCCCGACAGCTTTAGGCCCTTCAGCTCAATATTATAATACGTATGCGTTGGTGAATGCGCAGGCTATTTATGAGGGGCAATTGAAGGAAAATCCGGATGATCGCGTATTTTTGTTGACTCGTTCCGGATTCGCTGGCCTACAAAGGTATTCCACCGCTTCTTGGAGCGGAGATATCGGTACTCGTTGGGAGGAATTGAAAGCTCAGATTTCTGCGGGGTTGAACTTCTCAATCTCCGGTATACCTTATTGGACAATGGATATCGGTGGCTTCTGCGTGGAGAACCGTTATCGTACAGGACAGCTTATTTATGACAAGACCGGTGTTGAGAATGACGACTTGAAGGAATGGCGGGAACTGAATGCCCGTTGGTATCAGTTTGGCACATTTACCCCTTTGTACCGTGCGCATGGACAGTTTCCATTGCGTGAGATTTATAATATCGCCCCAGAAGATCATCCGGCCTATCAGACGATCTTGTATTATAATCAATTGCGTTACCGCTTGATGCCTTATATTTATTCGTTGGCAGGTAAGACGTATTTTGATGATTATACGATTATGCGTCCATTGGTGATGGATTATGCCTCCGACTTGGCTGTCCGGGATAATTCTACCCAATATATGTTCGGCCCCTCTATGATGATCGCCCCGGTATATACCTATAAAGCGACTTCCCGTGAGGTGTATTTCCCGAAAGGAACGGATTGGTATGATCTATATACGGGTAAACGTTATAAAGGTGGCCAAAAGCAGGAGGTTGAGGCTCCATTCGAACGTATGCCGATATTTGCTCCGTCAGGTGGTATCTTATTATATGGTCCGGAGATCACTTATGTAAATGAGAAAAAACCGGAAGTGATAGATGTCTATATTTATGCCGGAAAGGATGGCTCCTTCTATCTATATGAAGATGAAGGTACGAACAATAATTACCAGAAAGGAACTTATTCGAAGATCGATTTTAATTATAGCGATGCGACGAATACTTTGACAATCGGTAGTCGTGAAGGCTCTTATCCCGGGATGTTATCAGAGAGAACTTTCAATATTATTTACGTAAGCCCGAATGTTCCTGCGGGATGGGATAATAAGGGTAAGCCTGCAAAGGTAATTGAGTACAAAGGTGAACAAATTTCTGTCAAGTTATAAGATTCTTTAGACTGAAACGGCCTCCTCCGCAATTTCCATGATAGTATAGCGTGAGGGGGCTCTATTTATAGTCTCAACGCATACTTAATCCTTCTTATGCATAATTGGTGATTTCCCCGTGTATCGAAATAATCGTGTTTTTAAGGAGAAATGTGCGGATAGAATGGGAAAATAATTATCTTTGCTACAATAACTTGAAAAAATATATATGGCAACAATCACTTTAAATATAGATGACTCTTTGTTACATAGATATAGTAACAAGATGAGATTGGAAGGAAAGGCTTTGAGTAAGTGGTTAGAAACAATGTTGACCCGGGAGCTTATACGGGCAAAAGATGGGGAAAACGATGTGTTTTCGACTGACTTAATTATAGACAGCTTCCATTTGAAGGGGCCACATAAAGAAGTGCCTGCTGATGATATGGGAAAAGGAGCAATAGCATCCGCAAAATTCATTTAAAGGGAACAAATCGGATGAGAGTGTTTGTAGATACCAATGTGTTGCTAGACATGATATGTCAGCGGGAAGGCTTCAAAGAGGATGCTGATACTATCTTTAGATATTGTATAGAGGATAAACTAAAGATTGTCATGAGTGCTCTCACCTTAATCAATGCGAATTATACGGCTCATAAATACGGTTATTCTTGGGATGAACTTCTTGAGGTTTTGAAGCGTATATGCGGTTATGTTGAGATATCAACGATAGACGATGGAATATTTATGAATGCTTTGTATTCCAATAGCTCGGATTTGGAAGATGCCGTTCAATACTACTCCGCAAAAATGTCGGGGGCGGATTATATTATTACGCGGGATGTGAAAGGGTTTGTAAATTCAACTATAACAGTATTGACCCCTAAAGACTTTCTATCTGTTCTTTAATCGTAGATTTAGCGTTGAATTCCCGTATAGTACAGATCTTATTTTTCATGCTTGCCTAGCCCCATCAAGAATTTAAATAGACGAGAGAAACTTTTCTCTTCTAGGGTATAGGTATCATCTCCGGATTTTTTACTTACTAGACATTATTTATCCTTTATAGGTTGTATATCCGGAAAAAGAAGTATATTTGCAATGCTAAACATTTTAAAACCAGAAAGCAGAGTAGAATACCTGCTTCTATTCGGTTGCAGGCATTTTTTTGCCTGTAACCGATCCGATATGACGGTTCCGTACCCCCGTGGAGTGCATTAATGTGCCTCCAGCTTTCTGGTAAAGTGTTTAGCAACGGGTCAGGCGGGACCGTTCTTTTTTCCGCCTGCTTACAACTAATATATTATGGAAGAGGAAAAGATCTATTCCGTAACTGAACCTGTCGGTTCAGAGCAAGACGCTCCGGTTTCGAACATGGAAATGTTGAGTGATGTATTTTTTAAGGAAGAGGCACGACGCTTGAAAGAAGCTTTCTGTTTTGAGAGAGATGCGGATGACCTTGATTATCTGAACCATCAGTTGCAAAGCGTTAAAAATCTGTTGGTAGGTCTAAAACTGCCGTGGATACAAATAGCACCAATTTTGTACAGATGTATGGCCGTTTATCTGCAGCGTCCCGATCAGCATGTAAGTAATATGAAAGTTCGCTACCTGTCAACGCAATTGATGGATGGGGTTTTGCTTTTATCCCAGAACGGACGGCTCATCAATGACTTGCTCATGTTTTTCGACCGCCAGCTTAAGGATATTCAACGCTTGCGGGAAGAGAAGTGTGAGGAAATGGAGAATGTGAGATTGTAAGTCTATATTTGCAGCTCATACATACTTGGTTGTAGAGACGGGGCACGCCCCGTCTCTACAATTGGATGAAAGGGCTTATGCGTGTTCTGGTTAGAATATCAATGTGACAATTTGTAAACTGAAGTCCTTGAGAATCGATTATTTCGGGCCAAAGTACGTCTCGCTCCTAAAAACGAAAGAAAACAACAGCAATCGTCTATCCGCTAGTGACTTGTTGAAAAACGGCCTTTTATTCTAGCGAAATTAATTCATCCTATCTCATATCTTATGCCTTATGGTCCAGTCGTTAGGGGGCAACAATGCCCATTATAAGGTAGTCATATCGCCCATTATGACCATATGTGTAGCCTATCGTGACTATATGTGTGGGTTTACGCCTGTACAGGCGTGGGTGAACGGGACTATATGTGTAATCTAACGAGGGTATTCTTATCGAAAAACGGGTCTTTTTGTGTGGAAAAGGCGTATAAATGCCTGCTTTCTCCTTCATGTTCTCGTTTATAGAGCTTTTCTAAATAAAGGTGATGTTATATAAAAGGGATTATTACTAATAAATAGTTAACATTCCTTGGCTTTTGCTTACGTCTCTGTAAATAGGGGAAAGTGAACCATTATATTTCCGGCTAAATATAAGGTGAAGCATTTCCTATCAATAACTTTCATTACCTTTGCGCCCGCTAAAAATAAACAAATGAGATGAAATCTACTTTATCAATTTCTTCCTTATCCAGACAAGTCCTGCTTCGGGAGACACGGGACTATTTAATGATCGCTCTTGGGATGATCCTTTACGGTATCGGATGGACCGTTTTCCTTTTGCCGAATGACATTACGACAGGTGGAGTGCCGGGTATCGCTTCCATTGTTTTCTGGGCTACGGGATTTCCCGTTCAGTACACTTACTTCCTCATTAATGCCGTCTTGCTGATGCTTGCCTTGAAAATATTAGGTTTTAAGTTCAGTATCAAGACGATCTTCGCCGTGTTTACGCTTACTTTTTTCTTGTCCCTTATCCAGGAGCTGACAGCCGGGATGCATTTATTACAAGATCAACCGTTTATGGCATGTGTGCTGGGAGCCTCCTGCTGCGGAAGTGGTATCGGTATCGCTTTCTCCTCGAACGGTAGTACGGGTGGAACGGATATTATTGCCGCTATCATCAATAAATACCGGGATATAACGCTGGGACGGGTCATGATGATCTGCGATATGATTATTATCACCTCCAGTTATTTCGTGCTAAAGGATTGGGAGAAAGTGGTATATGGTTTCGTAACGTTATATGTTTGTAGTTTCGTGCTGGATCAGATCGTGAACAGTGCCCGCCAGTCCGTGCAATTCTTTATCATCTCGAAGAAGTATCAAGAGATTGGTAAGGAGATTAATGCGTTGCACCGAGGGGTTACGGTGATCGATGCTACCGGGTTATATACGGGGCAAGAACAGAAGATGATGTTCGTGCTCGCTAAAAAACGGCAATCCACTACGATTTTCCGTATCATTAATGATATTGATCCGACCGCCTTTGTATCCCAAAGCGCCGTAATCGGGGTTTATGGGGAAGGATTCGATCATTTTAAACTAAAGAAATCAAAGTAGAGACGGGGCACGCCCCGTCTCATCCCCTCAAAATAGTAACTAGGGTTGCATGATAACTTCTACCCGGTTACCCTGTCCCAAAAGCTTTTGGGCGAATGCCTTTATCTTCTCGGGAGTCAGCGCCTTAACAATCGACTCATAATCCGTATCGGTATCAAATCCTTTATAATAATAATCATCCAATACGTTCAACCAATAGCTGTTCTCCTGCAAGACTTCCGCATGACGTTTCAGCAGGTTATCCTGTGTTTTCTTGAAATCTTCTTGACGAGGGCCTACCTCGGAAAGCCGTTTCAACTCATTGCGGACAATTGTGTTCATCTGCTCCCACTTAGCCGGGTCCGTATCGAAGAATATCTGTAATGTCGTTCTTCCTTCCGGGAAAGGTGAGATTCTAGCGGATACACCGACGCCATACGTTCCTCCTTCTTTCTCGCGTACCTTCTCGTAATATACCAAGTCCATAACTTGTTTCAATGCGGTAGCGGTGATGATATTCTCCAGATTGTACTCCATTTGTCCGGTATAGAGGTTGGCTACCGTTACTTTCGGGATTTCCATGGAGCGGTTGAATCGATTCATATAGTCTCCCTTACGCATCGATGGAACCTCCGCCGGATTTCCCTTCTCAATTTTTCCTTGAGATGGCAATGTCGCTAAATACTGCTCTATATACGGACGGATACTATCGATCTGGATATTACCTACAAACGTGAATACGAAACCGGAAGCATCCGAGAAGCGTTCCTTGCGCATCTCCATGATACGAGGATAACTGATATGTTCGAAATCTTGTGGACGAAGACGTGACGCACGAGGATTATCTCCGTAAACCGCTTTAGACAAAGAGTCGCTGAAAGCGACCATGGGATTTAACTCCATATTCTGCAATTGCGCTTTTGTCCGTGTCTCGAAAGATGCGTAGGCCTCCTCGTCCATGCGGGGAGCCGTGAAGCTAAGGTAAATTAACTCGAATAAGGTTCGCAAATCGGAAGGAGCGGCCATTCCGTTCACGTTCTCACTATCTTGACTGAGCGATAGGGCGCAAGATACCTTCTTTCCGGCCAGACGCTTACTTAGATCCGTGGCGGAGAAATTACCCAATCCACCGATCTCGATCACGTCATTGAAAACTTTTAAGTTATCAATATCCTTCGTGCCGAATAAAGTGCTTCCTCCCGGGCTGGTAGCGGTCATGATGATCTCGTCCTTCTTGAATTCGGTAGGCTTCAATACCACCTTGATACCATTGCTTAAGGTAAATACTGTCGCTCCGAAGTGCTGGCCGGTCTTTGTCTCCGTGATCTGGCCCGGGGTCGGCAAGGTCGGGACTAAAGGCTCGTTGGAGACAGTTTCCTTATAAGGCTCTACCGGCATCTGTCGTGCTTTGAGGAACGTACGGAGCAGGTTCTCCTCGGTCGGGTATTTTATACCTTCTTTATCCGGTCCGGTTAACCCGATCACGATATTATCCTCTCCGATCATATCTTGGATATATTGGTTGACTTGCTCTACCGGGATATTCTGGGCGATCTGGTTCAATAGCGTGTATTCCATCTCAATGCCCGGGATATAACCGCCGTTGGTGAAATGGTTCACGTATTCACGGACATAAGCGTCGTTCTTTTGGTTATTCCGCTCGTTGTAAGCGGACTCGTATTGTTTCAACACGTTGATGCGTGCCCGTTCATACTCGGATGGCGTAAAGCCATATTGTTTTACCCGTTGAGTCTCTTTGACAAGCGTGGTCAGTGTGGAATCGATCTCGCCTTCCTTGGCAAGAGCGGCTACGGTCCATGCTCCCTTGCTTTTCGCGATCATGAAATTATCATCGTCGTAGGCTTCCGCATAGATAAACGGAGGATTCGCTTGATGCAAGATGTCATCGAAACGCTCGTCCATGATCGACGCGCATATTTGCTGGATATAGTCCTTTACCAATCCGGCAATCGTACGATTCAAGTCGTTGGGCAATTTATCGTGTTTATAGAAGATATAAAGGATCGTATTGGATGCCTCCTTGTCTTTGGCGATCGAGATCAGAGGTAGATCATTGTCGGGAACCGATACTTGTTCCCGTTTTGCCGGGTTGACCGGGGCAGGGACATCGGCGAACATCTTTTTGATCGTTGCCTCCACTTGATCTACATTTACGTCTCCCACGATGATAATCGCTTGCAAGTCCGGACGATACCATTTTTTGTAGTAAGCCCGCAACTCGTCCGGCTTGAAGTTCTCGATCACGTCGATCGAACCGATCGGCATCCGGTTCGCGTAACGGCTTCCCGGGTACATCTTGGGTAGTTGCTGCTCCCATAGACGAGTCTGGGCATCCTGTCGGGTACGCCATTCCTCACGGATGACCCCACGTTCTTTCTGGATAGCCGAGTCGGTCAAGGCTAGGAACCCGGACCAATCGTGAAGGATCAATAAGCAAGAATCAACCACGCCGCTTTTGTTGACAGGGGCGTTGGTAATCATGTAGACGGTCTCATCAAAGGAGGTATAGGCGTTGAAGTTTTCCCCGCTGCGCATACCTACACTCTCGATATATTCGTCCATCCCGTTATTCGGGAAGTTCCTACTGCCGTCGAAAGCCATATGTTCCAAGAAGTGAGCCAAACCTCGTTGATTCTCTTCCTCTAAGATGGAGCCTACGTTTTGGGCGATGTAAAAGTCTGCCCGGTCTTTGGGCTGATCGTTGTGACGGATGTAGTAGGTCAATCCGTTACTCAATTTCCCGTATCGAACCTTTGGGTCGATCGGAAGTGGTTCGGGTTCCTGCATCTCTTGTGCCATCACTTGTGTGAAAGCGACGAAACAAAGCAGGATTGCCGTTAAGATAGAATGTCTTTTTATCATATTTGTTTCATTGATAGTGAATCTAGATCACAAAACTAGCAAAAAATCATAGAAAGAGGCCCTTATGGCGAAAAAAGGAGTATCCGATGCGGAATACTCCTTTCTATCAAGATGAAACAAGCGGGGGGTGCCTCATTTCACCTCTTTATTCATTCGGTATGTCAACGCGCCAGACGGACATTGCTTGATTTGGGCAATTAATTCCGCGGTTGTTGCGTTCTCTATCTGTATCCAGGGCCTCTCCTTCGGCTTATAGACATCGGGAAGAGTCTTTACACAGATACCGGCATGTTGACATAACTCCGGTTGCCAGATAATGGTGAGTTCACCATTCGTATATTCGATCTTCTTTCCCATATAATTTTGTTATAAATATTAAACATGTATACCTCTCATTACGATGCGTTTCCAATCCGGATGCTTCTGGATATATCCAGCTACGAACGGACATAACGGAACGAGACGTAAGTCTTTCTTTTCGATATCCAAGAGCACTTTCTCCACCAATTGGCTACCAATTCCTTTACCTCCAAGCTCCATGGGAACCTCAGTGTGGGTGAGATAAATTACCCCATCCTTATTTTTTATATACTCTATTCTGGGAACGTATCGCTCTATATGAAATTCATATTGGTGGCGTTCTTCATTATCAATTAGTTCATAATTTTCTTTCATCTCCCTATAATTTTAATACTCAACTATTCTATTAACACTTGAGTGATAAGGTTTGTTTAATATAATTCTAATCTATTCTATATAATTTATAGGGGAATGGAACGTTAGGTATTAAACGTAAATGATTACCTTTGCGGCCGACTGCCCGTGTGGGTATGCAAGTAGAAACAATTAATTATCACACTTATACAAAGTATGGGAAAGTACAAACTAATCAACAACGTGTTGGGGTGGGTCGTTTTTTTGATCGCTTCTACCGTTTATCTGATGACAATGGAACCCACCGCCAGTTTCTGGGATTGTGGTGAGTTTATCTCTTCGGCATACAAATTGGAAGTAGGCCATCCGCCCGGAGCTCCTTTCTTCATGTTAACAGCCAATTTATTTACGCAGTTCGCCTCGGACCCTTCCAAGGTGGCGGTGATGGTCAATACGATGTCCGCCCTCTTTAGCGGCCTGACGATCTTATTCCTTTTCTGGAGTATTACTCATTTGGCTCGTAAGATTATCGTGGAAGACGATAAAACGATGTCTCTGGGACAAATGATTACGATCATGGGTTGCGGTTTGGTAGGTTCTTTGGCTTATACGTTTAGCGATACATTCTGGTTTAGCGCCGTGGAGGGCGAGGTATATGCTTATTCTTCCTTGTTTACCGCCTTGGTATTCTGGTTGATCTTGAAATGGGAAGAAGCCGCCGATCGTCCGCATGCCGATCGTTGGATCGTGCTGATCGCTTATTTGATGGGTCTGAGTATCGGTGTCCATTTGCTGAACTTATTGTGTATCCCGGCTATCGTGCTGGTATATTATTATAAGAAATTCCCGAATCCTACGATGAAGGGTACGCTGATCGCTTTATTGGTGTCGTTCGCTATCGTGGGCTTGATGATGTATGGTGTCGTACAAGGCTTGGTTGAGGTTTGCGGTTATTTCGAGCTGTTGTTTGTCAATACGTTCGGTATGCCGTATAACTCGGGTGTATATGCGTTCGTGATTATCTTGGCGGCTTCCTTGATCTGGGCGATCTGGGAGACGATGCAAGACGAGATCCATCCGGTGCGGATGAAGATATCCTTTATCCTCTCGATCGTATTGTTGGGTATTCCGTTTATCGGTAGCGGTTACGTGATCGCCGTGATCCTTACGGCGGCCTTGACGGCTTATTTGTTCATGAGCAAGAAGGTAAATATCAAGATGCTGAATACGATCTTGGTCTGCTTGATGGTAATCGTAGTGGGTTATTCATCCTATGCCTTGACATTGATCCGTGCGACAGCCGATACGCCTATGAACCAAAACGCTCCGCAAGATATCTTTACCTTGCGTACTTATTTGGCTCGCGAGCAATACGGTAAGACTCCGTTGATCTACGGCCAGACCTATGTCTCTGAGGTGAAGCGTGAGAACCAAGGCGGTACTTGCGTACCTGTATCGAAAGAGGGTGAGCCGACTTGGAGCCGTGTCATTAAGAAAGATAAAAACGAGAAGGATCATTATTATATCTCTCGTTACGATACGGAATACGAATACGTGGATGAGTTGAGTATGCTTTTCCCCCGTATGTATAGTAGCGACGGACGTCATGTGGCTGCTTATAAGGAGTGGGCACAAGTGAAAGGTACACCGGTGAAGTTCAACCGTTGCGGTGAGATGGTGACGGTGATGAAACCTACATTTGCCGAGAATTTGCGTTATTTCTTCGCTTATCAGCTGAATTTCATGTACTGGCGTTATTTCATGTGGAACTTCTCCGGACGGCAGAACGATATACAAGGTAACGGTGAGGTCTCGAATGGTAACTGGATAACCGGTATTCCGTTTATTGATGAGGCTTTAGTGGGCCCGCAAGAGGATATGCCGTTCGATATCGTCAACAATAAGGGGCATAACGTATATTATATGTTCCCGCTTCTGTTGGGTATCTTGGGGCTTCTATTCCAAGCTTATGCCGGAAAGAAGGGTATTCAGGGATTCTGGATCACGTTCTTCTTGTTCTTTATGACGGGTATCGCGATCGTGCTTTACTTGAACCAGACGCCGTATCAGCCTCGTGAGCGAGACTATGCGTATGCCGGATCGTTCTATGCGTTCTGTATATGGATCGGTTTCGGTGTGGCGGCCTTGGCGAAAGGATTGCAGAAGTATGGCAAGTTATCTCCGGTGATAGCGGGTTCTGTCGCTACGGTACTCTGCTTGTTGGTTCCTATCCAGATGGGTGCGCAGAACTGGGACGACCATGATCGCTCGAACCGTTATGTTTGCCGTGATTTCGGTGCGAACTATTTGGAATCTTGCGAGCCGAACGCTGTCATATTTACGAATGGTGATAATGACACGTTCCCGTTGTGGTACGCACAGGAGGTGGAAGGTATCCGTACGGATGTACGTGTATGTAATACGAGCTATTTGCAAACCGACTGGTATATCAACCAAATGAAGAAGCAAGCGTACGAATCCGATCCGCTTCCAATCTCTTGGCAACCGGAGGATTATGTGCAAGGTACTCGTGATGCCGCTTATGTATTCCCGATGACGGATAAATCGATTGATCTGAAGACCGCTCTTGATTTCGTTCGTAGTAACGATCCGAAGTTTAAGAAGATCCCGGGTATCAATCAAGAATTAGATTATATTCCTGCGCAGACATTGACGATGGGGGTAGATTCCGTCGCGGTTATGGCTGCCGGCGTGATCGATACCGCTAACTTGCCGTATTTGCAGAAAGAGATGAAGATTGACTTGAAAGGCAAGGATGTCTTGGGTAAGCAAGAGTTGATTATCTTGGATATGTTGCAGACGAATGACTGGAACCGTCCGATCTATTACGCGATTACCGTAAGCCCGGATCAGTTCGTGAAATTGGATCCGTACTTCCAGCAGACCGGTATGGCTTATCAGATCGTTCCGATGGAGACACAGGGAACTGTTCGTTCGATCAATACGGAGAAGATGTATGACAACGTGATGAATAAGTTCAAATGGGGTGGTGTCAATACGCCGGGTGTGTACTTGGATGAGAATGTAATGCGGATGTGCAAGAGCTACCGTATCGCATTGTTCAGCAAGCTGGCTGCCGCTTTGGTTGCGGAAGGTAAGAATGAGAAGGCACTGAACGTATTGGATAAGGCGATGGAAGTATTGCCTCCCGAGAATGTTCCGTTGGATTATAGCGCTCTTTCTTTAGGTGAGCTGTATTACGAGTTGGGCCAGAAGGAGAAGGCGGAGATGGTTTATAAAGGTATAGCGGACAATGCGTTGCGCAGTATAAACTGGTATTTCCGTTTGCGTCCGGGGCAATTATCATCTGTCGAGAGTGATTTAGGTCATAACTTGGCGGTTCTCCAAGAGGTATTGCGTGTGAGCAAACAATACAATCCGGAGTTCGCTAAGCCTTATCAAGAGGAATTTGATAATTACCGTATGGCGTACGGATCAGTGGCAAAAGACTAACAAAGTATGTTTATAGAACAACCGCCTTGGTTTTACAGGGCACTGTTCCCGGGGGTAACTTGGCGAATACCGGCAGAGAAGAAGTGTGTGTATCTCACCTTCGACGATGGCCCTATTCCCGAGGTTACCCCTTGGGTTTTAGATATATTGGATACGTATGGGATCAAGGCTACCTTTTTCATGGTAGGAGATAATGTACGTAAGCATCCCGAGGTCTTCCAGATGGTGATAGATCGTGGGCACCGTGTCGGTAACCATACGTTCAATCATATCCAAGGCATCAAGTTCTGGACGAAGAATTATTTGGCGAATGTGGAGAAGGCGGCTGAATATATTCCCAGCAATTTATTTCGGCCTCCTCATGGGCATATGCGTTTTCCGCAGGTAGTATGGCTTCGCCGCCATTATCATATCGTGATGTGGGACGTGGTCACCCGTGACTATAGCCCTCATATGACTCCGAACGGTGTCTTCAACGTGGTAAAGAACTATACCCGTAATGGTTCCGTTATCGTCTTCCACGATTCCTTGAAAGCCGAGCGCAATATGCGTGAGGCAATGCCCCGGGCTGTCGAATGGCTCTTAAAGGAAGGCTACGAGTTTAAAGTTTTTGAATAATGGGTATCTCCCAGTTTATAAAAGATAAAGCTATGGAATTAGGCTTCTCCGCTTGCGGTATCGCTGAAGTAGCGAAGGCCGGGAGCGAGGAGGCTTATTTTGACCAATGGATCGCGGAAGGCTACCATGCTGGAATGAAATACATGGAGAATCATCGGGAAATCCGTCTCAATCCGGATGGCTTGGTGGAAGGTGCCAAATCAGTTATCTCAGTAGCCTTGAATTATTATCCGAAAGTTCTCCGGAATCCGGCGGAACCTTATATCTCGTATTATGCGTATGGAGAAGATTATCACGGGGTCGTAAAGGATAAACTTCGCCAATTATGGAAAGCGATAACCGAGCATCATCCCTCCAACAATGAGGCCCGTGTATTCACGGACTCCGCCCCTCTGTTAGAGCGTTATTGGGCTTGGAAAGCCGGTTTGGGATGGATCGGAAAGAATACGAATCTAATCATCCCGGGCAAAGGCTCTTTCTTTTTCCTTGGGGAGATCGTGACAACTTTGGTAGTCGATACCTATGATTCCCCCAAAAAGAATCACTGCGGTTCCTGCATCCGCTGTTTGAACGCTTGTCCTACCGGAGCCTTGGAAGGGCCGAAACGTTTGAATGCCCGTAAATGTATCTCTTATCTTACGATCGAGCATCGTGGAGAAATCCCTGTTGAGCAAGCCGTCCTTTTAGGTAACCGTATCTATGGGTGCGACACCTGCCAAGCCGTTTGTCCTTGGAACCGCTTCGCTATGCCTACGGCAGTAGCAGCCTTTCATCCCACCCCTTCTTTGCTCTCCCTTAAAAAAGACGACCTCAAGGCATTGAGCCGTGAGGATTATAATCGTATCTTTGCGCGTTCGGCGGTGAAACGCGCCAAATATGAGGGATTATTACGAACAATACAATATCTAAAAGACTAAATTACCATGAGAAGAACATTTAACTTCTTGCTTCTTTTCTTCCTGTCGGTGATGACGGTAATGGCCGCTCCCGGAGATTTACAAGAGAAGCTTGCCGCCCTAAAAGGAATTAGTGGCATAGAAAAACTTCAATCCGATTATTATCCGGAGAAATATGTAGTACGTATTACACAGCAGGTCGATCCGAAAGACCCCGCCGCCGGAACATTTACGCAACGGGTTATCGTAGGCCATGTAGGTTATGATCGTCCTACCATTATCGTGACCGAAGGATATGGAGCGGCTTATGCGCTCAATCCGAAATATCAGGAAGAACTATCTAAACTATTGAATGCGAACTTAGTGTTTGTGGAGTACCGTTATTT
>ENA-ORUO01002506-ORUO01002506.1-human-gut-metagenome-genome-assembly--contig:-NODE-2506-length-14307-cov-4.907522_pt1 | contig 14307 bp, 10 predicted proteins | sample MGYA00242082_ERZ509215 | MGnify/ENA primary metagenome ERZ509215 (study PRJEB26280, sample SAMEA2338829) | human gut metagenome | biome: human gut; feature: human-associated habitat; material: faeces... | reverse complement strand
TCCGGTAGCCGTTCCTTCACAGGATATGGTACTTGGTATTTACTATCTGACTCAGGAAAGACCAGGTGCAGCAGGAGAAGGTAAGATTTTCAAGAGTGTAAATGAAGCAATCCTTGCTTATGAGAACCAGGCAATCACACTTCACTCTAAGATTAAAGTACGTGTGACAAAGACAATGCCAGGTGGAGAAGAAAAAACAGGAATTGTAGAGTCCACACTTGGACGTTTCATTTTCAACGAGATCATCCCACAGGATCTTGGATTCGTTGATCGTGAAAAAGAGGAGAACAAACTTCTTCTGGAGATTGATTTCCACGTAGGAAAGAAACAGTTAAAGCAGATCCTTGAGAAGGTTATCAATACACACGGAGCAACTGCAACAGCAGAAGTTCTGGATGCTGTAAAAGCAATTGGATATAAATATTCTACAAGAGCTGCCATGACCGTATCTATTTCCGATATGACGGTACCTCCACAGAAACCACAGATGATCCAGCAGGCACAGGATACTGTAGACCGCATCACTAAGAACTTCAAACGTGGTCTCATCACAGAGGAGGAGCGTTACAAAGAAGTTGTAGAGACATGGAAGGCAACTGATGACAAACTGACAGAGGCACTGCTTTCTGGTCTTGATAAATACAATAACATCTTCATGATGGCTGATTCCGGAGCCCGTGGATCTGACAAACAGATCAAACAGCTTGCAGGTATGCGTGGATTGATGGCTGATACAACTGGTCATACAATCGAGTTGCCTATCACTTCAAACTTCCGTGAAGGACTTGACGTACTGGAGTATTTCATGTCTGCTCATGGAGCACGTAAAGGTATGTCTGATACAGCTCTTCGTACAGCCGATTCAGGATATCTGACAAGACGTCTTGTTGACGTATCTCAGGAGCTGATCATTCATGAAGTAGACTGTGCAAAGAAAGATGCACCGATTCCTGGAATTTATGTAAAAGCATTCATGGATGGAAAAGAAGAAATCGAAAGTCTTCAGGAGCGTATTACAGGACGTTACCTGTGCTATGACATTGTAGATAAAGATGGCAATGTTCTTGTTAAGAAGAACCATATGGTAACACCAAAACGTGCAGAACTGATCTGCAAGAAGGGTGTAAATGAGAACGGAGAGCCATTAACACAGATTAAGATCCGTACAATCCTTACATGTCGCTCACACAGTGGCGTATGTGCAAAATGTTATGGAGCCAACATGGCAACAGGTGAGCCGGTACAGGTCGGAGAGGCTGTCGGAATTATTGCTGCTCAGTCAATCGGAGAGCCTGGTACACAGCTTACAATGAGAACATTCCATAATGGTGGAGTTGCCGGTGGAGATATCACACAGGGACTTCCTCGTGTCGAGGAGCTTTTTGAGGCAAGAAAGCCTAAGGGACTTGCAATCATCACAGAGATTGCAGGAACTGCGAATTTGAACGACACGAAGAAGAAACGTGAGATTATCGTAACAAATCATGAGACAGGTGAATCAAAAGCATATCTGATTCCTTATGGATCACGTATTAAGGTAGCAGACGGAGCAGAACTTGAGGCCGGTGATGAGCTGACTGAAGGTAGTATCAATCCGCATGATATCTTAAGAATTAAAGGCATCCGTGCAGTTCAGGATTACATGATCCAGGAGGTACAGAGAGTTTACCGTCTGCAGGGTGTTGAGATCAACGATAAGCATATCGAGGTTATCGTTCGCCAGATGCTTAAGAAGATCCGTATCGAGGAGTCTGGAGATACAGAGTTCCTTCCGGGAACAAATGTAGACAGACTTGAGTTCGAGGATGTGAATGAGGTACTGGAGGCAGAAGGAAAAGAGCCTGCAATCGGAGAGCCAATCATCATGGGTATTACGAAGGCTTCTCTTGCAACCAATTCCTTCCTGTCAGCCGCTTCTTTCCAGGAGACAACAAAGGTTCTGACAGAGGCAGCAATCAAAGGAAAGATCGATCCGCTGGTAGGTCTGAAAGAGAACGTAATCATCGGAAAACATATCCCGGCTGGTACAGGTATGAGAAAGTATCGTGATATCAGACTGAATAGTGAGTTATCTATGGATGACGATCTGTTCTTTGAAGAAGGATTAGATGATGATGACGATTTAGATATTCTGGATACAGATTTTTCAGATGATGATCTGTTAGAAGAAAATGAACTTACAACAGAAGAATAAGACTTGCGTAAGAGTTTTGAATGAAAGTACCGCCGCACGAATTCGTGCGGTGGTACTTTTTTGTTGCCAAGCATACGACAAAAAGGTCCGGTGGACCTTTAGGCTGCCCGTGCTGGAGCAGCCTAAAGTGCATTATGCACAAAAAAATAGAAATGATGTATGAACAATTAATAAAAAACATAAAAAGATAGTCAAGACAAACTTTTTTGATAAAATATTATTGACAATGATTATCATTAACAATATAATAAGTGATGGAAATGATAATCAGTTTCAAATCGTGCGAGGTAATATATATGAGCCAAGAAGAGAGATTTCAAGAAGTATTAAATCAATTAAAGAAAGCTGGCTATCGGATTACCGAACAGAGAAAGCTTCTTTTACACATTATATTGAATAATGAATACTCCTCTTGTAAGGAGATTTATTATGCAGCAAAGAAGCAGGACGACAAAGTCGGAATTGCAACTGTGTATCGTACTGTGCAACTGTTGGAAGATATGGAACTGATCCATAAAGAGATGGTTGTGAGAATTTAGTGAGGAGAAGGAGTGGATTATGATGCCGTTAACGATGTTAAATCCAGGCGAAAGTGCATCTATCGTCCGGGTAGGTGGAAATGAAGAAACAAAAAGATTCCTGGAGAATCTCGGATTCGTAGCTGGAAGTGAGGTGAAAGTTATTTCCAGTAACGAGGGTAACATAATTGCCCAGATTAAAGAATCACGAGTTGCAGTCAGCAAAGGAATTGCTAATAAAATAATGGTCTAGGAGGAACGGGAGAATGACTTTAAGAGATGTGAAAGTTGATCAGACAGTATCCGTAGTAAAGCTTCATGGAGAGGGAGCTACAAAAAGAAGAATTATGGATATGGGAATCACAAAAGGAACCAGCATTTATGTCCGTAAAGTAGCACCACTTGGTGATCCGGTGGAAGTTACTGTACGTGGATATGAATTGTCTCTGAGAAAAGCAGACGCAGAGATGATCGAAGTTAAATAACCAATTAGAGAGTAAAACAGGAGGATGTAAAAAATGGGAGTGAAGATAGCACTTGCCGGAAACCCGAATAGTGGTAAGACAACACTTTTCAATGCTTTGACAGGTTCCAATCAGTTCGTTGGTAACTGGCCTGGAGTTACTGTTGAGAAAAAAGAAGGAAAATGGAAGGAAGACAAAGAAGTTGTAATTATGGACCTTCCAGGTATCTATTCTTTATCACCATATACATTGGAGGAAGTTGTAGCCAGAAATTATCTGATCACAGAGCGTCCGGATGCAATCCTGAATATCGTAGACGGAACAAACCTGGAGCGTAACTTATACCTTACAACTCAGTTACTTGAGCTTGGTATCCCGGTTGTTATGGCAATTAACATGATGGATATTGTACGCAAGAATGGTGATGAGATCAACACAAAGAAACTTGCTGAGAAGCTTGGCTGTGAAGTTGTAACAATTTCTGCTCTGAAAGGTGATGGAATTAAAGATGCAGCTTCAAGAGCAGTAAAGCACGCCGGACAGAAAGCCGGACAGGAATCTGTGCATGAGTTCGCACCGGAAGTTGAGAACTACCTGAATGAGATTGAAGGCAGACTTGGATATGAAATTCCGGAAGAGCAGAAAAGATTTTACGCGATCAAATTATTTGAGCGTGACGATAAGATCAAAGATGCTATGAAAAATGCACCGGACGTTGAAGATATCATTGCTCGTGCAGAGAAAGAGATGGATGACGATGCAGAGAGTATCATCACAAATGAGAGATACAGTTTCATTGGTTCTATTATCGGAGACTGTTTAAAGAAGAATAAAACACAGGAACTGACAACATCTGATAAGATTGACCGTATCGTAACAAACAGATGGCTTGCACTTCCAATCTTTGCAGCAGTTATGTGGCTTGTATATTATGTGTCTGTAACAACAGTAGGTTCTATATTGACAGACTGGACAAATGATACATTGTTTGGTGAGTGGATCATTCCGGCAGCTCAGAGCTTCTTTGAAGGAATCGGATGTGCGGACTGGTTAACAGGTCTGATCGTAGACGGAGTTATCTCCGGAGTTGGTGCTGTACTTGGATTCGTACCTCAGATGCTTGTATTATTTATTTTCCTTGCATTCCTTGAGTCTTGCGGATACATGGCACGTATCGCATTCATCATGGACCGTATTTTCCGTAAGTTCGGACTTTCCGGAAAATCATTTATCCCGATGCTGATCGGAACAGGTTGTGGAGTTCCTGGAGTTATGGCTTCCCGTACGATCGAGAATGACCGTGACCGTAAGATGACTGTTATGACAACAACATTTATCCCTTGCGGAGCGAAACTTCCAATTATCGCCCTGATCGCCGGAGCACTTTTCGATGGCGCTTCATGGGTAGCACCAAGTGCTTACTTTGTTGGTATCGCAGCAATCATCTGCTCTGGTATCATCCTGAAAAAGACAAAGATGTTCGCAGGAGATCCGGCACCATTTGTTATGGAGCTTCCTGCATATCATATGCCGACAGTTGGTAACGTTCTTAGAAGTATGTGGGAACGTGGCTGGTCATTTATCAAAAAAGCTGGTACAATTATTACATTATCAACAATCGTTGTTTGGTTCTTATTGAACTTCGGTTGGACAGATGCTGGATTCGGAATGCTGAACTTCGATGGACTTGAGGGAGCAGCTATGGAGGCAGCACAGGCAGAGTGTGTTCTTGCTAAGATCGGTAACTTGATTTCCTGGATCTTCACACCGCTCGGATGGGGAGATTGGAAGATGACTGTAGCTGCTATTACAGGACTTGTAGCGAAAGAAAACGTTGTAGGTACATTCGGACAGCTCTTCGGATTTGCAGAAGTTGCAGAAGACGGACAGGAAATCTGGGGAACACTTGCAAACAGCATGTCACAGATCGCAGCTTACTCATTCCTCGTATTCAATCTTCTGTGTGCACCTTGCTTCGCAGCAATGGGAGCTATTAAGAGAGAGATGAACAACGCAAAATGGTTCTGGTTCGCAATCGGATATCAGTGCTTACTTGCTTACCTCGTATCTCTTTGCATCTTCCAGTTTGGTACACTCTTCACAGGTGGCGGATTCGGTATCGGAACAGTAGCTGCAATCGTAATTCTGATCGGTTTCCTTTACATGCTGTTCCGTCCTTACAAAGAGAGTACATCACTTAAGGCTAATACAGTTTCAAGTGTAAAAGCAGCTTCTAAATAAGCAGAAAGAAGGAGATTTTATGATGGCATTGGCAGCACAGACAAGTATATTGTCTACAGTGATTGTAGCACTTGTAATAATCGCGATTGTAGCATGGATCATAAGAGGCATGATACAAAAGAAGAAGAGAAGTGGTACATTTATCGGATGTGATTGTGGGTGTGCCAATTGTCCACACTCCTGTCATAATCCAAAGAATAGTAATAGTCAGAGTGGCTGCGGCGGCTGTGGCGGGTGCTAGTCTGGAAAATGTATGACTTAGATTTAAGTCATATGATGTAAAATAATCTTATGTGTGAATAAATGTGTGAATAGACAGGGAAATCCTTGCAGATGAGTTTCATTTGCAGGGATTTTCTTTTGCGCTTTGCTCTTTTCAATGGGACGCAAATAGGGTAAAATAAATGCTAGGTGAATATGATGAATAAGAAATCTTTATACAAATTAGAATACAATAAAATAATTGAAAAACTGACAGAGCACGCAGGTTCTTTTGGAGGCCAGGAGCGTTGCAGAAAATTAAAACCAAAGACGGAAATCTCTGAAATTGAGAGAATGCAGGAAGAAACGGCCGCAGCATTTACACGGATCATAAAGAAAGGACGTCCATCTTTTGGAGGCTGTAGTCCGGTAAGTGAATCTATGATGCGTCTGGAAATCGGAGGAACACTTGGAAGTGGGGAGTTACTTCGCATATGTAAGGTTCTGGAGACAGCAGGACATGTGAAGAATTACGGGCGCCATGACAATGCAGATGATATGCAGGATATATTGGACGGATACTTTGAACAGCTTGTTCCTGTATCTATTTTGTCCACGGAAATCCGCAGATGTATTCCGGCAGAAGATGAGATTAGTGATGATGCAAGTCCGGAGCTTAAGAGAATCCGTCGTGCTATGGGGCAGATTAATGATAAGGTTCATGCAACATTGTCTTCCATGGTGAATGGTTCACTTCGCACATATTTGCAGGATCCGATTATTACGATGCGTGGGGATCGTTACTGTATCCCGGTCAAGGCCGAATACCGTGGTCAGGTCCCGGGAATGATCCATGACCAGTCATCAACAGGTTCTACTTTATTTATCGAGCCGATGGCAGTTGTAAAACTGAATAATGACCTGAAAGAATTATATGGAAAGGAACAGGAAGAAATCCAGGTCATTCTTGCCAGGTTGAGTGCAGATGCAGCAGAATATGTTTCTGAAATCCGTACGGACTATGCAACATTGACAGAGCTTGATTTTATATTTGCAAGAGGAGCTCTTGCATTGGATATGAATGCCAGCAAACCGATGTTCAACCAGGAGAGAAGGATCCGTATCCGCGAGGGAAGACATCCGTTATTAGATAAGAAGAAAGTCGTTCCGATCAGTCTGACACTGGGCGAGGACTTTGATCTTCTGATTGTGACAGGACCGAACACCGGTGGTAAGACTGTGTCACTTAAGACAGTTGGATTATTCCAACTCATGGGGCAGGCAGGTCTTCACATTCCGGCACTGGACCGTTCTGAACTGGGTGTATTCCGTGAAGTTTATGCAGATATCGGTGATGAGCAGAGTATTGAACAGAACTTAAGTACATTCTCATCACATATGACAAATGTAGTGTCATTTATCAAGCAGGTGGATGAAGATTCACTTGTACTTTTTGACGAGCTTGGAGCTGGAACTGACCCGACTGAGGGTGCGGCACTGGCAACAGCAATATTGAATCATTTGCATTGTCAGGGAATCCGTACTATGGCGACTACGCATTACAGTGAATTAAAGGTTTATGCCTTGTCCACACCAGGGGTAGAAAATGCGAGCTGTGAGTTCGACGTGGAGACACTTCGCCCGACGTATCGACTGCTTCTTGGAATCCCAGGAAAGAGTAATGCATTTGCAATTGCAGGAAAACTGGGACTTCCGGACTATATTATCGAGGAAGCAAAGACACATTTGACAGAGCAGGACGAATCTTTTGAGGACTTGTTGACAGATTTGGAGAGCAGCAGACGAACCATCGCGAAAGAACAGGAAGAGATTGCGGCTTACCGCCGTGAGCTGGAGGCTCTGAAGCAGGAGACGGCGCAGAAGAAAGAAAAGCTGGAAGAACAGCGTGACCGCATTTTACGAGAAGCGAATGAAAAAGCACATGCGATTCTGGCAGATGCCAAAGAGACAGCAGATGAGACAATGCGTAACTTTCATAAGTTTGGAAAGGCCAATGTTTCGGCAACGGAGATGGAAAAAGAGCGTGAGCGCCTGAGAAAGAAGATGGAGAAGACACGCGAGGGCATGACAGAGGAAGTGAAGAAGCCGAAGAAGCAGTATAAGCCATCTGATTTTAAATTAGGCGAGACGGTTAAAGTTCTGAGCATGAATCTGACCGGAACCGTGCATTCACTGCCAGATACAAAAGGCAACCTTATGGTTCAGATGGGAATTCTTAGCTCAAAAGTACACATTTCTGATCTGGAGATTGTTGATGAGAAGCCGGCATATCTGAAAAAGACTGCTGCAAGAACAAGCAAGGGTAAGGTGAAGATGGGCAAATCTTTGTCCGTAAGCCCGGAAATCAATCTGCTTGGAAAGACCGTTGACGAGGCGGTCGCAGAGCTGGATAAATATTTGGACGATGCGTCTCTGGCACATTTGACAAGTGTGCGCGTGGTACACGGAAAAGGAACCGGAGCTTTAAGAGCGGGCATCCACCAATATCTGAAACGTCAGAAACATGTGAAATCTTACAGATTAGGAGCATTTGGCGAAGGAGATGCCGGAGTGACGATTGTAGAACTGAAATAATTCAAAAATCAGGGAGAATAAATAATGGTTAATAAACAGAAAATTTTGATCGTGGATGACGATGAGGCAATTGCAGAGCTTGTATCTTTGTATCTTGCAAAAGAATGTTTTGACACGATGATGGTTCATGACGGGGAGAAGGCGCTTGTAGCATTCGACACCTATCACCCGAATCTGGTACTTTTAGATTTGATGCTTCCGGGTATTGACGGGTATCAGGTCTGTCGCGAGATCCGTGCGCGGGCAAATACACCGATTATCATGCTTTCCGCAAAAGGGGAGGTTTTTGATAAAGTACTTGGTCTGGAGCTTGGAGCCGATGATTATATTATGAAGCCATTTGATTCAAAAGAGCTTGTGGCGCGCGTAAAAGCAGTGCTCCGCCGTTATCAGGCAGTGCCGAAACCAGAGGTTCCTGCAGTAGATAAGGGAAAATGTGTGGAATACCCGGGAATCGAGATCAATCTGACGAATTATTCTGTTCTGGTCGATGGGCAGAATGTGGAGATGCCGCCGAAAGAGCTGGAGCTTCTTTACTTCCTGGCATCTTCGCCAAATCAGGTGTTTACAAGAGAGCAGCTTTTGGATCAAATCTGGGGATATGAGTATATTGGAGATACCCGTACTGTTGATGTGCATATTAAGCGTTTGCGCGAGAAGATCAAAGATCATAATGGCTGGAAACTTGCCACCGTATGGGGCATTGGATACAAGTTTGAAGTAAAGTAACAGATCAGGAAACCACATAGAAGAGGCATTGTATGAAAAGTACATTGTATTTAAAATTTATCATCATATATATGATTTTCGGGTTCATGAGTTTGTTCACAGTAGCAACGCTTACAAGAACATTGACAGAAGAACCTCTTGAACGGAATCTGGCTTCGGATGTTTATCAGGAAGCGAACCTGGTGGCAAATGAGTATCTGCCACATTATTTCCTTGGACAGATGGATGAAAGTGCTGTCCATACACAACTTGTTGGAATGGAAGCGCATCTGGACGGGGCAGTCTGGTTCGTAGACCGGGAAGGTAATATGATCACTTCCGCACATTCCGACGGATATCCGACAGCACCGACTGCGATTGAAGATTTTAACCCGGCAGAAATTGGCAGCGCAAAGTATGAAGTCGGAACATATCACGATTATTTTAAAGAAGATATGATCACAGTCATTGCACCGGTTGTACATGGATATTCCACACAAGGGTATCTGCTGATACACAAAAGCATGACTCAGATTGGACAATTACAGATTACGTTAATGAATGCAGCGTATATCACACTTGCAGTCATCTATCTGTTGTCATTTTCCATTTTGCTTGGAATTCAGTTTATCGTGTACAGACCGCTCTGCAAGATAACCGAGGCAGCGAAACAATATGCGTCCGGTAATCTGGACTATGAGATTCCTGTGAACACAGAAGATGAGATTGGTTATCTGTCAGCATCGCTGAACTTCATGTCTTCCCAGCTTCGGGATATGGAGGATTATCAGAAGAAATTTGTGGCAAATGTGTCACATGATTTCCGCTCTCCTTTAACATCGATCAAAGGGTATGTAGAGGCAATTGCAGATGGGACAATCCCGCCGGAAATGCAGGGAAAATATCTGAATATCATTTTATTTGAGACAGAGAGACTGACCGATCTGACCAAGGATCTCCTTACGTTGAATGAATTCGATACGAAGAATTTATTACTGGATAAAGTTCCATTTGACCTTCATGAAATGATTAAAAATGTGGCAGCCTCCTTTGATGGACGTTGCACGCAGAAAAAGATTTCTATTGAGTTGGTCTTTGCCAGAAAGCATTTGAAAGTAGTAGCAGATAAGCGAAAGATTCAGCAAGTGCTCTACAATTTGCTTGATAATGCGATCAAATTCAGTGACCAGGATTCAATCATTACGATTGAAACGACCGAACGTGGGGATAAGATCTACACGTCGGTCAAAGATTATGGAATTGGAATTCCGAGAAATGCACTGAATAAGATCTGGGAGAGATTTTATAAATCCGATCTGTCCCGTGGAAAAGATAAAAAAGGAACTGGCCTTGGGCTTGCAATTGTCAAAGAGGCGATACAGGCTCACGGTGAAAATATTAATGTAGTCAGTACAGAAGGTGTCGGTACCGAGTTCATTTTCTCGTTGCCGAAGGCAGAGGGATAAGGTATACTGTAAATATCTTCTTTGTTGAATATAAGGTTTGTAAAGGAGCCTGCGTGTACGCATGAAAGATGAGAAAGAACCATTAGAGCAAAAGCAGAACTCGGAAGAAGAGGAGTATTCTTTTTTACAGGAAATCATTAAAGATGAGGCAGGAGATCAGGCGAAGTGGAAACACGACGTCCTTAGAAGGATTCAGTTAGGATTAATATTCGGACTGGTGGCCTGCTTTACTTTTTTTGCGTGCAAACCGTGGGTGGAGAAGAGATTTGAAGAAAATCCGACGGAAGTAACCATTCCACAGGACGAACAGCAGGAAGAAAATCAGACACAGCAGGAAGAGGAACAAGTCCAGGAACAAAAAACCGTTCTGACAACAGAAACCTATCAGGAAATGCTGAATAATCTAAAGCAGGTGTCAGGAGAAGTGAGAAAAAGTGTTGTAGAGATTCAGGGCGCTGTTACAGAAGAGGAATTTTCGAAAGATCAGGAAGATAAGGAAAAGAGTATTTCCGGAATGATCGTGGCAGATAATGGTCAGGAACTTCTGATTCTCGCAGGAGAGCTTCCGGTAAAAGAAGCGAAGATCATCCGTGTTACATTTTCCGGAGACAGTCAGTGCGATGCCATCTTGAAGAGCCGGGATGCAGGGCTGGGACTGTGTGTTTATGCAGTTCAGAGAAAGAATATTGCGGATGATGTATGGGCACAGATTGAGACAGCGACATTTGGCGGCTCAAAAGTTGTGTCCGAAGGCGATACAGTTATTGCTGTCGGGAAATTGTATGGCTGTGATACGATTGCCGGATATGGCGTAATCGAGTCTGGCGAAAATTATCTGGATAAGGCGGATGGACAGTATCAGACCATTTATACGGATGTGGCAGGAGATATTTCCGGAAGCGGAGTTCTTGTGAATATCCGTGGAGAGGTGATTGGAATTATCAACACTTCTGTCAGAACAGATGATCAGACAAATAAGATTTCCGGATATGGAATTTCTGATATCAAAGATGTGATAGAATTACTTTCTAATGGGAAAAATGTACCATATCTTGGAGTGTCCGGTGTAGAGGTAAGCAGCGAGATGCAGGGACAAGGAATTCCACAAGGTGTTTATGTGAAAGAAGTCGATGCAGGATCTCCGGCTATGGCAGCAGGAATTCAGAGTGGTGATATCATTACCAATATTGCAGATACAGATATCATCAATCTTCTTGGTTATCATAATACGCTTATGAAGCAAAATGTGGGAGATAAAATTCTTGTTCGTGGAAAACGTCAGGGAACCGGAGGAGAATATGTGGATATTGACTTTGGAGTCACAGTTGGGTATAAACAGTAAGGAATACTATGCGAAACTATGATGGTGTGTTGCAACAATAACAGAAAATAGTGAACAAATGTCAGCGGAAGCTGACTGATATAAAATTAAGAAAAGAAAGGCACGAATTATGAGATATATTGATACTCTTGTAGAAGGAGAAACAATTCGAAATATATATTTATGTAAAGGAAAGAGATCCGCAGAGACGCGGAATGGAAAGCCGTATGACAATCTGATACTTCAGGATAAGACAGGAACTCTGGACGGAAAAGTCTGGGATCCGAATTCCAATGGAATTGCTGATTATGATGAGAAAGATTTCATTGAAGTATTCGGAGATGTCATCAGTTATAATAACAATCTTCAATTGAACATCCGCCAGATCAGAAAAGCACAGGAAGGCGAATACATACCTGCAGATTATATGCCTTCGACAGAAAAAAGTGTAGATGGGATGTACGAAGAACTGCTTTCCTACGGAAGACAGATCAGCAATCCGTATCTGCGTGGAGTGATCGAGTATTATTTTGAAAAAGACGAGAAATTCATTCGCACATTCAAAGGACATTCCGCAGCAAAGAGTGTACACCACGGATTTGCCGGAGGACTCTTGGAGCACACATTGAGTGTTGTGAAATTCTGCGAGTATATGGTTGGACAGTATGATATTCTCAACAAAGACCTGCTTTACACAGCAGCTATGTGCCACGATATCGGAAAGACAATTGAGTTGTCACCATTCCCGGAAAATGATTACACAGACGATGGACAGCTTCTTGGTCATATCATTATCGGAATCGAGATGATCGATGATGCAATCCGCGAGATTCCAGAATTCCCAAAACAGCTTGCAAGTGAGCTGAAACACTGCATCGTGGCACACCACGGAGAGTTAGAATACGGTTCCCCGAAAAAACCGGCACTGGCAGAAGCCATGGCACTAAATCTTGCCGACAACGCAGATGCCAAGATGCAGACATTAAAAGAAATATTCAAAGACAAAAAAGCCGGAGAGTGGCTTGGATATAACAGATTGTTCGAGTCAAACTTAAGAAAAACAACAATATAGTAATGTAATGGGGACGTAGCAAAACGTAAAAATACTACGTCCCCACCAGTGATTAAGGGTGTCCCTTTTTGTAAAAAGGGGTGCCCCAATTCTTATTATGAGGTATGAATATGCAGAAAAATGATTTGGTTACAGTGGCAATTGAAGATATTGGTGTCGGGGGAGAAGGCATTGGTAAAGTAGATGGGTATACGTTATTTATAAAAGATGCGATTATCGGTGATGTGGTTGAAGCCAAGATTGTGAAGGCAAAGAAGAACTACGGTTATGCAAGACTTATGAATATTGTTACGCCATCTGAAAATCGTGTAGAAAAGCCAGCGTGTCCGATGGCAAGAAGATGTGGTGGCTGCCAGATTCAGGAGATGAAGTATGGAGCCCAGCTTGCATTTAAAGAAGGAAAAGTCCGTGGTAATCTGGAACGGATCGGAGAAGTTCCGACAGAACTTCTTGACAAAGTTATGCAGCCTATTGTTGGCATGGAAGAGCCATTTCATTATCGAAATAAAGCACAGTTCCCAATTGGAACAGACAAAGAAGGACACATTATCACTGGATTTTACGCAGGAAGAACACACAGCATCATTCCGAATACAGACTGTGCACTGGGCGTAGCGGTCAATCAGAAAATTCTCGAGATTATTATGCATTTTATGGAGAATAATCACATTTCTGCATACGACGAGGAGAAGCATAAGGGGCTGGTGCGTCATGTTCTCATCCGTTATGGATTCAAAACTGATGAAATTATGGTCTGCCTTGTGATTAATGGGGAAAAACTGCCACACGCAGAAAAACTTGTGGATAAATTATGTAAAATCCCAGGCATGACAAGCATCACAATCAGTGTGAACAAGGCAAAAACCAATGTCATCATGGGAAATGAAATAAAACTGCTCTGGGGGCAGACGTACATCACGGATTATATTGGAAATGTAAAATATCAGATTTCCCCGCTTTCATTTTACCAGGTCAATCCGGTACAAACTGAGAAATTGTATGGACTGGCGCTTGATTATGCAGATTTAAATGGAAATGAGACGGTGTGGGATCTCTACTGTGGAATCGGAACCATTTCTCTGTTCCTTGCTCAGAATGCAAAGCAGGTATATGGAGTGGAAATCGTACCGCAGGCCATTGACGATGCAAGGAATAATGCGAAGATCAATGATATTACGAATGCGGAATTCTATGTAGGCAAGGCAGAGGAAGTTCTGCCGGAATATTACCGTGAATATCAGGAAAGCCATGGAGGAGAAACCGCCCACGCAGATGTGATCGTTGTGGATCCGCCACGCAAAGGTTGCGAGGAATCATTGCTACAGACCATTGTAGACATGCAGCCAGAAAAAGTTGTATATGTTAGCTGCGACAGCGCCACACTGGCAAGAGATGTTAAGTTCCTAAGAGAAAATGGATATGAACTAAAAAAAATCACGCCAGTTGATCAATTCCCGAACACGGTGCATATAGAGACAGTATGTTTATTGTCCAAACTCCACGAAGCGAAGCATCATGTGAATGTGA
>ENA-ORUO01002501-ORUO01002501.1-human-gut-metagenome-genome-assembly--contig:-NODE-2501-length-14330-cov-10.259405_pt1 | contig 14330 bp, 9 predicted proteins | sample MGYA00242082_ERZ509215 | MGnify/ENA primary metagenome ERZ509215 (study PRJEB26280, sample SAMEA2338829) | human gut metagenome | biome: human gut; feature: human-associated habitat; material: faeces... | reverse complement strand
ATGTGATATGCTGTACCCACCCTTGGCGGTGGCGGGTTTCTATGCGTGAATAATCTACTTCGGCTATGATGGCCACTGCTCCGGCTATCTCTGCCGCTTTGGGTTGTGCGCCACTCATTCCGCCTAATCCGGAGGATACGAAAAGATGGCCGTTCAGGTTACCGTTCTGAGGTACTCCTAATTTCATGCGGCCGGCATTTAATAGGGTGTTGAACGTGCCGTGTACAATGCCTTGCGGACCGATGTACATCCAGCCTCCGGCGGTCATCTGTCCATAATTGGCTACTCCCATCTGTGCGGCTATTTCCCAGTCTTTCTGGTTGTCGAACATGCCTACCATCATGGAATTGGTGATAATAACACGGGGAGCTTCGGGATGTGATTGGAATAAGCCCAAAGGATGGCCGCTTTCTACCACCAGGGTCTGTTCATTGGTCATTATCTCCAGATACTGCTTGATAAGCCGGTATTGCATCCAGTTCTGACAAACTTGTCCGGTTTCGCCGTATGTCACCAGTTCGTAAGGATAAAGGGCGATATCAAATGAAAGGTTGTTGTCTATCATGACTTGGAATGCTTTCCCTTCGATGCAATTCCCTTTGTATTCGTCAATGGGCTTTGCTTTCAAATCACCTTCGGGCCGGAAACGGTAACCGTATATTTTGCCCCTGGTAAGTAATTCGTCCGTCAATTCGGGAGCGAGTTGCTCATGCAGTTCCACAGGAATGTACCGCAATGCATTCCTCAACGCCGTTTCCGTTTGGGCGGGTGTCAAGCGGTAGCCCCGGTCGGGAGCGCGGCGGATGCCTTCCGTGAATGTAGGATAGGCAGGTAAGTCATTGGATAAAGTGATAGTCATAGTATGTAAGTGTTTTGTCACAAAGATAGCAAAACTACTGGAATACTATAAGTTTGAGAATATGTTTAGTGACATAAAGTTATATAAACTCAGTATAATATATTGTTGATTTTAGAAATACAGCGATGGCATGTGCTATGGGAGGCTCTCCGGATTTGTTTTAAGTAAAATAATTATTATTCAATACTAATAGAATAGTGATAATTGTCGCTTACAGGTATAGTATCTTCATAGTATACAGGTTTAGTCTTTATACATTTGGAGAACACGCTGTGCCATTTCTTTCATTTCTTGACGTAAGGTAACCGGAGCCATTACCTCAACGCTATCGCCAAAGGAACGTAGAAGTGAACGTAATTCATAGTTGTCTTGTACTTTCAGTCGAACCTCCCATTTGCCGTCGGCTTGTTTGCTGTTTAGCACAGATTGAGACTCATGCAGCGGCTTTGTTGTAATGTAATTCCACGCCTGGTCGGTAACGTGCAAAATGACATTTTCCACAGGGGCGCCTTCAACTACGGAAACGCCGACCACGTCACTAAAGAACTCTTCAAAATCAAAGTCATTGTCCAGAGGCTCAAAGGTTCGGGTCGTTTCCTTTATTCCTTCAATCCGGTCTATCGCATAGTTGGACATTTTATCGAAGTCTTTGCGTTTCGCCACCAAGAACCAGCGATTATTGTACTGTTTCAAGTGATAGGGGCTCACCACAACTGTTCTGACATCTTTACCGAATGGATGGTAATTTATTTCTATTACTTTCTTTGCTACAATAGCTTCGAATATGGGCTTGTACCATTTGTCTATACCTGTAAGGTATTGGTTGTGCTGGAAACTGACTGCCTTTTGAGTCTCACTGCCTAGTTTTGAAGTGGTATAAAGTTTCTTTTCCAGGTCATCCAGCCAGTCGAACTGAGGAACACCTTCAAAGCGTTTCATGATGGCGGCGGCTTCGAGTATACAATCCATTTCTTCTTGGGAAGGACCGGATTCGGCCATAGTCTTTGAACCGACTGCATAGCGGTAATACTTTTTATGGCCGTCTTGGATTCTGTCGATAATGACTCCGTACATCAATTCCATATCGTTCATATCGTCAAAGATTTGACGACGCTGTACTCCTTCGGCACCTTTTGAACCGCTATCACCATTCTGTCGTTCAAGTGCCATACGGCAGGCCTCGATGAGATCGTTCATGTAGTATTTTCTGGTTCTGCTGCTAAAGCATTTGTCTAAAGCTCTGTATCGAGCCATCGCGTTTTTATTTGTTGCCATCGCCTTCTGTTTTATGACTGTTTTTTATTTTGGTACAAAGTAAAATAGCAACTGTGCATTCTTGCCGCACAGCTACTATAAATTTCACTTTTCCATGCGGAATAACGCCCTGTCTGTCATGGCATAAAGTTTTCAATGTCTTCTGTCCGGATTAGTTTTTCTGGTTTATTCGTTATGTCTGGTTTCGTCTATGATTTCGCCGAATTTCTCTGCGGTTTCCTTGATGTCGGTGAACTCAGATCGTTTCATGCCGCTTAAGCCGGTACTTGTCCATTCGCTGAGGTCATCAGCAAAAACACCTTTGTTCATACGGTCCAGATAGTTTGCGGATAAACCGTCAGGCATATTTTTCAGATCCATCATGCCGATACGTTGTACAAAGTATGCATAATCGCCGTCGATGATGATGTTCTTGTGCGCTGCCATCTTATAGATTGACGTCCAATGACGCTTTTTGGTGAATAGCGGAGTGTAACTTTGCGCTTTCAGAATGCTGCGTTTCAAAAGGTCCATCTTCTCTTCTTCGTTCATCTTGTTAATAGGACACTCTGCCACCTTTTGGACAGGCTCATCCTCTTCGGAATTATCCCTGCTGTAAGTATCCATTTCGTAAGAGGCTGCAGGAGCAGAAGGATACATAACAGGAACGGTGACTCCCGAATTGTCAAGTTCACAACCTGCCATTTCCAAGTCTGTAATGCTGACCATTACGGCATAGATATACATGCTGACCACCATGTGGATGGCTGGAGCAACCTCTGCATCGGGGAGTTCCGGAGCATGGTGAACGTTCTCGTTTCTCCATTTTGAAATACACTTGTAGTAGGTTTCAAAAGTGTTCAATTTCGGATTTTTGCCATGATTATAGTAGAGGTTATCTATTTCATGGAAAGTCTTTACAATGGCCACCCAACCGTCTGCACCTTTTGTAGACATAAATTGTTCTCCCTCTTTCAGGTAATAAAGTTTGCGGAGGAATGCCTCATACTTGGGCAACAATGCTGCGAATATCACTTTCAAGTCTACCGGCTCGTTCTCACCACGATAGAACTTGTTCAATTGATTTGGAATCATGGTGTTCAGACCATCCAAGTTTTTCACAGTATGGGTCTTCAAGATGGCGAAAAGACAATCGAGCACTTCTTCAAGTTCACGATAGCCGTGTCCGCAAAGTTCACTGAAAGTATCTTCTAGTTTCTCAAACATCACATCTTTAAGCAACTCCTCATTATATTCAAGCACGTTACTTGTATGGAAACTTTGCCCCAGGAAGGTTACCAGCATGTTTAAGAATTCCTCATTGAATGCTTGGTTGCTGTTGAGCAGTTTCTTCAAGTTGATATACTTGCCTAACTGTGTTGCGACTTTTTTGTTGAACTCCTTTTCTACCATCTTCAACAGGCTGGAACGAGAGTTTTCTGCGCTGAATGCCTGCTTTATGTTGGGGTCATTTCTCAACTGGCGCAGCAACTCAAGGATGATCTGGTCATTTTCGTTGAGAAAACCTTCATAAGGCTCGTTCATCATGTGGATGAGATGATCGAGATGATCAAACTCCTTCTCCCCGCCGCTAATGCCAGCAGTACTTGGAGGCGTCAGTTCACCGTCTTCTCCTTCTAATGTGATACAGCCCTGTTCTGCCAGTTGGATACGATACTTGTCGAGGTCAATCTTTTCCAAGATGTCCAGTGGCAAAGTCTCCTTAGTATAAGGCAGGTATTTGTAGTAGAGCTTGCAGAACATGTAGAAACGTTCCAAGTCAGGATCAAGGAATTTCATTAACTGAGCAAGCAATCCGTACTGGCGGATGTAACGGTTCACCTCCTTGCGGATGAGTTCCTGTTCCTCTTCAGGTAACGGTTTCACATATTCGTTTACCAGTTGTCCTAAGATAGATGGAATGCCGGCTATCTGTTGTTCATCTCCACAGAGCAATAAGGTTACCACCTTATCTATATCGTTCTGTGTAAAGAGTTTCCTGCGCTCGATGTCATTCTTATATTCATAGATGTTCGACGGGTTATAGTTTCCTTGCAACCAGGTCGTATCATAGTAGGGCTCGAATGCAGCCTTTATGTCTTCGTGTTTGTTTACGAAGTCGATAATCAGGGTATCTTGCTTGTCGGGATGGCAGCGGTTCAAACGACTCAGCGTTTGGATGCACTGCACACCGCCTAGCTTTCTGTCTACAAACATAGTATGGAGTAAAGGCTGGTCGAATCCGGTCTGGAACTTGTCGGCTACGACTAAGAACCTTTGATTAGGCTGTTTGAATTCAACGGCAATGCCGTTGTCTTTGATTCCGAAGCCGTTTATTTTCTCCTCTGTATATTTGTTGCCATTGATTTCTACTTCACCACTGAATGCCACAAGTGCTTTTATCTCGCCATTGTATTTCTCTTTCAACCGGCGTGTGATGGCTTGGTGGAACAATATGGCGTTGGCGCGGCTGGAAGTCACTACAATGGCTTTGGCCTGCCCTTTCATCTTTTGGGCAGAGTGCTGCATGAAGTAGTCTACCATCATATTGGCTTTGTAGTTGATGACGTATGGGTGCTGGTTCACATATTGCATCATCAAACGGAGTGCGTTCTGCTTTTCGTATTCAGGTGTGTCTTCAGGAAGGTCTATCTTGCTTACCAGCTCAAACATGGTCTGGAAGGTGGTATAGTTTTTCAGCACGTCAAGGATAAAGCCTTCCTCGATGGCTTGTTTCATGGAATAGGTGTCGAATGCCTTTCCGTTACGGCCATAGAGTGCAAAAGTCTGTGACTTTGGTGTGGCTGTGAAAGCAAAGTAACTGATATGGCCGCTATTGATGCTGCGGGCAGCTTGCAGTTCGGCCAACATTTGGTCTTGCATATTGTTCTCGGCTTCACGGCTCTCAATTCCAAACTCTTCTACTGTTTCGCGAAGTTCATTCTTGTCGGTGAGAACTTGACGCACATTGTGCGATGCTTGCTTGCCAAAGGCTGTATGCGCTTCGTCTATGATGACAGCGAAGTGTGAACCGGCAGCCTCCTTCAACTTAGGTAATGCAAAGCTGAACTTTTGTTCCGTGGAGATGATGATGCGGTGACCGCCTTCTGCTAATGCCTTTGCCAGATTACGTGAACCTTTGCGGATGTCTTTCACAGTACCGGCTACTTCTTCCATTCCCTTTATTTCATCGGCAATGTTCCGGTCGAGCACAATACGGTCGGTAATCATAATAATCGAATCGAATACCGGGGTGTTGTCTACATTCTGAAGGTTTGCCAGTTGGAAGGCCAGCCATGACATGCTCTTTGTTTTGCCTGAACCTGCTGAGTGCTGCACGAGATAGGTTTGCCCTACACCTTTCTCGCGCACGTCGCTAATGATGTTGCGTACGCAACGCAACTGGTGATAACGGGGGAATATATAGAACGGTTCACCCTTCTTAGGTGTAATGTGTTTAATGAAATGCTGAATGAGATTTAGTAAAGAATCAGCTTGCAGCACCTCTTTCCACATATAGCAGGTCGGATAATCTCCTTCTACTTGTGGATTCACCGTTTCCTTGTTGAATGGGAGGAAGCGTGTATTATCGCCGGCCAACTGGGTGGTCATCATCACCCGGTTGTTATCCATGGCGAAATGGACCAGGCAGGTGCGAAGCATACGGTTCTGCGGGTGGCGGTTGGTCTGATATTGGTGCATGGCGTTTACCACAGTCTGACCGGTAGCTTCGTTCTTCAGTTCCAGAGTAATGATAGGCAGACCGTTTAACAGAATGCAGAGGTCGAGTTCGTTATCCTTATCGAAGCCCTGCGTGCTGTACTTCATCTGGCGAACCACGCTGAAGATATTTTTCTTGTAGAGGTGGTCAGCATCATCATCATCAAGGGTCATCTTCGGTTTGAAAGCTGCCAACCGGATGCGTCGGCCTTGCAGCATGAAGCCATTCTTCAACAGTGACAGCAAACTTTCACCACGATTAATTTTCGTGTTGATAGTTTCAATCACAATGTTGAGCGCATCTTGTTCGTCTGCGAAACTTTGAGTGATAAGTTTCTGCCACATAGGTTGCTCGCGCAAAAATTGTAAAAGCATATCTGAGTCCACCAACTTTTGAATATTGAAATCCTTTGGTGTGCGTTGATTGTACATCTTGCTTCCTGCAAGGTATTCTGCTATGTGTTTCTCAAAGAGAGTTTCGTTTAGTAGTTCAAACATATCGGTTCATATTTTTCGTTTTATGATTGCAAAGCTCGTATATAACCGTGCAGTGTTTCTGCACAATTTACTCTTCTATTGCATTTTCTATGTCTTCAATACTTGGCAGTTTCTCTGCCAGTGTCTTTTTCAGTACTTCATCAAGTTCATAGGTTGCTATTCCCAACGGTCGGTCGATGCCTTCAAAAGCCCATTTAACCACCGTCTCGTTTTTCGACTTGCATACCAGCAGTCCTATACTGGGGTTGTCATTATCATCTTTCAAAAGATGGTCTGCCGCCGACACATAGAAGTTGAGTTTACCGGCAAATTCAGGCTCAAATTCCACGACTTTTAGTTCAAGCACGACATAGCATTTCAGCTTTGTATGATAGAATACCATATCCGGAAAGTAGCTGGTTCCACCAGGCATGCGAAGTTCCATCTGACTTCCAACGTATGCAAAACCTGTACCTAATTCCAGCAGAAAACGACGGATATTGTGTTCTAAGGCTTCTTCAAGCATGTGTTCATTGTATGGTTTTCGCAATGTGAGGAAATCGAAGTTATAAGGGTCTTTCAATATTTCTTGTGCCAGTTCATCTTGTGGTTGTGGCAACTTATCGTTGAAATTGGTCTGCGCTTTTCCTCGTTTTTCATAAAGACTTGCTTTCTGCATATTCATCAGCGTGGCGCGACTCCAGTTGCCGGCAATCACTTCGTTTATATAGAATAATGCTTCGTTCACAGTCTTACTCTTTGCCATGATTTCAATGTGATGTCCCCAGGGCACAAGAGCGAATTTTTGTGGCATGGATAATTCGCCAACAAGTTGTTGGCAAATTGACTCATCATCGCTTGTATAGAATCTGAACCACTGTGCCGCATACCGCAAGTTGGTGTATGATAATCCTTTCATACCAGGAAACTCATCTCGCAAATCAAAGCTGAGCTGTTGCAAAACACCACTTCCCCATGCTTGTTCCGCTTTCATCTTTACAATGTCACGACCTAAGCTCCAATAGAACTCCAGCAGCGTGCTGTTTACTTTGATGGCGGCTTTTATCTGACTGTTTCGCAAACGAGATTTGATATCGGCAAACCATTGCTTATATTCTGCGGTTATAGCAAATTTATCTCGCTTTACGAAATGAGGTTCTTCTTCTTTATTATTGCTTGCTTTCATGGTCTTATGCTTTATGTGTCAGCTTACTTTTATCTTGCCTGTCACTACGTTGGTAATGAGGCTTTGTTTCAGTTCTTGAAGATAAGCAATTTTTTTCTTTTGGGTAGCGATAATGTGGTCAATCTTTGAACATTTTGTATCTAAGTATGTGCTAATCTCTTTCTGTTCGGACATAGGAGGTAAGAGAATATTTACTTGTGACATGATTCCTTGAGTTATACTATAGACTTTTATACCACTTACTCTACAACGAATTTGTGAACGCCATACATTTGACCTAAATAAATAAGCTAAGTATTTGCAATCTCTTTCTCTTGTTTTATATATAATGGTATGATAACCAGCATAAATAGGATTAGTTGTATCATTATAAACACAATTTCCACATCCTTCTAAATCTTCTGAAGTATCTGCAAAAATAAAATCTCCTTGTTTTACCAAAGCGGAATCTCCATTTTTAGCAAGTTCCCTTGGGATAAATCTTATTCCTTCTTCAAAAAATCGTACACTCTTATTTTCTTTTGAGTGGATTTGACCATAGCTCATTACAGGAACACCAGTTGCTGTTAAGTCTGCTTTTGAAAATGTAAGTCCTTTGCATAATTTGCCATAATATTTAAAAGGCATAATTTTCCAATGTTCCGGGATTTCGCCAATCCATTTCATTCCACTATCTTTTAGTGGTGCATTGGGATTCAGTCCTCGTATCACGGCACGAGTGATAAGTGATTGTTTAAGTTCATCAAGGTATTCTATTTTCTTTTCTGCCTTAGCAATCATCTTGTCAATCTTCTCGGTCTTGACATCAAGGTAGGAGGCAATGGATTGCTGTTCGGATAACGGAGGAACAGGGACTTTTAATTTTCTGATTATATCTTGGCTTATATTAGGTTGTCCACCTCCAAATGATGATAATAGTAATTCTTCTTTAGCTATGATAAATGAATAAAAAGTATACTTTGGGCATATTCTTTTAGATGGTACAATTATACAACAGGCTTGATTGGTTGCTGTCTCTATATCAAGTAAACCAACTTTACCAATTGTTGCTCCATACATTGCAATCACAACAGAATGAATAGGATAGAACTTCATTTTGCATTCATCTACAGCTTTTGGGGTTATTTTCTTACTTGTTTCAGTTATCAATCCATTATTTAAATCACCTGTTTGAAGCCAGTTAAGACCTTTTTCTGAATAATAGTCTTCACGCGAGGATAATGGCGTTGTACCACTTCCTATTATTGGATGTACACGTGATATCTTTATCGCCTCCCAATGATTGGGTATTTCTCCAATCCATTTCACCCCACTATCTTTATAAGCATCATATTTCTTCATCATCCCTCTTTTTAATCATTCAACAATGAAGATAATTCCTGTTCTTCATCTTCTTCAAGTGCCCGAATATCCGCAAGGATATCCTCTACTGAGCGTAGCGGCTGATATTCATAAAACAGTTTTGAAATAGGGAACTCGCAACCTATCTTATCTTTCTCTCTATCCATCCATGCGTCAGGAGCAAAGCGAAGGACTTCGTTTTGAAAATACTCTTGAATATCCGTCTTGAATGGAATCGATTCATAGTCACGCAAATTAGTGTCAGCGACCAAGTCGCTGTTATCATCAAGTGGTATGACATGAACCTCGGGGGCAGTTTCAGACACTTCACCAAAGAAGGTGCGACAATCTTTGATAAGTTTTGCGGTAGTCTTTATCTTTTTTGACTCCAAGTAAGCAAAGAACTCAGCATCAGTGCGCTCTGTATCAATATCGTCCAATGCAACGATGTTTGCCAAAGCTTCGCTCTGTTTCTTTTCATCGAGCGCAGCATATTTTGTCTTCACATCCTTGTATATAAGACGGAGAGGACGTTCAACGGTAATATAAGTATAGAAGAAATCGTCCTTATCCATAAGTTTTGCATTGTCGCAAGTCTCAAAAGCATGGTAGATACGACCTATTTCACTTCGACCGTAATCGCTGACCAAGACATTTTTCATACCGAGGTTCTTGCGCATAGGCTGTACGTACTCGTCTTTAGCTGCATTTATCAGTAGCACTTTATTCTTGTGGCTTTCGGGTTTCTTGTTATCAAATATCCAAAGGTAGGTAGCGATACCTGTGCCATAGAACAAACCACCGGGCAAAGCAATGATAGCGTCAAGTAAATCATTGTCAAGCATGTGCTTGCGAATATTGCTCCAGCCGGAACCTGCACCACCGTTAAACAATGGTGAGCCATTAGAGAGAATGCCTACACGACTGCCTTTGGGGTCCATCTTATGGAGCATGTGCAAGGTGAATAGTAACTGACCATCGCTTTTGTCGGGCAGTCCCGGAGCAAAGCGGCTGTTTTTATCTTCCGCTTCGGCAGAAACGGAGTCGTATTCACGTTTCCAGTCCACACCGTACGGAGGGTTCGCCAGCATAAAGTTGAATTTTTGGTCGCGGAACTCATCGACAAGAAGCGTGTCACCTACAGCGATACCCTTTGCTTCGTCCCCCTTCATGATAATATCACTCTTGCAGAGTGCGTATGTTTTGTCGTTTAATTCCTGACCAAACAGGTTGACAGTTACATCCACTCTACGCTCCTTTGCTGTTTCCTCTATGGTGTCCTTGGTCAATGTCAGGATGCCGCCTGTACCACAGCAGGGGTCATACACAGAGATTATCTTCCCATCTTGGTAAATCTTATCTTCTTGGCCGAGCAAGGTAATCTCCGTCATCAAGCGGACGATGTCACGAGGAGTATAGAACTGACCGGCACCGATACCTACAGATTCTTTTGCGTAACGAATGACAATTTCGAAAACAGTACCCATCATGTGGTTGTCTACTTTGTCGGGACTGAGGTCGATGTTCAGTACAAAAGCTTTAGTCACTTGGAGCAGCAGGTTCTTGCGGGCAAGGTTTGAGAAGATGTCGCTCAGGCTTGCGTTTTCACCTTTACCGGTGAAGTTTTTCAGAATCTCACGGATGTTTGGACTGAAACCTTCAAGGTAGGTCTTAAAGTTGTTCGTCAAGTCGGCAGGAACTGTTATCAACTTAGAGAGTGACAGACCACTCGTGTTGTAGAATTTGTAGCCGGCAGCATCCATGAGCATCGGCATCATATTGTCGATATCCTCTTGTGAGGTCTGACCAAGTTCTTCAAGCTGCTTCATGTTAGTTGCCACAAGGGCCTCTGAACCTACAAGTACGCAGTCCAGACGGCGGAGGAGAGTGAACGGAAGGATTACATCCTCCACGTCCTTATTGTCATATACATTGCGAAGGAGCTCCTTCACGTTCCATATCATCTGACCTAATTCTTCTGCTGTCATATTGGATTTTTCATTGTTCGTTTCTAGTCATATTGTGTATAGTCTTTTACTCAAATACAAAAATAGTGGATTATTCTCAAATTCTTTTCTCGTTGACTAAAAATCTATTTCCGTTTACCAATGTCTTTTTCCAAGTTGCTTCTTGGGCATAGCTAAGACTTTTTATACGGATGACTAATTCTTTTTATACAGCATACTAAGACGCCCCATTGCAATAGGATATACGTCCTGCTGTCGTAGGATGTAGTAAACATTTGTATAAAAAGCCTTAATAATACGGAAGAAAGGCTTTATATCTGTGATGAAGTTTTAGGGGATCAGCAACGAACTGTCTCCATAGCTCAGGAACCTGAAATCATGTTCCAAAGCATAGTCATAAATCTTTCGCCAGTTTCCTCTCACAAAGGCAGAAACCAATAGCAGTAATGTACTTTGTGGTTGATGGAAATTGGTGACCATTTTCCGGACTATTTTGTATTGATATCCCGGTGCGATGATAATTTGAGTACTGCTATGCAACGCTTCCATTTCGTGGCGGTGCAGATAATCCAGAATTTGTTGCAGGGCTTCCACTGGAGTCAGTTCATTCTTATCTTCATAGGGCATCCATTGCTGTACGTGCAATTCGTTTTGGGCGGCATCAGGGTTATGGTGGATAAGGACCCCGATATAATAAAGACTTTCCAGGGTGCGTACAGAAGTGGTTCCTACCGCAATGGCTTTTCCATTATGGGCGATTAGTTTTTCAATGGTATGCTTGCTTACAGAAATGTATTCCGTATGCATCTCATGTCCCTCTATCTCTTCACTTTTTACGGGCTTGAAAGTACCTGCGCCTACGTGTAAAGTCAGTTCCTCACGGTCAATTCCCCGTTCGTCCAGCGCTGCCAGTACTCTTTCCGTAAAATGAAGCCCTGCGGTAGGAGCGGCAACGGAACCTTTTATCTTTGAATAAACCGTCTGATAAGTTTCCTTGTCACTTTCTTGTGTTTCACGGTTCAGGTAGGGAGGGATGGGCAGTTCACCTATTACTTCCAACAGGTCGGCAAATGTGATTGAATCATCATCCCATGAGAAATCAATCCAATGACTGGTTCCCCTACACTCTCCACGGGTGGCGGACAGGACAATTTGCTTTCCTTTCACATCCACCACGCGGCTTAACGTACCTTTTTTCCATTTTTTCAGATTACCTATCATGCATAGCCAGCTGCACCGGCGTGTTTGTTGAAAACTTAGCACATAGTCATTGGGCTGGATAGGTTCCAGACAGAAGACCTCTATCAATGCCCCTGTTTCTTTACGGAAATGCAGACGCGCTTGAATTACTTTGGTATTATTGAATATCATCAATTCTCCGGATTCCAAATATTGCGGCAAAGAAGTAAAGACATCTTCGTTCACCTCACCGTGGCGGTAAACTAACAGTTTGGACTGGTCGCGTGTGGCGAGGGGGAATTTGGCGATCCGTTCATCGGGTAGCGGGTAGTTGAACTCACTTATTTTGATATGTTTGGTATCTTCCATCTGAATCTATTTCTTTTTCTGCGCAAAAGTACCGATATTTGCGCTAACTAAAAAAGAAAAGAGTATGAAAATAGGAGATAAAGTCCGTTTCCTTAGTGAGGTAGGGGGCGGTGTTGTGACAGGATTTCAAGGAAAAGACATGGTCTTGGTAGAAGATGCCGATGGTTTTGATATTCCGATGCCCATAAAAGAGTGTGTGGTTATAGACACGGATGATTATAACATGAAGCGTAAACCCGTAGCTCCGGCTCCTAAACAGGAGGTTGTCAGTGCAAAGGCAAAAGGAGCGTCAGTCAAGGTACGTCAGGATGAAGAGGAGGATGAACGTCCCATTACTTATCGTCCGGCTGAGCGAAAAGGGGGGGGATATCTTGAATGTGACGCTTGCTTTTGTACCACAAGATCTCAAGGCTATTTCAGCAACGGCATTTGACTCGTATCTTATTAACGACAGCAATTTCACATTGTACTTTACTTATCTTACTGCCGAAGGAAGTAACTGGCGGGTACGTAGCCATGGCACGGTGGAACCGAATACTAAATTCTATATAGAGGAATTCGAGAAAAGCGCTTTAAATGAATTGGAAAGGGTGGCGGTGCAGTTCATCGCTTTCAAGGATAACAAAAGCTTTTTGTTCAAGCCTGCCGTATCGGTAGAACTACGTATAGATACAGTGAAGTTTTATAAACTGCATACTTTCCGTGAGAGTATTTTCTTTGAAGAACCGTCACTTATTTATGATATTGTGAGAGATGATGTTCCGGTGAAACAGGTTTTTGTTTCAGCGGAGGATATAAAGGATGCATTGCTACAGAAAAAAGAACCGGAACCGCAAATGGCAAAACAACCACAACCCAAGAAAGTGAAGAGTGAAATTGTAGAGATTGATCTCCATGCTCACGAGTTGCTGGATACGACTGCCGGTATGAGCAATAGTGAGATATTGAATTATCAATTGGATGTTTTCCGCAAGACATTGGAAGAATACAAGAACAAGAAGGGACAGAAAATTGTCTTTATTCATGGTAAGGGAGATGGTGTGCTACGCAAATCTATCTTGCAGGAGTTGAAATATAAATATAAAAACTATGAAAGTCAGGATGCTTCGTTCCGTGAATATGGTTTCGGGGCTACGATGGTGATTATTCACTAAAAGTCTTTCATTCATACAGATTGTAATATGACAACATTGAAAGAATTTTTGAAGACGGATCGTTTCGCTACCTGTACGGGAGTGGAACTTCTTGAAATAAAGCCGGGTTATGCCCGTGCGCGTATGGAAGTGACTGATCGTCATCTGAACGGAGGAGGGGTATGCCAAGGGGGAGCTTTGTTTACATTGGCAGATTTGGCTTTTGCCGCTGTGGCGAACAGCCGTAAGAAGCTTACACTTTCCGTGAATGCCAATATCACTTTTCTCCGTCCCGCCAAACTGGGTTACGTGTATGCCGATGCTACTGAGGTGTTCAATCATCATCGCATTCCTTTTGTCGAGGTGAAGATAACAGATGAACAAGGAGAACTGATAGCTATATTTACTTCATCAGGCTATCGTAAAGAATCAGATTTGCCGGTAGATACGTTAGAGTGATTCACGAGAATAAAAAAGCCTGTTACCGTTTTTCGGCAGCAGGCTTTTTAATGGTTATCGGTGAAGATAATGTTTCGTTATCCTATCCTTCTTTTACTTTAGCTTTTCCTATTCTTCCCGGTTCTACAAACAGATATTTGTAGCCTACACGAATACTTGCCAGATGCAGTGTTTTTAAATGTGCGCGGCGTACTAGCAGAGCGGTCATTTCATGAATACGCCCGTCAACATAGCCTATCATCTCACTTTCTGTTGTGTTTTCAGAGCCGTAAGTACCTGCTCCTTGAACAATCATAAAAGGTGATTCGGTGCCTGCTTTATCCATACCGATAGCAATAGCCACATAAATCCACATAGGACCATGAGCAACTACTTTACGTGCTGTG
>ENA-ORUO01002496-ORUO01002496.1-human-gut-metagenome-genome-assembly--contig:-NODE-2496-length-14342-cov-2.685798_pt1 | contig 14342 bp, 12 predicted proteins | sample MGYA00242082_ERZ509215 | MGnify/ENA primary metagenome ERZ509215 (study PRJEB26280, sample SAMEA2338829) | human gut metagenome | biome: human gut; feature: human-associated habitat; material: faeces... | reverse complement strand
AGGATTTGTAACAGGAAACCTGTTTGGTCGTGAACTGGAAGCTTCTATTCCACTGAAATTTGATAAAGCAGAAATAGAAAGACTTCTGAAAGTCGAGAGCAAAGGTGGTCAGGTTATGCTGGAAGTTGCCGGCGAGACTTATGACGCTCTGATCAAGGAAGTTGATTACAATCCTTTGAAAGGTTATGTAGATGAAATAGATTTTCAGGCACTGGTAAGCAATGAGAAGGTTCACTCTGTAGCAGAGATTCACCTTGTAAACCTCGAGAAACTGTCTTCAGGAGTACCACAGCAGATGCTTCAGGAGATTTCCTTCAAGGCTCTTCCTGCCGCATTGGTAGAGAAAGTCGAAGTTGATGTTGGACCTCTGAAAATCGGGGACACAATTCGTGTTGCTGATCTTCCAATTGCCAAAGACAAAGATGTTGATCTTATGACAGATCTTGATGCAACAGTAGTTACTATCACAGAAGTACACGTAAAAGCTTCTGATCTTACTTCAGATGAAGAGGAAGAAGAAGCCGCAGAATAATTTTAACTTAACAAGCGACAGGCGCAGAGCTTCATAATTGATTCTCTGCGCCTGTTTTTTGCTTTCACTTTTACATCGCTATCTTCCCTTGTTTCTTCCACTTCCGTGTCACATAGATATAATACGGGATCAGTGGAATCAATGCGGAGATCCATGCTGCCGGATCTGACAGACACACTCCTGCAAAGCTTGTTTTTCCTGCCACAAGAACTACAATTGCAGATCTCGCCGCAAGTTCAAACACTCCTCCGAGCATCGGCACAAGTCCATATCCAAGTCCTTGCAGGGTATTCCTATATAGGAAGATACTTCCCAGAAATGGATAACACCAGAATACTGTATGGAAATACAGCACAGATACTTCAATAACTTTCGTCTCTGATGGGCTGATAAAAAGGTATGTCAGATATTTACTAAAGAAAAATACCAGTATCATCGCAATTACGCTGTAAGCCAGAATCATAATCTGTGTACAGCGCACACCTTGTCGTACACGGTCTACTTTTCCAGCTCCCCAGTTCTGTCCCACATAAGTTGCAATCGTTGCACCGAAGGCCACGAATACTGTGCAGATTACATTCTGAATCTTTGCTGCCGCAGAGAAACCTGCCATATAATCTTCCCCGTAAACATTTACAGCACCCTGTACAATGATTGTTCCGATTGCTGTAATAGAAAACTGTAATGCCATCGGAACTCCAAGAGCCATCAATTTTCCGCAAGCTGGAAGAGAAAATCTGAAATTCTCTTTTTTAAGATGCAGAATAGGGAACTTCTTCACGATATATATAAAGCAGAGTACTGCTGAGATTCCCTGTGCGATAACTGTCGCATAGGCACATCCTTCTACACCCATGCCGCCATAAATAATGAACGCCACATCAAGTCCTACATTGATTACTGCTGAAATAATCAAAAAATACAATGGGGACTTCGAATCACCCAGTGCACGCAGAAATGCAGCCAGCGCATTATACGCTGCCGTTACAATCAGACCCGCATAAATAATTCCCATATATGCCTTTACGTCCGGCATAATGCTATCCTTATAATTCATCAAACGTAAAATTGGCTCATTTGCAATTCCAAGACCAATCGTCATAAGCACAGCCCAGCCAGCAGAAAGGTAAATAGACATCGCCACATAATGCCGCATCCTCTCATATTCTTTCGCGCCAAACCACTGTGACACCAAAATAGCAAATCCACTACTCAGACCATTCAGCCAGCCTGTCACAAAGAACATCAAGGATCCCGTACTTCCAATTGCAGCCAGTGCTCTTACACCAAGAAACTGTCCTGCTATGATTGAATCAGCAATGTTGTAAAACTGCTGAAATATATTTCCCAAAAACATCGGTATCATAAACTGCATGATCAGACGGGCCGGACTTCCGGTCGTCATATCATGAATCGTTGTGTTTTTCATTGTTGCATTGTCACTCATACTGTCATTATTTCCTCCAATTCATTACATCTCTCACCGATTTTTGTCGGTTATTCATTCTTTTCTGCACCTTCAAGTCTCGCACCTTCCATCATGGCCAGAACAAACTCTTTCATCTCCTGCGCATCCCAGATCTCCGGAACCGGATAAACCGGATTCGCCTCTTTCTGTGCCCATTTTACAATCTGGTTCACGTCTTCTTCCCGGATCATATCCGGATATTTCGGAATTCCAAGTTTCTCTTTTAACTCTTCCATCCACTGGAGAAATGTTTCGGCACGAACTTCGGCTGAGATCATACCGTCCGGTGTATCTACTTCCATCGCACAGATATCACACAAATCCGCAAGCTTATCATACACAGAAGATCCATAGGCACGCATCACATGCGGAAGCAGAATTGCCATCACAAGCCCGTGAGGCACTCCATAGAGCCCGCTGAGCGCATGGCCAATTGCATGAACATAACCCACACTCCCTCTTGTAAATGCGCGTCCCGCATGAAATGCAGCCTCTTGCATATCCTGTCTCGCTTGTAGATTTGTCCCGTCTTCATATGCTGTCAGAAGACTTTCATGAATCAATCGCACTGCCTTACTACACATCAGACGCTCAAAATCACTGTTATATGTATCATTCGTGTATGCTTCCACTGCATGACACAGCGCATCCATTCCTGTCTGTGCTGTTACCTGTGGTGGCAGTCCTACTGTAAGGCACGGATCAAGTACTGCAAAGCGTGGCATCAATTGCAAATCATTGATTGATGCTTTATGATGTGTCTGAACCTCGGTAATCACCGCTGCAATCGTTGCCTCAGACCCGCTGCCTGAAGTTGTAGGCACGGCGAAGATTACAGGAATCGGACGTAGCACACGGAAAAGTCCCTGTAAGTTCCGAATTGCTTTCTTCGGTCTCGCAACTCTGGCTCCGATCCCTTTTGCACAATCCATCACACTTCCGCCACCAAATGCGATCATGCAGTCACACTTTTCTCCAAGAAATATTCCTACTCCATTTTCAACTTCTTCATCCGTAGGATTCTGAGAAATGCCGTCAAAGATAACATATTTCAACTTCTTCTCTTTCATCTCTTCCAGCAGTTCATTAAGAAGCCCCCTCGCACGGATCTTCGGTCCTTACAATTAATACTTTATGAAATCCTCTATCTCGAACCGCCTCTGGCAGCTTCTTCACTGCTCCTGATCCACTGAGTATTTTCGGTGAACGCCACGGAAGTGCATCCATCAAAAGCTTCGCCCCCGCCTGATATACTCTGCAATATTTTTTCATTAAAACTGATTTCACATTTGCTTTCATCTCACACCTGCCATTTTCATGAATACTGTGATTTGTATTTTGCCACACTCCTGCTTTGAAATCAATCAATTCTTTCTATATTAAAGGAATTTTTTTAATGTTCCTTTTCACTTGTATATAATAATGCCTAAAAATCTGTCTGATTTTCCTTATTTTCTTTTTTTGTGAAAAATGACAAATGATTTCCGATAAATTTTTCCATTATTTTTGCTATTTTTTTATTTTTTCTATGCGAAATCCTAGCAATATCGCACAAAAAAGAGTATACTAAAGAAGTAGTATTATGAAAGAGAGGGCTTTTTATGAAACACGATAATATGTTGGCTATGATCTTAGCCGGAGGTCGAGGAACCCGCCTCCATGATTTGACAAAAAAAGTGGCTAAACCAGCCGTTTCATATGGCGGAAAATACCGCATTATTGATTTCCCACTTAGTAACTGCGCAAACAGCGGAATTGACATTGTAGGTGTTCTGACACAGTACGAATCCGTACTTCTGAACAGCTATGCAGCAGCAGGAAGAAGATGGGGACTTGATGCGAAGGACAGTGGAGTTTATGTACTTCCACCACGTGAGAAAGCTGATGCGAACCTTGATGTATACAGAGGAACAGCTGACGCTATTTCCCAGAATATTGACTTTATAGATACATACTCCCCAGACTATCTGCTGATCCTCTCTGGAGACCACATCTATAAGATGAATTACGACAAGATGCTCGAATATCATAAACAGAACAACGCAGATGCAACGATTGCCGTTATCGAAGTTCCTATGAAGGAAGCAAGCCGTTTTGGTATTATGAATACAGATGAGACAGGACATATCGTTGAATTTGAAGAGAAGCCTGAGCATCCAAAGAGCAACCTCGCTTCCATGGGTATTTATATCTTCAACTGGAAGCTTCTTCGCAAGATGCTTCTTGCAGATATGAAGAACGCAGATTCTAGCCATGATTTTGGTAAAGATATCATTCCTACTATGCTTAATGACGGAAAGAGTCTGTACGCATACAAGTTCAAAGGATATTGGAAAGATGTTGGAACAATTGATTCACTCTGGGAAGCTAATATGGACCTTCTTGATAAGAACAATAAGCTTGATCTGAATGACCCAAACTGGAAGATCTATACAGAAGATGCAACTGCACTTCCACAGTATATCGGAGCTGATGCAGTTGTAGAAAGAGCCTTCATTACACAGGGATGTATCGTTGATGGTACAGTTAAGAATTCTGTTCTGTTCACTGGTGCGAAAGTTGCTGCCGGTGCAAAAGTCATTGATAGTGTCCTCATGCCGGGTGCTGAGGTTGCAGAAGGTGCCGTTGTTACACGTGCCCTTGTTGCCGATGGCATTAAGATTGGAAAGAACGCTGTTGTCGGAGACGCAGCCAGCGAGAATATCGAGCTCGTTGCAAAACGAGTAAAGGGGGACGAATAAGATGAGTAAAGCTTTTGGAATTATCAACTTTGCAGGAAACAACATACAGGTAAATGACATGCAGGCATACCGTCCGATCGGTGCCTTCTCCTTCCTCGGAAGATATCGTGTGATCGACTTTCCGATTTCTAACATGAGTAACAGTGGAATTGATGTAATGCAGGTTTATGTTCGCAGAAAACCCCGTTCTCTCGTAGAACACATCGGAACAGGACGTCATTACAATATCAACTCCAAACGTGGTAAACTGATTACTCTCTTCCAGGAGAGCAACATTGACAACGGTATTTACAACACAGATATCGCTGCTTACATGGAAAACCTTGACTGCTTCGACGAGATCAACTCTGAATATGTTGTGATTGCACCTAGCTACATGGTTTATACAGCTGATTACAGTACATTCCTTAATTCACATATTGAATCAGGTGCAGACATCACTCTGATGTATCACTCTGTTGACAATGCGAAGGATCATTTCCCGAACTGTCAGACACTGAACATCAACAAACAGAAAGGTGTTCTCTCCATGGAGCCAAACCTTGGAAATGCTAAGAACAGAAACATCTTCATGGATACTTATGTAATGAAGAAAGACCTGTTCCTTGACCTGGTTCAGAAGGCACACAAACTTTCCTCCATGTACACACTGGCTGATATCGTGAATGAGTCTTGTGAGGAACTTGATGTTCGCGCATATCCACATCGTGGATACTTTGCAACAATCTCAGACTTCAATAGTTACTATGAAGCAAACCTTGAACTGATCGACCTGAAAAAAGCAACAGATCTGTTCCATGATAACTGGCCAATTTATACACGTACAAATGACTCCTGCCCGACACAGTATTTTGAAGGCAGCAAGGTAACATCCTCCGTAATTTCTAACGGATGCCTGATTGAAGGTGCTGTTGAGAACTGTGTTATCGGACGTGGATGTACAATCAAAGAAGGGGCAATTGTTAAGAATTGTGTCATCGGTGCAGACGTGGTTATCGGAAAAGGTGTTCATGCTGAGAACCTTGTGATTGACAAACATGCACGCCTGATTCGTGGTAAGCGTATTATCGCATCCCCTGATAAACCGGGATACATCAAACGTGGTGACAGACTGTAAGCTTAAAATCGTTTTTTACAGAATCTTATAGGAAAATAATTTTTCCATAAATATGTGTCGTTAATACATATACATAAAAAACCGGAAAGTAAAAGATAAATTTAAATTCTTTTACTTTCCGGTTTTTCAGTTTATACTCAAATTTGATTTACATTTTTATTTGCGTCATCTTTTACTTACGGTTCTTTTTGTAAATAATTGCAAGTCCTTTCAGGAGCAGATCATCGTCCAGGATAATCTCTCTTCTACAATGAGGAACAATCTTCTTCGCCAGTCCGCCTGTAGCGATCACAGTTGCCTCTCCGCCAAGCTGTTCCTGCAGACGATCAATAATTCCATCCATTGCGGCAGCGCTACTGTAGATCAGACCGCTCTTCATACACTCTGTAGTATTCTTTCCAATCATATGCTCCGGTGCTTCAATACTGATTCCGCCAAGCTGAGATGCATGAGCTGTCAGAGAATCCAGAGAAACTCCGATTCCAGGATAAATCATGCCTCCGATATAATTCTTATTTTTATCAATCACACAGACTGTATTTGCTGTCCCAAGATCAAAGATTAGAAGTGGAGCCGGATACTCAACAATTGCTGCAACAGAATCGACCACCAGATCACTTCCCAACTGTGCAGGGTTATCGATTCGAATGTTCAATCCTGTCTTAATTCCGGCTCCCACAACAAGAACATTCTTCTTCAGAATCTTCTCTACCGCCAGCTTCACGATGGTTGTAATCTGCGGCACGACAGAAGAAATGATTCCGCCTTCGATTTCATCTCTATGAATATGATAAATATCAAGTACATTCTTAATATCGATTGCATACTCTAACTCTGTCTTCGTACGAACAGTTGACAAACGTTCTACAAAAAGAGTTTTATCTCCATCAATACAGCCCAATACAATATTTGTATTTCCAATGTCTATTGTCAGTATCATCTTTTAAACTTCCCCTCTCTGTGCCAGAATCTGATCAAGGATTCGATCTGCTGTTTCCTCTTTTGTCAGCTTGCCGAGCTCTTTTTCAAAATCTTCTGTAATCACTGTGACCACATTCGTATTCCCGCCAAACCCGGCGCCTTCCATTTTCAAACTGTTTGCTATAATCATGTCCAGGTTCTTTTTCTTCAGCTTCTTTCTGGAATTCTCGAGCATATTTTCTGTTTCCATAGAAAATCCACAGAGAAATTGATCTTTTGTTTTATGCGCTCCAAGATACGCAAGAATATCATCTGTGCGTTCCATTTCAAGTGCCAGATCGTCATCCTTTTTCTTCACCTTTTCATCACTGACATAGCGTGGTCTATAATCCGCAACTGCTGCTGCCTTAATAATAATATCCTGTTCTTCGGCCCGTCCTGTCACTTCTTCGAACATTTCTCTCGCCGTTGTGATTGGAACAACATTTACAAAATGTGGCTTCTCAATAGAGGTCGGTCCTGTGACAAGTGTAACATCCGCTCCACGCTGCATACATACCTTTGCAATCGCATACCCCATCTTTCCGGTAGAATGATTCGTAATATAGCGTACAGGATCAACGGACTCCTGTGTAGGACCTGCTGTAACCAGAACATGCAGTCCTTTCATATCCTTTTCTCTTGCGATTTCCCGCAAAATATATTCAAGCAAAAGCTCCGGTTCCGGCATTTTCCCTGCTCCTGTATCTCCACAGGCAAGATAACCAACCGCCGGGCTGATCACTTCATAATTATAATGCTCCAGTACCTTCAGGTTATCCTGAACGATTGGATTCTCAAACATATTCGTATTCATTGCAGGAGCAACGATCTTCTTACATTTGCACGCCATGATTGTTGTTGTCAGCATGTCATCCGCAATGCCATGAGCAATCTTCCCAATCACATTCGCACTTGCCGGTGCCAACATAACTACGTCCGCTTTCTTCGCTAATGATACATGTTCTACACTATATTGAAAATTCCGGTCAAATGTATCTACAAGACACTTATTTCCTGTCAGTGTCTCAAATGTGATCGGATTAATAAAATTTGTCGCATTTTCTGTCATAAGCACATGCACATCTGCATGCAATTTCTTCAGCGCACTTGCAAGTGACGCAATTTTATATGCTGCAATACTTCCTGTCACTCCAAGAAGTACAGTTTTTCCCTTTAACATGAGTACATTTTTCCTTTCTGTTAAACTCTTTTTTTAGTTTAGCACAACAAATATTCTTAGAAAAGTCCTTTACCGTTATGTTTTTCACAAAATACCGTATAATTTTGTATTTTATCCACATTCTATATAAAGAAACCCACATTCTTTTCTTATAACTGATGCACGTATTCCATCTTTGATATTATTTCGTAACAAATAACGCACCATAAAAAGGAGGATTTCATCATGGATGAACAAACACGAAAACTATATGAAGAATGCAACATCGGATGTCAGATGGCAATCGAAAGTATGCAGCAAATCAAAGATTTCACCCAAGATACAACCTTATTCCAATTAATTGAAAAATACATTGATCGTCATTCTCGATTAGGCGGTAATGCAAAAGACCACCTGATTGATTCGGGAAATGAAGTTAAAACTCCGGGAATGATGGCTTCCGCATTTTCCTGGTTCAGCACAGAACTTAAACTGAATCTGAATGATGATAACTCCAAAATTGCAAAACTTCTGATTGATGGATGCAGCATGGGAATTAAAACACTCGGAGAACGTGCCAATACATTGAACAGGGCTGACAAATCTGCCGATGCGCTGGCAAGAAAAATTATCAAAACAGAAGAAGAAATGATACGAGAATTAGAATCATTTTTATAAAATTTGCTTTCTCTTATCTGTAATGTTAGTATAGTGATATTAAGTTATTAACATTACAGATAAGGAGCATTCTATGCTGAAATCATATATTGCATTTGACCTGGAGACAACCGGGCTAAGTCCTCAGGAACATGAAATTATAGAGATTGGTGCCCTCAAAGTCCGGGAAGGAAAGGTCGTTGACCGTTTTATGGAATTCGTCCATCCAGACAAACCGATCACACCGATGATCACCAACATCACACATATCACAAATGATATGGTTGCAGGAGCAAGATCCTGCCCGGAAGTCATCCACGATTTTCTCTCCTTTTGTGAAGATGACGTGCTGATCGGACACAACGTCATGTTTGACTATAGCTTTGTAAAATGCAGTGCAGTCAGAGAAGGTCTTACATTTGAAAAAATGGGGATCGATACTTTAAAAATTGCCCGCAAAGTACATAAAGACTTTGAGTCTAAAAGTCTCGGTGCGTTATGCGACTATTATCATATTGAGAATCCTGCTGCTCACCGCGCATACTATGATGCACTCGCAACCGCAAAGCTTTATCAGACACTGGCACACTATTTTGAGCCACAGGATCCGAAAGTGTTCCAGCCTCTTCAACTTCAATATAAAATTAAAAAAGTGCAGCCTGCCACACCAAAGCAGATTGCACTCTTAGAACGTCTGACGGAACAGAAAGAACTGATACCTGACTGGGATACAACTACGCTGACAAGAAGCGAAGCCTCCCGGATCATTGACAGACTTTTGAAATCTTAATCTTCCTGAAGTCTCTGTACCATTGCCCAGATCGCCTTTGCTGAATTGAAGTTCACCGGCATCATTTCAGAGGCTTCAATGCTGATATCAAATGCATCCTCCAGCTCTGATACAAGTGTGATGATCGCGAAAGAATCAAGAAGCTGATCATCGATCAGAGCTGTCTCGTTCTCATAGTCAATACTATCATCAATCTCATTTAAAATCTCTAATAATTCTTCCATTTTTTCTTCCTCTTTTTCTATTATTTTGAATTTCATTATATCCTACGTTATATCACAAATATCTTTTTATGACAACTGTTCTACCATGTTCAATTCATAAGTTTCCTGCTGTACTCTTGCCTGGATCCATCCTTCTTCCTCACTGTAAAGTACAACTCCCGGAAGTTCATGACTCAAGAATAATGCCATTCCTTCCATCGCTGAATATGCACCGGTTCTCTCAAACACAAGGATACTGCCTTTTTCCAAACCTCTCAAGGTAATTTCATTGCATAGAACATCATTCAATGTACATAAGGATCCACAGACTTTCCATGTCTTCTCCTCTGTATTCTTGTCCTCAGAGTCTTCCGCATCCTTCATTGAAACTTCTTTCGGAAGTACCTTCACATATGGCTCATACATTCCCTTAATCTGTCCGTCGTAATTAATCTGATGACAGCCTCCATCAACAATGCAATAATGAATTCCATCACTTGTCTTTGTATCTTCCACTTTGGTCAAATAATAACCACACATTGCAGCCAGCGCACGCCCCAGCTCTACTGTTACATGCCCCTTCCACTGCATAGCCTTCACAGCGTCCTGAAGCCCCTTTAGACCAGTTTCCTCAAAGGTCTCTGCCGTTTTATCGCGGAAATACGGAACTGCCGTTCCAGAGCCATATTCAAGACATTTCACATCAATCTGTTCTTCTGCCGCCTTCTTTAAAAATTCATCCAGATATGTCAGTTCTTTCTGATGACGCTTCAGATTCTTCTTCTGTGTTCCTGAGAAATAATGGATTCCCTCAGCCTCGATTCCCGGAAGTTCCTTTGCCTTTTTCAGAATTTCTAACACCGTATCTTCGTCCATTCCAAACTGATTTCCACTTGTAAGTCGCGGATACAATCTGAGAATACCATCCTCCGGATGTTCCTCGCTCCATTCCACAAAATATTGGAAATGCAGTGGGGATTCAACCGTATATGCACATCTATTTCCACAATATGCAAGTATCTCCCGAATATCATCTCGTTTTTTCATAACACCTGAAATAAACAACTTTTCCGGTGGAACTTGCAGTTTCCTGCAGATTCGGAATTCTCCCATAGAGCAGACCTCGATTCGGTCTGACCACTGAGCCATATATCCTGTCAGAAATGGATTCGCCTTCATTGCATAACAAAGGTTGATCTCCGGACCAAATCCCGCACGAATACGTTCTGTCTGTTCTTTTAAGATATCCAGATCAAACACATAAAGGGGCGTTCCATACTTTCTAAACGCCTCTTGAAGCAGTTCTTCTCTCATAACATTTATCCTTTCCCCTTATTCTTTTTCCTGTGATTAATTTTAAGACATCACATTCTATTTTTTTCCATAATTCTTAAAATAATTACGGTCTGTCTTGCCATTTTTGTTCAACGGCATCTCATCTACCTGAATCAATTTTGTCGGAACCATATAGACCGGAAGTTTTTCCTTCATCTGTTTTCTGACATCTGAGGCTGCTTTCTCTCCAAGATAAAATCCCATAATACGATTTTTCTCCATATCAAAGACACAGCAGCTCTTCTCCACTCCATCAAGTGCTGTCATAGAACGCTCAATTTCCTCCAGCTCAATCCGGTGTCCCATATGTTTGATCTGGAAATCTTTTCTTCCTGCAAATACGATATTTCCTTCTTCGTCATAACTTCCAAGATCTCCGGTTCGATACATTCTCTGTTCTGTTCCATCTACAGGATACAGCACAAACTTCTCCGCTGTCTGCTCAGGTTCTTTATAATAGCCATTCGCCAGAGATTCTCCTGCCGAGCAGATTTCCCCCTGTACACCAGGTTCTGTCACCTGTTTGCCTTCCTCGTCTACAAGGATTACTCTTCTTCCCGGGAATGCCTTACCGGCCGGTATTTTTTCACTGTCCTCATACTGTCGCTCAATCGGAAAATACGTACAGTTGCAAGTAATCTCTGTCGGTCCATACAAGTTTACAAACTTTGCTTCCGGCAGTTTTTCCTGCCAGATACGCAGCTGTTTTGCCGGCATTGCTTCTCCGCTGAACATAACCCTTTTTACTGATTCCGGCACTCTGTAATTCAATCCTTTCAACGCAGACACAAGTGTTAATGCCGAAACAGCCCAGGTCAGATTAGTCACTTTCTTATCGCAAAGATAATCCAGAAGTCTCGGCGGTGTTGAAAAATATTCCTTCGGTATCAAAACAAGCTGTGCCCCTGTCATGATACTGGAATAAATATCCTTCACAGACACATCAAAATCAAACGGTGCCTGATTTCCAATTACATCCGCTGATGTAATCTCAAAGATTTCTGTAAAATGACGGATAAACCGGCTGGCTGCTCCATGACTTACCACGATAGCCTTCGGTGTTCCTGTTGATCCGGATGTAAAGATTCCGTATAAAACATCCGTCTCTTTCCACTGCCCCTGGATCTGTTCCAGTCTACTGTACTGCTCTTCTGACAATTCCGTTCCTGTCGCTGTCTTAAGTGCCTCCGGACCCATCACTTTATTTTCCAGTCCATTTCCAATAGCTGCCAGCTGTTCCTTCCCTTTTTCATCGGAAATAATCACTTCAGGATCCAGTTTCTCCATAATCTTTCTCAGACGTTCTGTTGGATTCATCGGGTTCACCGGCACATAAAAGCATCCTGCATAAACGATGCCGAGCATCACTGCCAGTGTTTCTGAACTTTTCTCTAAAAGAACCGGAACCGGGTTCCCCGGTTGAACTTTTTCACTTAATTCTGCGCCTATTATCTGAGCTTTCTTCACAAGTTCCTTCCAGGTCAGCTCCTGATTCACATCCGAAACTGCAACCCGGTTTGCATACTTTTCCGCTGTCTGCTCCAGACTCCATAAAATATTCAACTTCTCTTTTGCTATCATTTTTCTACACCTGTTTCTTTTGCCACTTCTATTTCTCCTCGTATCTTTGCAAGATTTTGCTCGTACTGTTCCGCCAGCTGATTCCATGCTTCATAAGCCGGATCATTTCTATGATCTTCCAACTCATAATTCTCTTCTAAATAATTTCCAAGATATGAAGTCACCTTCTCTGCCCCATAAACATTCAGATGATCTCCTTTATCTTGTGTATCTTCAGTCCAATTCAAACCCAGTTCTTCTACCTTCTCATTCAGATCAAGATATGCAATTCCTTTTTCATCTGCGTATTGCTGCATCTCCGCATGACGTTTATGATTCCAATTCTTCGGTGACGGCATACTGACAAGCAATAACTGCGCGTTATTCTTCTCACACAGTTCTTCAATTTTCTCCAAATAGATTTTAACATACTTTGGCATTGTTTCACATTTTTTCTAGAGAAAAGAAGAGGACGTGTCTTTTAAGCACGTCCTCTTTTGATATACTAATTTTCTTTTTCTTCATATAATCCGGTTTGCCTTCATATGGGGCAACCTCATCTCGAATCACAAACCCCTTGTAATTCGTATGTATTTTCGGCTCATCCACCGCTGTCTTCCATAAATTATGATAACGAAACACCGGAAGATAATATTGACCCATCTGTTCTAAAATTGCCTGCGTACTTTTCACTGCACCGATGTCACGGAACAAGGTATTTGTCTCGAGCATAACTATTTTAGGAGACTGTCCTTTAAATCCCTGTTTTAACATATAATAAGTTTCCGGTATTCTCTGTGCTCCCTGCCCACAATCATAAGCTGCAATTCCCTTATCTTCCCACAACCGCATTGTAGACACGGAATTATAGCTTTCACTATCACCGGCCACCAGCATATCCAATGTATCTTCCGGCTCAACTGTAAGAGCCGCAAATGGGCGGTTTCTTCCGGTCACTTCTCCATTCAGCTGATGCACCACATAATATTCCATCCCGACAGAACTTGTCACCAAAAATACTGCCAGTATTACAATAAAGAGAATTCCTCTTTTTATCTTACTCATTCTTCTCACCTCAGAAACCAGCATAGATCAGATCCTGAATCTGATATCCATCCCCATACGCTGCGAAGATCAAAATCCCTATAACTAAGGCATAATACAATCCCCAGCGCACCGGTACAGCCAGTTCTCCCATTTTCTTCTGTACAGAGATTCCGCGCTCTTTCATAGAACCTATCACTCCCACGATCAGACAACCTACAATTACTGCCAGATAATCTGCCCGCTCAAGTCCAAGTGTATACAGTGTTCCATCCGTTAATTGTCCCACATCAAAATTCTTTATCATACTACAGAACATATACCATCCGGCCTTCAATCCATTTGCACGGAAAAATAACTCTCCAACTACAATAATCACCCATGTCTTTGCAATCTGGATTGTTCTCCAGATTTTCGTCTCCGGATCAATATGACACGCTTCTAAAATATGGTCTCGAACCGGCTCTACAGCAATCCCAAGCATGATCAATACAAAATAATACATTCCATAGAAAATATAGTTCCACTGTGCGCCATGCCAGACTCCGTTCGCAACCCACACTGGGAATAGGGCGATTGCAGAAGTCACCAGTCTTGTAATATGCTTTCCGCAATGCTTTCTTCCATACTGGTTCCATTTCTTAACCAATCCGGATACCGATACCGGATAGAAAATATATGCCTTGAACCACGCGCCGAGTGTAATATGCCATCTGCGCCAGAATTCCGAAGGATTCTTCGCACAGAACGGCTGTCGGAAGTTTTCCGGAAGG
>ENA-ORUO01002461-ORUO01002461.1-human-gut-metagenome-genome-assembly--contig:-NODE-2461-length-14509-cov-2.971219_pt1 | contig 14509 bp, 14 predicted proteins | sample MGYA00242082_ERZ509215 | MGnify/ENA primary metagenome ERZ509215 (study PRJEB26280, sample SAMEA2338829) | human gut metagenome | biome: human gut; feature: human-associated habitat; material: faeces... | reverse complement strand
GGAAAAATTCTGCGCAATTCGATTGACTGGGAAGAAGAATGTTTTTATCAGAATAACCGCCGCTGTGCATTTTTAAATGATGAAAATTTGTGTGATCTCTACAAGGCATTGGGACCAGATGCACTCTGTGATACCTGCCGCATGTATCCAAGACACACAGAAGAATATGAAGGACTTAGAGAATTATCCCTGTCTTTATCCTGTCCTAAAGTAGCAAAAATTATTCTGTCCTGCAAAGAACCAGTTCGATTTTTAGAAGAGGAAACTGAGGAAGAAGATGACTTTGAAGAATTTGATTTTATGATGTTTTCTCAGTTAGAAGATACCCGCGATGTTCTCTTTGCTGTTTTGCAGGACCGTTCGCTTCCACTGACACTGCGGATATCTGTATCCGAACAACTAACAGAAAGCTATCAAAACTGTATAGAAGAAGGACGGCAGTTTGATATTGATGACCTTCTCCGAGAATGTGAACGCCACCAGAAAGAAGGCAGCCTTTCGGAATTTATCTCAAAACATCTTTCTGAAAAAGGAGCAGATGCAGCCTCTCTCCATCAATGGAATCGACAGAAAAAAGAACTGCAGGTACTTCGAGGATTAGAACGTCTTCGTCCAGAGTGGAATCAGATACTCGATGGAGCCGAAAAGTGGCTCTATCAGGAGAACGAAGAAACTTATAAAAATATTTGCAAAGAATTTCACCAAATGTATGGAGCATTGAGTAACTACAAAGAAGAATGGGAGAACGTAGGTGAGCAGCTTATGATGTTCTTTGTCTATACTTATTTCTGTGGAGCAGTCTATGACGATATGGTCTGTTCCAAAATGGAAATGGCATTGTTTTCCATTCGCTGGGTACAGGAATTCCTGATTGTACGTTGGTTGGAAAATGGAAAAACACTCTCCATGAAAGACGTGGAAGAAATTTCCTGGAGATATGCGAGAGAGGTGGAACACTCCGACAATAATTTGAATACACTCGAAGACTGGCTGTTTGAGAATTACTATTTAATTCATTAAGTAACAGACGCCTGGGAAGCTTTTCATTTCGTGGGAGTCTGCGTTCTAAAATATATGTAGACAAAAGCGAATTGATTGCAAAGATAAATGAAGTTCTTTACACTGAGCAGAAGTATATTTGTGTAAGCCGTCCGAGAAGATTTGGTAAGTCGATGGCAGCAAATATGCTTGCAGCATATTATGATCGAAGTGAGAATACAGAAGAATTATTTCAGAATCTTATGATTAGTAAAGATAGTTCATATAGGGAAAATCTAAATCAATATGATGTGATTAAGATTAATATGCAGGAATTTTTAAGTCTGTCGGGGACGATAGAAGAAATGCTGGAAATGCTTAGAGATTATCTGTTTTTAGATTCAAATTTTATGATATAATATTTCCATAAAGAAACGCTGTAATACATCATAACAAGAGAAATGAGGTGTATCAATATGACAGAAAAAACACGTAAACTTCGATTTATTGATGAAAACAGAACCAAAGGACTCCAGAAGGACTGGCAAGGCTACGGAAAATCACAGGTTTTGTTCGGAATAGTAGTCCTAATGATATTCTTATTAGCATTTGTTTATCATTTTGTTATGTAGATAATTTGATTTTACAGTATATCAGATATGAGATGACTCCCACATCTGTAGGTGGCGAGCAACATTCTTGAATTTTCAATATAATCAATTATTTTTAGAAAGTACTATAAAATTTTTATCAAAATCAGAAGACTTGAAGTAAAATAATCCATATCTGTGACCTCAGAGTGAAGGTTGGATGCGAGCATTTTTGCAAACATTCACCTGCAGCGACTAAAGTCACAGATATGGATTATTTGGTTTCAAGCTTTCGTCTGTTGTTCCTAAAAAATTCGATAGCATTTTCCACTTCCCATGTAAGAATTTCCAGTGTATAATGGAAAAAGAAGGTAAGTAAGATATAAAGCAGGTGAGTGAATGGATGAAACAGATAGAGGCAAAGTAGTTAGATTTTTCCTGGCAGGCAGTGTATTATGTTTAGTCGGGATGTTTTTTTCTTTTTATCTAAAAGGTTTTATTCTATATGGAAGTCAGTTTGGAAGAAAGTATAAGATTATTGGTGTGACCTATATGACATTAAATAATCAGTTTTATGACGTATTAAACAGTGAAATCCAGCAGCGTGTGGAGGAAAAAGGAGATCATTTGATTACCCTTGATCCGGCACTTGATCAGGAGAAACAGAATGAACAGATTGAGTATCTGATTGAACAGGGAGCAGATGTAATTATTTTGAATCCTGTTGACTGGAAGGGCGTGAAAAAAGGTCTTGAGGCAGCGAAAAAGAAAAATATACCGGTTATTGTCGTAGATACGGAAGTATATGATACAGATTTGGTAGATGTTACGATTGTTACAGATAACTATCAGGCAGGTGTGTTATGTGCGAAGGATATGATGGATAGACAAAAAGAAGCCAACATTCTATTGCTTACGCATGATAAAACTAAGTCGGGAAGAGACAGAATACAGGGATTTACTGATACTATACAAAGCCATAATGAATATAAGATTATTGCAATGGAAGATACACAGGGACAGATTGAGCGTTCCTTGCCTAAAGTGGAAAAAATGGTAGAAGAACATGAAGATATTGATGTGATTATGTCATTAAATGACCCGACTGCGATGGGAGCGTTAGCTGCATTAGACAGTAAAGGCTATAAAAAAGATGTACTTGTATATGGGGTTGATGGTTCACCAGAAGGGAAGAGACTGATTACAGAAAGTAAAATGACAGGCACGGCAGTCCAGTATCCTCGTAAGATGGGAGCGTCTGCCATAAAAGCAGCTTATGAGCTTTTAGCAGGAAAAGATGTAGATAAAACAGTGACGATTCCGGTAAAGTTAATTACAAAAGAAAATGTGAGTGAATATGACCTTGAACGGTGGCAGTAGGAGAGATGTATGAGTAAGCAGAAAAGTTTAATTCTTTTAAAGATGCTGATGGGAATTTTAAATTTTGCAATTTTGACTTTTTTGGCAGTTATCATCTTATATACAATAGGTATGGTGAGGGCAACTTATACTGCACGAAGCTTTTTAAATCATATTACATATTTACCAATGAATCCGGTAAAAACAGTCATAGTGATGTATGTGGCATTATTTACTTTAGTGGCAATTATTAATTTAAGACAGCAGTCAGAAAATAGCATTTTGAATCAGACGATTTACATTTTAGAAGTTATTCTTTGCGGTATAATTATTTGCTGTGTCTATATGGAATATAAAGGAATTATATTTTTAGTTATAGCGGATATTGTCGTTTTAATTCGTGATAAAACAAGTCAGAAGGTATTTTTAGTTATTATGGGACTTATTTATATTTTTGCGGATTATGACATTATATCATTGGGGATAAAGATGGTTTCTTTTCGGGAACTGTTAAATGTCTATACAGTGCGTCAGCATATGCTGATGACGGGAATATTGAATTTTCTCTCATCAGTGAATGCGATTGCATTTATAGCATATATGATTATTTATATGAGAAGCCAGATAAAAGAAAAGGAGCGGGTTACGATTTTAAATCAGCAGCTTGCGGAGGCAAATGTACAGCTTTCTGAAATGAATAATCAGTTAAAGGATTATGCAGCAATGCAAAAACAGATGGGAGAGATTGAGGAAAGAAACCGTATTGCAAGAGAAATCCATGATACATTAGGACATACGATGACGGGGCTTTCTGCAGGAATTGATGCTTGTATTGCATTAATTGACTATTCGGTAGATGAGACAAAAAAGCAGTTAAGTATTATTTCCGGCGTGGCGAGGCAGGGGCTTAAAGATGTAAGACGTTCTATGAAAAAACTCCGCCCAGATACATTAGAGAGAGAGTCTTTAGAGAGTGCGATTGAGAAGCTGATTACAGAGACGATGAGTACTTCCAAGGTTTCTATAGAATTTCAATCATTTTTACCATCGCTTGTATTTGAAGATGATGAAGAAGATACCATTTATCGAATTGTTCAGGAAGGTATTACAAATGCCATTCGTCATGGCCATGCCAGCAGGATTTTTATTAATTTTAAAAAAGTAGATATCTGGCTGGTGATAAGAATCAGAGATAATGGAATAGGATGTAAAGATATTCACAAAGGTTTTGGACTTACACATATGAAGGAAAGAGTGGATATGCTGCATGGAACAGTAACATATAGCAGTAATAATGGATTTCAGGTTGTAGCAAAGCTGCCAATTCGATGGAGGAATGAGGAAAGATGATAAAGGTACTTATTGCAGATGATCAGGAATTAATCAGGCAGAGTCTGAGTATTATTCTTGGCTTAAAAGAAGAGATTTCTGTTGTTGGAGGTGTAGGTGACGGAACAGAAGTTTTAGAATTTATAGCAAAAGAAAAGCCGGATATTATTTTGATGGATATTCGTATGCCGACTATGGACGGTGTAGAGTGTACCAAGATAGTAAAGGAAAAATATCCAGAGATAAAAATTATCGTGCTGACAACTTTTGATGATGATAAATATGTGTTCAGTGCATTAAAGTATGGTGCAAGTGGTTATCTGTTAAAAGGTATTTCTGTGGATGAATTAGAAAAAGCAATTCATATGGTATACAGCGGAGGAGCGATGATTAATCCGGAAATTGCCAGCAAGGTAGTAGAGTTGTTTTCGGAAATGGCACAGCAAAATTATGATGTTATGATTGAGGCAGAGAATATCGAGAAGATTAACGATATGGAATGGGATATTATAAAGGATGTAGGACATGGAATGTCCAATAAAGAAATAGCAGACCATATTGGACTGACAGAAGGAACTGTGAGAAATTATATTAGTACTATTTTAAAGAAAATCGGACTGCGTGACCGCACACAGTTAGCTATCTGGGAAGTGCAGTCCGGTGCACAGAAGCGTAGAGGATAAGATAAATGAAAAGAATGACAAAAGTATGGGGAATGCTTTGTCTGGCAGGATTATTAATCAGTCTGTATTTGGGAGTCTCTTTTCTAGTACCTAAACAAGGGAAAATAATTTTGACATTTGGTATGTTTTCCGGGAATCAATCTGACGTGCCTAATGATGACTGCTATAAGATTATTGATGAAACAATAAAAGAATTTGAAAAAGAATATCCGAATGTTAAAGTGAAGTATACCAGCGGAATATTAAAGGAGGATTATTCAGAATGGCTTTCTAATCAGGCTTTAAATGGTGCATTGCCGGATGTATTTATGGTTCTTCCTGAAGACTTTACTACATTTGCTTCGATAGGAATACTGAAAAATCTGGAAACGATGTTAAAGGCAGATGCATCTTTGAAAAAGGATGCATTTTATCAGGGCTGTTATGATGCAGGGACATATAAAGGGAATCAATACGCTCTTCCATATGAAAGTGTTCCGAGCCTTATGCTTGTGAATGAGACATTACTTAAGAAGAATAATATTTCTCTGCCAGATAATAGATGGACATGGAACGACTTTTATAATATTTGCAAAAAAATTACAAAAGATACAAATGATGATGGAAAAACAGACCAGTTTGGTGTGTATGACTATAGTTGGATAGATGCTATTTACAGTAATGGAGGAGGAATTTTTAATGGAAGCGGAACTTCCTGCAACATTACAAATCCTTCTGTAGAAGATGCGATTCTTTTTGCCAGAAATATTTATCAGTTATCAGGGAGACAAAGTCCGACTTCAGAAGATTTTGATAAAGGGAATATTGCTTTCCGTCCAGTTACTTTTTCTGAATTTCGTACATATAAACCATATCCGTGGAGAATCAATAAATATTTTGATTTTGAATGGGATTGTATTCCACTTCCAGAAGGACCGAATGGTAAAAATCTGTCAGAAACAGAGACAATGTTAATGGGAATTAATGCGAGGTCAGAGTATGGTGGGCTGGCATGGAATTTTCTAAAAAAACTAACCTATGATGAAGAAGTGCAGCAGAAGATTTTTCAGTATTCTAAAGGAATTTCTCCACTAAAGAAGGTGACTAATTCTGAAAAGACAGAGGAAATCCTGAAAAATAGTATAGGAGATGATACGACCGTACAGGTTTCCATGCTGAATCAGATTATGGAAAGTGCAGCAAGAAAAGAAAAATTTCAGCAATATGATACCGTAATCGACTATATGGATGGAGAAATTCTACGACTTTTTCAGGAAGAGGGAGACTTTGATATGAATCTCCTGCACCTGAAAAAGAAAATTGATAGGATGTTGAAAGAAAATTTAAAATAAATTTATAAATTCTGTAAGCCATAAATAATGAAATATGACATTTGTCATTTATAAATATTAAACAATATACAATTGTAATTTGAAGTAGTGACATCTGCAAAAGGTCAATAGTGACAATTTGCAGATGTTATTTTTTTGTGTAATTGTTACAATAAATACATCAAAAAACAAACAAAGGAGAGCAATATGAAGTATGTAGTATTAGTCAGTCATGGAACTTTTGCACCGGGTCTGAAAAGTGTTCTGGCAATGCTTGCAGGCGGGGAGAGAGAGGATGTTATCAGCGTAGGACTTGAGGACGGAATGAGCGCAGATACATTTGCAGAGAATTTCCGAAATGCAATCAGTGGTATTAAGTCTGAGGACGAAATCATTCTTTTAGGAGATATTATTGGAGGTTCTCCAATGACAAACGCATTAGAGCAGATTTCTAAAAAAGGACTGGAAGAACAGACAGTAGTATTTGGCGGAATGAACCTTGCAATGGCGTTAACAGCAACTCTTATGAAAGATGATGTTGACACAGAGTTATTAAAAGACAGTTTAATCAGTGAAGCAAAAAATGCAATTAAAGAGTTTGTATTAGACAGTGGAGCTGATGATGAGGAAGATGAGATTTAGTATTCGTGCATATTGCATTTAACTTATTTTCTATATTTGACTTATATTCAATATTATAAATATGAAATAAGCATAAAATTACAAGCATGAGAGGGAGGAAAAAACATGTCTGTATCATTTTTAAGAATTGACGACCGTATGATTCACGGTCAGACAGTAACTCGTTGGTCTTTAGAATATCCATGTGATGGACTGATTGCCGTTAATGACAGAGCAGCCAACACAAAAGCATTAAAAATGGCATATAAGAGTGCCAGTACAAAGAAAACTTTCGTGTGGACTTATGAAGCATGGAAACAGAAAAACCAGAAAGTACTTGATAGTAAAGATCAGTATTTCCTGATTACAAAAGATCCAATTCAGATGAAAAAGATTTTGGTTGATGATGGATTTGTTCCAAGTGATGTGAAGAAAGTAATCGTTGGACCATGTAATGACCGTCCAGGAGCTACAAAACTTGGAAATAATCAGTCTATCACTCAGGAAGAAGCAGAAGCTCTTGAGGCAATTTATCAGGCTGGATATGAAATCGAGTTTGCGCTGATAAAAGAAGCTTCTATCGGAAGCTGGAGTAAATTCAGAGGACAGTTCGGTTTCAATTAAAATTAAAATAGTGTACCCACAAAGTCAGCTACGGAAAGATTCAGTGAGTACATGATAAGAAAAGAGAGGAAAAGTCATGACAATTAGTTGGATACAAGCAGTGATTTTAGGTATCTTCGCCTGTCTTGCCAGTATGCCTGGTATGGGTGGTAGTGCCATTGGTAACTATACATTAGGCCGTCCATTAGTAGCCGGTCTCGTCTGCGGTATTATTCTTGGAAATGTGCCTGCCGGAATTATGGTAGGTGCAGCAATGCAGGTTGTATATATCGCGTTAGTAACACCAGGTGGAACTGTATCCGCCGATGTACGTGCCGTATCTTATATCGGTATTCCTTTAGCAATGCTTGCATTAAATTCTTATGGATTAGACCCTGCATCTACAAAAGGTGTTGCAATGGCAACTTCTTTCGGTGCAATGGTAGGAACTTTTGGTACAGTATTATTTTACGGAACAGCAACAATCAACCTTGTATGGCAGCATATCGGATGGAGAGCTGTAGAAAAAGGAGAATTCAAGAAATTATATCTTGTAGATATGGTATTACCTTGGATTTCTCATTTAATCTGTAGTTTCATCCCAACGGTTGTAATGTGTAAATTAGGTGTTCCTGTAGTAGAAACAATCAAAGCAACATTACCTATGGATGGACTTGCAATGAAGACTTTATTCACAGTTGGTAGTATGTTACCTTGTGTTGGTATTGCCATTCTTTTAAAACAGGTAGTAAACAAAGTAACAGACTTCGTACCATTCTTTGTTGGATTTACTTTAGCAGCCGGTGTTGGATTAAACTTAGTATCCGTTACAGTTGTAGCAGGAATGTTCGCAATTATCCATTACAACATCAAGATGGTTGGAATTCGTGCAAAAGAAGCAGCTCTTGCCAGCGGCGGGTCTTTTGATGATGACGATGACGAGGAGGAAATATAATCATGGCAGAGAAAAAGCTTTCTAAAAAAGCCTTAAATAAATCATTTCGGAACTGGTATTATGGACATTTAACCTGTTTCTCCCAGGAGCATATGCAGACATTTGGTTACTTATGTGCAATGCTTCCACTAGTAGAAGAATTATATGAAACAAAAGAAGAACAGAAGAAAGCAATGGATACATATACGGCTTTCTTTAATACAGAGCCACAGGTTGGTTCGGTAATTGTAGGTATCACAGCAGGTCTTGAAGAAGCAAGAGCAAACGGAAATGAAGATGTAGACAGTGAGACAATCAATGGTCTGCGTGCAGGTTTGATGGGACCAATCGCGGGTATCGGAGATTCCTTATTAGTTGGTACTCTGATTCCAATTTTATTAGGTATTGCATTAGGGTTATCTTCTGGTGGTTCTATCGTAGGTCCTATTTTCTATATCGTAGCATGGAACTTAATCGTAACTTTAGGAATGCGCTTCCTTTACTTCAAAGGATATGAACTTGGTGGAAAAGCAGTAGACGTACTGGTCGGTGAACAAGCTACGGCGATACGTGAAGCCGTTGTTACACTCGGTACAATGGTAGTTGGTTCTGTTGCAGCAACATGGGTATCAGTAACAACCTCTTTCCATTTAGTAAATGATGCAGGTGAAGAATTCCTGAATCTTCAGAAACAGTTAGATTCTGTATATCCAGGATGTCTTACAGCCGCAGTAGTTATCTTTTGCTGGTGGCTTATGGCTAAGAAAAAAGTTTCCCCTGTTATTACAATGTTAATCTTAGTTGCAGTAGCATTTGTTGGTGTATTAGTTGGATTCTTTAATCCAGGATTACAGTATTAAAAAAGGAGTATAAAAAATGGCAGCACAGACAAAAAAGCAGCAGTTAAAAGAAATCGAATACCAGACCCGTATGTTGAATAACCTGAAAAAATGGATTCGTAATCTGATTATTCTTTCTTCCTGTGGTATGGGAATCGCATACTGGGCAATAAAAATTCAGGAAGGATTGATATTCAATATTATAGGTGGTGTCAGTATCGTTCTTGTAACTGCCTGCGTGATTGGCTGTGTAGTCATTGGACTAGCCTTAAAGCGGGGACAGGAAAACGTGAATAAAATCGTACAGATTGTACAAAGTTAAATATTAACTTATTAGCGTAAAGCATTTTTTAAGACATTTCATAATTATAATAAAATACTTACCTTCTCTAAGTTAGAAATTGTAGTTGCTACCTATTCAATTTTCATACATTTTCTAACATAAAAAGCCAGATGTTTTCATGATATTAATGCATGGAAATATCTGGCTTTTTGTAGGTCTGGTTATTCCCAGTGTACTGCAATAACAGAATTAAGAATAGTACGCAGGAATTTTGGTATAGGGGAATGGAATTACGTCAGATAGAATTTTTTTTACAATTGTATAAAGATAGAAATATTACTGTAGCAAGTCAGAATTTATATATTTCACAGCAAGGTATGAGCAAGTCCATCGCAAATCTTGAAAAAGAGGTGGGCTTTCCTCTTTTTAAGAGGTCTGTATCTGGAGTGAAGCCGACAGCAGAAGCAGGTGAGCTATATAGTTATTTTCGCACGGTAATGAAAAGTTATGCAGGTCTGCAAAAGAAAGTAAACGATATTGAAATGAGAAAAAATGGTGTTCTTAGTATCGTGTGGCCAGAGTTTTTTGCTTTATCTTGTGAAAAGGAAGAATATGCGACCTTTTCCGGGCAAAATCCGGGAATAGAGATTTCGGTAATGGAAGAAAGTGAAGAAATGGGTATTCATTTATTAAGGGAAGGTTTAGCAGATGTAGCTTTTATGTATGCGCCAATTCCAAAGGATTTAGAATCACATGTAATTATAGAAAGAGAGCCGTTATGTGCAGTCATAAAACGGGAGAATCCGTTAGCAGAAAAAGAAAACATTGATATTGAGGATTTAGTGGAGTACGCATTGATTTTTTCATCCGGAAATAATATAACAAGAAAAAATATTATAAAAAAGGCAAAAGAAACAGCTGGTGAAGAACTTGAAAATACACCTGTCATAATAAATGCCGGAACAGCTCCGATTGCGGCAGCAAAAACGCCTCCACCAAAAGCAGCAATTAATCCCAAAATACTCATAATCTTCTCCTCCTTAAATTATGTGTAATCTCGTGATCTCAGTGTCGCTGTCTTTATATTGATTATATCGGACAAGACAGAAAAGATGTTGAGAATACATTTGTTATATTGGTTTTACTGAGCTTAAGATTATGATAACATTTGTAAGAAAATTGTAAAAACAACTCGTGTTCTGTCAAGTGAACGAAAAGTTGTAACTTCTGATTGTTGGCAGCTCAGAAAATCAGTTGGAGAGATTTGGGGAAGAGGACAGGAGATGTAGAAGTTCTGGAAAATGAAATTCTATAGGATTGACACTTGAATCAGTGCCATAATCGTATAGTTATTTATGGTCACTATTTTTTTCTATTAACTAGAGTGTGTTTAAGAATTTATTTTTTGAAAAAACAAGGTAAAGCGGGAAATACAAAATATATTTTAAATTCGTGAGCTGGCAATGGCTGGATTTAGTCGAATTAGAATAGTGATTGTGGGGATTTCGAGGTTTCGTCCGTTTTGTTTCAATCAGAATTTACCACAATTTTACCAGAATTCCACCTTTCCCTGATAGCAGACCTCACAAAACCTTGCTATTTTATATAACGTAGATTTTAAATTTTAGCAAGGAACAGAGCTAGAGCATTTTTCAAACACGCTCTAAGGAAAAGAGGTTATTATGAGAAAATTCATGTGGAAAAAAGCTGCGGCTGCAGCAATGACTGCAACGATTTTAGCAACGAGCGCAACGGTTCTCCAAGCTGCTGCACCACCAGACGGATATACGAATGCACAGGATACCGTAGAGGCTTACGGTGGAGCCTACAGCAATTGGATGACAAAATGGAACAGTACAATCAGTAAAGATAGAGAGCAGATTTCTCTTTCTCCAGGAAGTGATAACAGTTCTGTAAATTTCGCATGGTATACAAAAAAATCTGCCGGTGTACAGAAGTTAAAAATCGCGGAAAATAAAAGACTGACAAATGCAAAGGTATATGAGGCAGAGCAGACAAAGGCAGTTACTGATAAAGATGAGACAGAATATGTTTCAAATAAAGTAATAGCAACGGATTTAAAGGCTAACACAACCTATTATTACAGTTATCAGAAAGATGGACAGTGGACTGCACCAGAAAAATATACAACAGATAATGGCAGTAAGTTCAGTTTTATTTTTGTAGGTGACCCTCAGATTGGTTCCTCAAATGAATTAAAAGGAGCAGCTACAGAAGAGTTTTATAATGCACAGTCTGCTGCAGTGGCAAATGATGCATTTAACTGGAATACTACATTGAATCAGGCAATGGAAAAGACAGGTAATAAAGCAAGTTTTGTTTTGTCTTCCGGTGACCAGATTCAGAGTACAAAGAAAAAGTCTCCGAATAAGGCAGCGTGGGGAAGTGAAATCGAATACAGTGGATATTTAAGCCCGGATGTATTAAAGAATCTTCCGGTAGCAACTACTGTAGGTAATCATGATGCAGATAATGCAAACTACACCTATCATTTTAATACAGCAAATGCCAGTGAACTTGGTTCAAATGGAAAGGTAGGCGGTGACTATTGGTTTAAACATGATAATGCTTTATTTATTATGTTAAATACACAGGACACCAATGTAGAAGAACATAGACAGTTTATCGAGCAGACGGTAGCAGCAAATAAAGATTGCAAGTGGAGAATCGTTACGCTCCATCAGGATATTTATGGTTCTGCAGAACATTCCAATGAGCCTGAAATCACAAATTTAAGATATCAGCTTGCACCAATTTTTGAAGATAACAAAGTAGATGTTGTTCTTACCGGACATGATCATGCTTACTCCCGTACACAGATTTTAAAAGGCGGACATAAAACAACAGAATATACAGATGATGAATTTGATCCAATGTTAGATGAAGATATGGATGCAGGAGAGAATCCAGATACGGTATATACAGCAAAAGAAAATATTAAAGCAGACACGACAGATCCATCTCAAAAAGCATATCTTAATTACTTAAATCAGGTGATGGATAAAGATGCGATTCAGCAGGTAACAAAGAAGGGTACAACCGTATTTAATCCAACGGGTATTCTTTACATGACAGCAGGTTCTTCATCAGGTAGTAAATACTATGACTTAGTGCCAAGACAGCAGAGCTATATCGCAAACCGCTGGCAGCAGGATGTACCTACATATTCCGTAATTGATATTACAGATACAACATTTACGATTAATACCTACCGTACAGACACAGAAGAAAAGATTGACGAGACATTCAGTATTGCAAAAGTAAATGAATCTGATAATAAAAATCAGACGGATAATACACAGACAGATAATAAAAAACAGCCAACAACAGCAAAGAAAAATACAACAAAACCGGCTGAAAAAGCAGTTGCTCCAAAGAAGACAGTTGTTAAAAAAGTAAAAGCTCTTGGCAAAAAGAAAATCAAAATAACAGTTAAAAAATCTTCTGAACAGGTAAGCGGATATGAAGTTATCTTATCCACAAAGAAGAACTTCAAAAATGCAAAGAAAATAACAACAAAGAAAAATGTAGTAACAGTGAAAAAATTAAAAGCTGGCAAGAAATATTTCGTAAAAGTACGTGCCTTCAAGAAGGTGGGTAACAAAAAAATTTACGGAAATTACAGCACAGTGAAAAAAGTTATTGTAAAGAAGTAGCTGTAAAGAAGTAACATCAAAAAAGCAACAGTGAAAAAGTAACAGTAAAGAAATAACAGGAGATCTTATGTCAGAAGAATTAAAGAAAACTGACATAAAAAAGATTGCAGGAAGGGGATGCCTGATTGTAGCGGGCATCCTGTTTCTCATTTTTTTATGCCGGTATAATCAGATAAAAAAAGAATCCCTATATGATACGGAAGGGCGGACATTTGCCAAAGCTACTGTAATGAACGTCTTACAGGACAACGAAACCAAAGACGGAATTTACATCGGAAGGCAGCTTGTAAAATTAAAAATCACTTCTGGAAAATGGAAAGGAAAAACAATGGAAGCAGACAGCTCTTCTGCATATTTATACGGAGCACATTGCAAAAAAGACAGCAAAGTTATCGCATTAGTAAGTGAGGCAAATGGTTCATTTTCTGCTTCGGTTTATAGCGTGGACAGAGAGATGCAAGTCTATCTGATTATCGCGGTTTTTCTGTTAACCTTAATTATTATCGGAGGAAAACAGGGACTTGCATCAGTGATTGGGCTGGCATTTACCGCGATATGCATTTTGTTCTTATTTTTACCGATGATTTATAAAGGACATTCTCCAATCCTTTCCGCAGTACTTGTTGTTGCGTTAACGACAATCGTGACAATGTATTTAGTCGGTGGAGTCTCCGGTAAAACCGCTGTGGCAATTATCGGAACAATTTCCGGAGTATTGATATCAGCCCTTTTTGCATTCCTGTTTTGTAAAATGACAGACATCAGCGGTTATAATGTATCATCCATCGAGAGCCTTATCTACGTAAGAGACCAGACGGGAATAGACGTAGGCCAGCTTTTATTTGCAGGAATTTTAATTGCATCATTAGGAGCAGTCATGGATGTAGCAATGTCCATTTCTTCAACAATAGAAGAAATATCCCACCAGAATCCAGAATTAGGAGTAAAAGGTTTGTTTTTTTCAGGAATGCGTGTTGGAAAAGATATGATGGGAACCATGTCAAATACATTAATCCTTGCCTTTGCAGGCGGTTCCATTAACACACTTGTATTTATTTATGCATACAATTACGAATATTTACAAATGATTAATATGTTTGATATAGGGATTGAAATCATACAGGGAGTAGCCTCAAGTATGGGAGTCATCCTGACGGTACCAATTTGTTCACTTTTGGCAGCATGTGTACAGGGAAAAATAGAATTTCCCTCCCCAGCCAAAGCACAGCCCCCGAAGAGAGTCTAGCCCCTATATTTGTGGCCTCGGAGCAAGGTTTGGATACGAGCGTGTATAAGCGAGTAT
>ENA-ORUO01002451-ORUO01002451.1-human-gut-metagenome-genome-assembly--contig:-NODE-2451-length-14567-cov-2.324559_pt1 | contig 14567 bp, 9 predicted proteins | sample MGYA00242082_ERZ509215 | MGnify/ENA primary metagenome ERZ509215 (study PRJEB26280, sample SAMEA2338829) | human gut metagenome | biome: human gut; feature: human-associated habitat; material: faeces... | reverse complement strand
TGAATATGGCGGAAACGCACGGCGGCCTCGTCATCAACACCGACGCCCAGGTTCTCGACGTATGGGGCGAGCCCATTCCGCATTTGTACTGCTCCGGTTGCGATACCGGTTCGAACATCTTCGGCATTCCGGGCAACTATCCTGGATGCGGATGCTACGTAAGCTTCTCGTTTGCGTTCGGCCGCATCGCCGGCAAACATATGGCCGATTCGGAAGCCGTCGCTTAGGCACTTCTTTGCCGTGCGGCATCCCTCCCCGCCGCACAGTCGGTTTCCTAAAAGGAAAGGGGCTGCAGTTTTGAACTGCAGCCCCTTCGTGCGTCATTGGAAGCCCTACCCCCGGCCAGAAGGATGAACCCACCTTAAAAGGTGGGTGCTCGCAGCCCGCTTCCTGGCTTTCGTGTCAACGGACACGAATCCCCATTTCACACGCGATCTTGAGCTCCCTCATGTATCAGCATCGGTCCATCGCAAAGTATGGCTACGAGGGCAGGACCTGCTTTTGAGTATATGGGTAGCATCGTTAAAATAAAGACTTGACATCCGGTTGTTTCGCCGATTACACAACCCGGTCTTCTACATGCCGAGCGGCTGCGGATCGAGCGACGGAATGCGAGGACGGGAGTGCGTTGTCGCCCGAAGGCCTCGTTTTCGGGCGCGATTCCGAGTTTTTCGGGCGACAACGCAACGTCCGCTAGGCAAACAAGCGTTCGCATGATACGATATATGGCATGGATACCTTATTTACCGAAATGGAAAACGAGCGGAAGTCGGAAGTGGCGCCCTTGGCGGTGCGCATGCGTCCGCGCACGCTCGAGGAAGTGGTCGGCCAGGACGAGGCGGTGGATCAGCTGACCAATGCGATTGCGCAACGCCATCGAGCAGGACCAGTTGAGCTCGGTCATCCTGTTCGGCCCGGCGGGCACGGGCAAGACCTCGCTCGCGCACGTCATCGCCGAGACGACGAAGGCTACGTTCGTGGAGGTGTCGGCCATCGGCGGCACGGTTTCGGATCTGCGCCGCGAAATCGATGCCGCCGACAAGCGCCTGTCGGCGTTCGGTTTGCGCACCATCCTGTTCGTCGACGAGATCCACCGCTTCAACCGCAGCCAGCAGGACGCGCTGCTGCACGCCGTGGAGGATCGCGTGCTGGTGCTGGTGGGAGCCACAACGGAGAACCCCTTCTTCGAGGTTAACTCGGCGCTGATCAGCCGCTCGCGCGTGGTGGAGCTGCACGGGCTGTCCGACGAGGAGATCGTCAGCCTCGTGGAGCGTGCGCTGGTCGACGAGCGCGGCCTGGGCGGCCGCTATCGGTTGGATGCCAAAGCGCGCGACGCCATCGTGCTGCTGGCGGGCGGCGACGGGCGCGCGGCGCTCACCACGTTGGAGCTTGCCGCCGGTATGGTGCAGCCCGGCACCTCGAAGAAGCCCGCGAAGATCACCGAGGACAACGTGCGCGCGGCCACGCCGCATCGCTCGCTGCCCTACGACAAGAACAAGGACATGCACTACGACGTCATCTCGGCGTTCATCAAGTCCATGCGCGGCAGCGACCCCGATGCCGCGCTGTACTGGCTCGCCCGCATGATCGATGGGGGAGAAGACCCGAAGTTCATCGCGCGCCGCATGTTCATTGCCGCGTCGGAGGACATCGGCAACGCCGATCCGCAGGCGCTGCTCATCGCTGAAGCCGCGTTCAAGTCGGCCGAGGTCATCGGCTATCCCGAGTGCCGCATCAACCTGGCGCAGGCTGCCATCTACCTGGCGCTCGCGCCCAAGAGCAACGCGGCGGAGGCGGGCATCGATGCCGCGCTGAACGAGGTGCGCAACGGGCCGTCTCGCAACGTGCCCGACCATCTGCGCGATCGGCACCGCCCCGGATCCGAGAACTACGGCGAGTACAAGTATCCGCACAGCTACCCCAGCGGCTGGGTGAGCCAGCGCTACCTGCCCGACGGTTTGGAGCGCGGCTGCTTCTACCGGTCGAGCGATCGCGGCTGGGAGGCCTACCGCAGCGACACGTTCGCGCGAGACCGTCTGGATTCCGGAGAAAACCCCACGTCGCGCGGAAGGTAACCGATTGTCTACTCCTGTGGAAGCAGGGTGAAAAGTTGACCTCGGCCTGTATATCATCCAAGGTGCTCGTGCTATAGTAATGGCTTCGGAAACAGGAGGCATACGGTGGATATCAGCGAAATTCTCAGCATAGCGTTGCCGGTGGTCTATGTGATCGTGGGCGCGGTGCTGGTGTGGCTCATGACCGTGCGCAAGACACGCAAGACGGTCGACGATCTGCAGAGGCAGGTCGAGCCTACGCTGGCAAGCGTGGAGCGTATCACGGCGTCGCTCGAGCCCGTCGCGGCGAAGGTGGATCCGCTGGTGGAGCGTGTGTCGCTGACGGTCGATGCCGCCAACCTCGAGATCATGCGCGTCGATCAGATTCTCGAAGATGTGAACGAGATCACCGACTCGGTGGCCTCGGCCGTCGAAGCGGTGGACACGGTGACCAACGCTCCGGTGGAATTGGTGAACAACGTGACCTCGCGCGTGCGCAACGCGTTCAAGTCGCGCCGCGCCAGCGACGAGTCGGTTGCCCTCGGCCAGGCGAAAGCCGAGCGCTCCGCCTCCCATGGTGCGAGCGGACGCGGCACCGAAGTGCCCGTTTCGACCGCCGACGTCGTCAAGGGCGTCGTGACCACCTCGGTCGCGGCCGCGAAGGAGGCCGTTGCCGACCAGCGCGAGCAACGCGCCGAGCAGCGTGCCGAGCGAGACGAGAAGGCCGAAGCCAAACGCGTCGCCGCCGATAAGACGTCCGAAGTCGCCGCCACCATGGCCGATGCCGTGGCTACCGCCGCGAACGCCGATGCCGCAGCTGCGCAGCAGTACTTCACGTACGACGCAGACGAAAAAGCGAACCAGGGCAAGTAACGACAGCATACACGGCACGAAAGGGCGACTCGGTGGAGACTCCCAGCTCCGAAGCGACGAAAACCGACAAAGCGAAGCGAAGCTTTCTCATAGTCTGGACGATCGTGGGCGGCATTCTGCTCACGGGCGTTCTCGTTTACCTGTTCAATATTTTGAGCGTGCCTATCGGCATCGTCATCTGGTCCATCGTCATCGTATTCTGCCTGCGAGGACCGGTGAACAAGCTGGAGAAACTGGGCGTTCCACGCGTGGCCGGCACGACGATCGCCTACGTCCTGATGTTCGTTGTTCTGGCTTTGGTGGGGCTTCTCATGTTCTCGCCGGCGTTCGGCGTGGGCGACCAGTTCACCAACCTCATCGAGAGCATTCCGGGCTACGTTCAGACCATCGCCGGGTGGGGCAACGACCTGTACACGCGCTACGCCGACGTGCTTCAGAACGACACGGTGCAAACGTGGATCAACAATGCGCTGGACGCCATCGTCTCATGGGCTTCGACGTTCGCCCGCGATAGCGCCAACGGCGTGGTCGCCATCGGGACGGGTCTGGTCAACACGTTCGTTGCGCTCGGGTTTGCGCTGGTGGTGGCTTTCTGGATCCTCATGGAGCTTCCGCAGCTTGGACGCGAATGCATGCGCCTCGTCAACCCGAAGCGCCACGAGGATCTGGAAATGCTGCACGTCACGTTCACGCGCGTCATGGGCGGCTACATCAAGGGCACGCTTTTGCAGTGCGCCATCATCGGCGTGGGCTGCGTCGTTCTGTTCGGCGCCATCGGCATCCCGAACTACGCGGCGCTCGGCGGCATCGCCGGCCTGTTGAACATCATCCCCATCGTGGGCCCGTGGCTCGGCGGTGCGCTTGCGGCCATCGTGGGCGTGTTCGTCAGCCCCTGGATCGCGGTCATCGCGCTCGGCGGCACCATCGCCATCCAGCAGATCGTCTATACGTTTATTTCGCCGAAGATCATGGCGAACTCGGTGGACGTTCATCCGGCGCTCACCCTCATCGCTTTGATGGCGGGCTCCGCTATAGGCGGCGCTATGAGCGGCTTCACGGGCTCGCTTGTGGGTATGTTGGCTTCCATTCCCGCCGTCGCGGTTGCGAAGTCGGTTTTCGTGTATTATTTCGAAAAGCGCACGGGGCGGCAGCTGGTAAGCGCAGACGGCGTGTTCTTCCAAGGCACCACCGCCTCGGACGGCACGCTCGATCCCATCGCCGATGCCACGTCGCCGCATCCCGACATCTCGGCGGCGTTCGAGCGCGTCGAGCAGCGCAAGGCCGAGGCCGATCAGAAGGCGCAGCATCGTAAGAAGCGTTGATCGGGCTTTGTTGGCCTGAGCGCGTGGGGGCGTGCGGGCGCACGTCGTTAGTGGAGCAGCGGGTCGTGCGAGGCGGCCCCCGAGGAGATAGAAAGACACGACTATGAAGTACATGACCAGCGCGGAGATCCGCGAGAAGTACCTGAGCTTTTTTGAGGAGAAGGGCTGCAAGCGCTGGCCCTCGTCATCGCTCATTCCCGACGACCCGTCGTTGTTGCTGACGAGCGCCGGCATGGTGCAGTTCAAGCCGTATTTCCTGCAGCAGAAGCACCTCGAAGCCCCCTACATCGGTACGACGACGGTGCAGAAGTGCGTGCGCACGAACGACATCGACATCATCGGCACCACGGGCCGTCACCAGAGCTTCTTCGAGATGTTGGGCAACTTCAGCTTCGGCGAATACTTCAAGGAGGAGATGTGCGCGTGGGCGTACGAATTCTCCACCGAGGTGCTGGGTCTGCCGGCCGAGCGCCTGTACTTCACCGTGTATCTCGACGACGACGAGACCATCGAGATCTGGAAGAAGCTGGGCGTGCCCGACGACCATATCTCGCGCCTGGGCGAGGATGACAACTTCTGGCGTGCCGGGCCTACGGGCCCCTGCGGCCCCTGCTCGGAGATCTACTTCGATCAGGGCGAGGACTTCGGCTGCGGCAGCCCCGACTGCGCGCCTGGTTGCGACTGCGACCGCTTCCTGGAGTACTGGAACCTCGTGTTCACCCAGTACGACGGACAGGAAGACGGTACGTTCGTGCCCCTTCCGAAGAAGAACATCGACACCGGCATGGGCCTCGAGCGTCTGGCCGTTGCCTGCCAGGACGTTGACTCCCTGTTCGATGTCGACACCGTCATGAACATCACCCACAAGGTCACGGAGATCACCGGCGCGCACTATGGCATGAGCCACGAGAAGGACGTCTCGCTGCGCGTTATCACGGACCACATCCGTGCATCCGTCTTTATGATCTCCGACGGCGTGCTGCCCTCGAATGAGGGCCGCGGCTATGTGCTGCGCCGCCTGCTCCGCCGCGCCGCCCGCCACGGCAAGCTGCTCGGCGTGGACCATCCGTTCCTGTGTGATGTTGTTGAGACGGTCATCCACGAGAACGAGGGCCACTATCCCGACCTGCGCGAGCGCGCCGCCTATATCACCCGCGTCGTCCGCGTGGAGGAGGAGAACTTCGCCCGCACGATCGACGGCGGCATGCGCATTTTCTCCGAGATGCTGGCGCAGCATAAGGAAAACAACGAAACCGTCTTCTCCGGCGCAGATGCCTTCAAGCTCTATGACACCTACGGCTTCCCGATCGACCTGACGGTCGAGATGGCGCGCGAGGAGGGCATGGAGGTCGACCTCGAAGCCTTCCGGAAGCTCATGCAGGAGCAGAAGGTCCGCGCACGAGAGGCACGCAAGGCCCTCGGCGACCTCGGCTGGGCCGGTATCGACTTCGGTCAGGATATTCCCGAGACGCAGTTCGTCGGCTATGACAAAAACGAGACCGAGGGCACCGTGCTCGCCATCGTGGCAGAGGACGAGTCCCGCAGCGAGATCGCCGCAGGCGTCGAGGCTATCGTGGTGCTCGACCGGACGACGATGTACGCCGAGATGGGCGGTCAGGTCGCCGACCACGGCACGATCACCGGCCCGGACGGCGTGTTCGAGGTCACGGACGTGCAGAAGAACAAGGGCGGTAAATTCATGCACTACGGCCGCGTCGTGAGCGGCACGATCAAACTGGGCGAAGCCTGCAAGATCATGATCGATCCTGAGCGCCGCGCCGCCATCCGCCGCGCTCATACGGCCACACATCTGCTGCAGGCCGCGCTGTTGCGCGTGCTCGGCGAGCATTGCCATCAGGCCGGTTCTCTTGTGGAGCCGGATCACCTGCGCTTTGACTTCACGCACTTCTCCGCCGTCACGCCGGAGGAGCTGGTGGAGATCGGTAATCAGGTCTCCGAGATGGTGCTGCGCGGTGAACCGGTCGAGACGATGGTCCTGCCGATCGCCGAGGCACAGAAGCTCGGCGCGACGGCCCTGTTCGGCGAGAAGTACGGCGAGACCGTGCGTGTTGTGAAGATGGGCGAGGATTCACTGGAGTTCTGCGGCGGCACGCATCTGGACAACACCGCAAAGGTCGGCCCGTTCCGCATCCTGTCCGAGGCCTCCGTTGCCTCCGGCGTGCGCCGCATCGAGGCCTACACCGGCAAGGAGGTCCTGCGCCAGACGGAGCAGATGAGCCGCCTGCTGCTGGATATCGCCCACGAGCTGAAGACGACGCCGAAGGAGCTCATGCAGCGCGCCCACGCCATGGTCGGCGAGGTCAAGGAGCTCAAGCAGCGTCTGGACGCCATGAAGGACAAGCTGTTCAGCGGCGAGATCGACCGCTGCCTGTTTGCGGCGCGTGAGGTCGGAGGCTTGAAGGTTCTGACCGTCATGCGCAATGACATCGCGCCGAACGACCTGCGCAAGATGGGCGACCAGATCCGTGACCGTGAGCCGGACGCCGTTGCCGTGCTGGCCAGCACGCAGGGCGAAAAGATCACGCTGCTTGCCGTCTGCGGCAAGAACGCGGTCGGCCGCGGCATCAAGGCCGGTCAGCTCATCAAAGAGGTTTCCGCAGCCTGCGGCGGCTCCGGCGGCGGCAAGCCCGATTCCGCCATGGGCGGCGGCCGCGACCTGCTGAAGCTGGACGACGCGCTGGCGGGCGTGGATGATTTTGTCACCACGCATCTGGCGTAAATCTGGGAGGAAAATGATGAACGACTGCATTTTCTGCCGCATTCTGGCAGGCGAGATCCCCTCGAAGAAGCTGTATGAGGACGAGCAGTGCCTGGCGTTTTATGACATCCAGCCGCTGGCACCGCAGCATTTCCTTGTTATTCCGAAGGCCCACATCGCCTCGGCCGCAGAGCTGGGCGAGGAGCAGGCCGCGCTCGTCGGTCACATCTTCGCCGTCATTGCGAAGCTCACGAAGGAGCTCGGCTTTGCCGACGGCTTCCGTGTCGTGACGAACTGCGGCGAGGACGCCGGTCAGACCGTGAAGCACCTGCATTTCCATGTGCTCGGCGGCAAGACGCTTGGGTCCTTCAACTGATAAGAGACCAGAATACCTCACCTGGGGCGGGCAATAGCCCGCCCCGGTTTTTTCGGCGGAAGGGAGGGCGGACCATGCGCATTCTCGCGATGTTCTCCGCGGCGTTTGCGGCGGCAGCCGCGCTGTGCGCCTATGCGCTCCCGGCTGCGTGGGGCTGGCTGCCCGGTCTGTGCCTCGCGGCCCTTGCTGCGGCGCTTCTGCTTCTGCACGGCGATCCGGTCCGGCGCGTGCGCACGATCGCCCTCGGCCTTGCGGCCGGGTTTCTCTGGTGCTGGGCGGATGCCGGGCGGCTCGTGTCCGTCCGCGCCCTCTGCGGCGAGGGGCAGACCATCGAGGCCGAGGTCTGCAGCTTGCCGGAAAGGACACAATACGGCTACCGCTGCGTTACCCTGCTGCAGGGGAACCGTATGCAGCTCTATCTCCGCAATGCGCCGGAGGATGCCGCGCTCGGCGACCGCGTGCGCGTCACGGCGGATGTGACGGAGACAGGGAATTCCCTGTATCTGGCTTCCAATGACATTCTCCTGCTCGGCTTTGCCCGCGGCGAGGCCGAATGGGAGCATCCGGCACAGGCGCCGCTGCGCTATGCTCCACAGCGGGCCCTGCTGGCCGTGCAGCGCACGATCACGAATTGCTTTCCGGCCGATACTGCGCCGCTTGCCATCGCTCTGGTGACGGGCGACACGTCCGGCCTGCCCTATGCTCTGCAGACGGCCATGTCCGACGCGGGCATCTCCCACATCGTGGCGGTCTCCGGCATGCATGTGACGCTGCTGCTCGGCGTGGTGCGCCTGCTGTGTCTGCGGCGCAGGCGGCTGACGGCGGGCGTCGGCATTACGGTGATGGTCTTCTTCGCAGCAATGCTGGGCTTTCGGCCCTCTGTCACGCGCGCCGTGGTCATGAATGCCGTGCTGCTGCTTGCGCCGCTGCTCGGGCGGGAGAACGACGGACCGACGGCCCTGTGCTTCGCTCTGCTTCTGCTGCTCCTGCCGAACCCGCGCGCCATTGCAAACGTTGGCCTGCAGCTGTCGTTTGCCGCCGTGGCGGGACTGCAGCTGTTTTCCGGCGGCTTGACGGGCTGGCTGGAGGGCCTGCTGCGTGTCGCGGCCCTGCGGGAGCGCCATCCGCTCCCGGCGCGGCTGCTGCGCGCGATCTGTGCGTCGCTTGCGGCCACGCTCGGTGCACTGGCCTTCACGCTGCCGCTGGCGGCGTGGTATTTCCGGTCGATCTCACTGGCTGCTCCGCTGACGAACCTGCTGGCCCTGCCGCTGTTCAGCCTTGCGTTCTCGCTCGGGTGCATCACGGCTGTGCTGGGCCTTGTGTGGCTGCCGCTCGGGCGGATCGCAGCGTGGCCCGCGGCGTGGCTGCTCCGGCTGGCGCGCGGCATCGTCACCACGGCGGCCGGGCTTCCCTATGCTGCCGTTTATCTCAACCGGACACTCCTGTGCGTCTGGCTCATTGCCGCGACCGGAATGTTTGTGATCTTTCTGCTCCAGCGGCGCAGGCAGCCAGGCGTGTTTGCGGCCTGCCTTGCCGTGACGCTGACGGCAGCGATCCTCGGCGCGGCCCTGTGGGAGACGGACCCCGTCTCCATGACGGCGCTGGACGTCGGGCAGGGCGCCTGCACCGTTCTGCGGGGCGGCGGTGCGACATTTGTGGTGGACTGCGGCGGCGAGGGCGGAGAGGCTGCCGGCGAAACGGCCGCGCGCGAGCTGCGCATGGGCGGCGAAACGTCCGTCGACGGTCTTATCCTGACACATCTGGATGCGGACCACTGCAACGGGGCCGCGCAGCTCATGGCGCGGGTACAGGTAAGGCGGCTGTTCCTGCCGGAGCAGGAGAGCGACAGCCGCGAGGCGATCCTGACTGCGGCGGAGCGCTGCGGCACGGAGATCGTCTTTGTCACGGAGGACCTGACGCTGGACTTCTCCGGCGGCAGCCTGCAGCTGTTTGCGCCGGTCCTGCCCGGCTCGCGCAATTGCGGCCTTGCCGCATTGATGTCCGCGGGAGAATATGATATACTGATCCCGGGCGATATGCCGGCTGCCGCGGAGCGCGTGCTGGCCGATACGCACAGCCTGCCGCAGGTGGAGGTGCTCGTTGTCGGGCACCACGGCGCGGCAAGCTCCACTGCGCCGGAGCTGCTCCAGGCCGTTTCGCCGGAGATCGCAGTTATTTCCGTGGGCGCGGACAATTCCTACGGCCATCCCGCGCAGGCCGTGCTCGATCGCCTGACGGAGGCGGGCGCTGCCGTGTACCGCACGGATCAGGCGGGCGATATTACGATCACGAGGTAAGGCTATGGCAAAAAAAGCGGAATCCGGCGGCTATGCGCGCCTGAAGGGCGATCTGGCGCAGAAGACGCCCGGCAGCTTCTATGTGCTCTACGGCGAGGAGGACTATCTTCGCCGCTACTATCTTTCCATGCTGCGCAGGCAGCTCGTCGACGGGCCGACGGAGAACTTCAACTTCCACCGCCTGACATCGGAGAATTTTTCGATGCAGGTCCTCTCGGAGAGCCTCGAGGCCCTGCCGATGATGGCGGAGCGCACGATGATCCAGGTCGACGACGTCGATCTGTTCGCCCTGCCGGAGGATGACCGCACGCAGCTGGCGGCGCTGTTTTCCGACATCCCGGACTATGCCTGCCTAGTGCTCGTCTATGCGGACTTCAAGCCGGACAAGCGGAAGAAAAAGCTCTGGGACGCCATGGAGAAAAACGCCGTGCTGGCAGAATTCGCCTACCAGACCGAGCGAGACCTCACGGCGTGGATCGTGCGGCACTTCCGTGCGGAGAAAAAGAATATTTCGCCTGCGCTCTGCGGCTACCTGCTGCAGCGCTGCGGCTCGTCCATGACGCGGCTCGATGCCGAGATCGCGAAGATCTGCGCCTATTCCGGGGCGGACGACATCGTCCGCGCGGACATCGACGCCGTTGTGGAACCGACGCTCGAGGCGGTCGTCTTTGAGATCACCGACGCGCTGGGCCAGCGCGAGTTTGACCGCGCACTCGAGCGCCTGAGTGTCATGCTCAAGCTGCGGGCCGAGCCCATCGCCATGCTCGGCGCGGTCGGCAGCCATATGCGCAGGCTCCATGCCGCGCGCATCCTGCAGGCGGCCGGGAAGACCTCGCAGGACCTTGCCTCGCTCTGCGGCGTCGCGCCGTTTGCGGCCAACAAGTGCTTTGCGCAGGCGCGGCGGCTGTCGGACCGCTTCTGCGCGCAGGCCGTGCTGCTGTGCTGCGAGGCCGACCGGCAGATGAAGACGTCCTATGACGACCCGGCGCGGATTCTGGAGCTTCTGATCCTGCAGCTCGCCGAGGAGGCCCGCCATGATTAAGCTGCGGCAGGCCATCGTCGTCGAGGGGCGCTATGACAAAAATGCCCTGTGCCAGCTCGTCGATGCGCCCGTCATCGAGACGCATGGCTTCGGCGTGATGAAGGACAGGCGGCTGCTCGGATTTCTGCGGCAGGTCGCCGCGGCGCGGGGCCTCATTATTTTAACGGACTCCGACGGTGCGGGCTTCGTCATCCGCAATTTTCTCAAGGGCGCACTGCCGCCGGAGCAGGTGCTGCACGCCTATATCCCCGACGTGCCGGGCAAGGAGCGCCGCAAGCGCGCCCCCGGCAAGGAGGGCAAGCTCGGCGTGGAGGGCATGCCGCCGGAGGTGCTGCTCGAGGCGCTGCGGCGGGCCGGGGCACAGGCGGAGGACTCGCCGGAGCCGCCGGACCCCATCACAAAAACGGACCTGTATCTCGCCGGGCTTTCCGGCGGCGCGGACAGCGCGGCGCGCCGCCGCACGCTGCAGCAGGAGCTTGGCCTGCCGGAGCATCTCGGCAGCGCGGGGCTGCTGCAGGCGCTGAATCTGCTGATGACGCGCGAAGAATTTCAACACCGCTATGGAGAACTGCGATGATCGATATTTCGGTAAACGAGCTGGTCAAGTCCTTTGAGGTCGGCCAGACCCTGCTGGACGGACTGAGCTTTGACATTCACGAGGGCGAATGCGTCGGCATCATGGGCCGCAACGGCTGCGGCAAGACGACGCTGTTCCGCCTGCTGACGGGGGAGCTGTCCCCCGATTCCGGCGAGATCCATATCGCCGCCGGAAAGAAGCTGGGCCTCATCTCCCAGATCCCGGTCTATCCGGCCGGATTTTCCGTTGAGGATGTGCTGCGCACGGCCTTTGCCGCGCTGGCCTCTCTGAAGCGCCGGATGGAGGAACTGGAAAAAACACTCGAAAAGGATGCTTCCCGAGCGAATCTGAGCGAATATGACCGCCTGAGCAACGCCTATCTGACGGGCGGCGGCTATGAGCAGGACACGGAAGTCGACAAGGTCTGCAACGGCCTTGGCATCCCGGCCGAAATGCGCGGCCGGGAATTCGACCGTCTGTCCGGCGGCGAAAAGACGCGCGTGAATCTGGCGCGCCTGCTGCTCGAGAAGACGGACATTCTGCTGCTGGACGAGCCGACGAACCATCTGGACCTGCGCAGCGTGGAGTGGCTGGAGGACTACATCCGGCACTTCAAGGGAACGGTCCTGACGATCTCGCACGACCGTTATTTCCTCGATCAGGTCGTGCAGCGCATCATTGAAATATCCGCAGGCAAGGCCGAGTTCTACAGCGGCAACTACAGCTTCTACCTCGAGGAAAAGCAGGAGCGCTTCAACCATCAGCTCCGGCAGTATGAGCAGGAGCAGGCCAAGCTCAAGCAGCTCGGCTTCACCGTCGAACGTATGAAGGGCTGGGGCATCAACAACCGTGTGCTCTACCGCCGCGCCATGTCCATCCAGCACCGCATGGAGCGCATCGAGAAGACGGAGCGGCCGACCAAGGAGAAGACGCTCCGCGCCCGCTTCGGCGAAAAGGAGTTCCACGGCGACGAAGTCCTCACCGTCAAGAATCTCAGCAAGCAGTTCGGCGGCCGGACGCTGTTTTCCGGCGTGGAGCTGACGGTGCGGGGCGGCGAACGAATCGCCCTGCTCGGCGACAACGGCACCGGCAAGACGACGTTCCTGCGCGTGCTGCTCGGCGAGCTGCCCGCGGAGGGCAAGATCAAGTTCGGTCCGTCCGTCAAGTCAGGCTATCTGCCGCAGGTCATCCACTTTGCCCACCCGGAGCGCACGCTCTATGACACGATGCTCTATGAGAAGAACTGCACGCCCCAGACGGCGCGCGACCGCCTCGGCGCATTCCTGTTCTCCGGCGAGGACGTGTTCAAGACCGTCGGTACGCTCTCCGGCGGCGAGCAGTCGCGGCTGCGGCTGTGCATGCTCATGGATGAAAAAATCAATCTGCTCGTGCTCGACGAGCCGACGAACCATCTGGACGTCGCCTCGCGCGAATGGATCGAGGAGGCCGTCGAGGCGTTCGACGGCACGCTGCTGTTCGTCTCGCATGACCGCTACTTTGTCGAGCGCTTTGCAACGCGCGTGCTGTACCTCGAAAACGGCCGTCTCATCGACTTTATCGGCTCGTACAGCGCGTTCCTCGACTGGCGCGCAAAGGGCGGCGGCGCTCTGCCTGCGGCGGAGGCTGCACCCGTCCCGAAGAAGAAAAAGGCAGCTGTCCCGACGCTGGATGATGTGCCGAAGCCGCCTGAAAAGCCGAAGCGCACGGGCGGTACGAAAAACCTTCAGAAGCAGCTGAGCACGCTCGAGCGCGAGATCTCGCAGCTCGAGACCCAGTCGGGCGAGCTGGAGCAGCAGATGGTGGACGCGGCGTCCGACTCGTCGCGCCTGCTCGAGCTGATGACCGAAAAGGAGACCTGCGACGAAAAGCTCGCCGCGAAGATGGACGAGTGGGAAGCGGTCGCGGCAGAACTGGAGGCTATGCAGTGAAAAACGCAAAGGGATGGATAGGGCTTGCGGTGCTGTGTGCGGTCTGCGGCGCGCCGCAGCTGTTCTGGAAGCCGTCGCGGTTCGGCGGCATCTTTCTGATCGCGCTCGCGGCCGGCTGCACGGGGGAGTGGCTGATGGTGCGCGGACGCGAGAAATACAGGGTCTGCCGCGTGCTGGCGCGCGTGGGACAGGTGCTTTTCAGCCTGTTCGTGCTCTCATTTGCGCTCGTGCAGATCTGCATCATCGGGGTACATTTCGAGGAAAACGACCCGGCGGCCGCGCCAAAGGCGGACTATTACCTGACGCTCGGCGCACTCGTCAATCCGGACGGACAGCCGTCAGCGGCGCTTGCCGCGCGCTGTGACGCGGCGATCGGCGTGCTGAATGCCAATCCGGAGAGCCGCGCCATCCTGTGCGGCGGACAGGGCGGCGACGAGCCGCGCACCGAGGCGGAGGCTATGCGGGACTACATGACGGCGCACGGCGCCGACCCGGCGCGGCTGATTCTGGAGGATGCATCGAGTACGACCATTGAGAATATCGCGAACGCGAAAAAGCTGCTGCCCGAAGACGCGGCGGTCGCGGTCATCACGAATGACTACCATCTCGCCCGGGCGCGCCGTCTGCTCGCACACGCCGGTCTGGGCGATGCAGGCGTACCGGCGAAAACACCGTACCCCGGTCAGTGGGCGGCGGTGCGCTGCCGGGAGTACTGCTCCATTATGGGACTGATGCTCACCGGGCGCTGGTGAATTGCACGATTTGGAGATAGATTATGTTTGAAAAACTGAAAGCGTTAGCGGCGCGGCTCGACGAGCTGGAAATGCGGCTGTCCGCGCCGGATCTGTACGATGATCCTGCCCGCGCGGCGCGGCTGCTGCGTGAAAGGAACGAGCTTGAGCCGATCGTCGAAGCATATCGCGCATACGAGCGGGCGCAGCAGCAGCTCGCTGACGCGACTGAAATGCTGTCCGACCCGGATATGAAGGAGCTTGCGCAGGAGGAGCTCCAGCAGGCTAAGAGCGACATCGCGCGGATTGAGGGAGAGCTCAAGCTCCTGCTTCTGCCCAAGGACCCGAACGACGAGAAGAACATCTATGTCGAAATTCGCGGCGGCGCAGGCGGCGAGGAAAGCGCGCTGTTTGCGGCCGACTTGTACCGCATGTACACGATGTACGCGGACAGGCGCGGCTGGCAGACCGAGGTGATGAGCCGTTCCGAGACCGAGCTGGGCGGCTATAAAGAGATCGTGTTCCGCGTCGCAGGTGACCGCGTGTATTCGCGGCTCAAGTTCGAGAGCGGCGTACACCGCGTCCAGCGCGTGCCGGAGACCGAGAGTCAGGGCCGCGTGCATACCTCGACCACAACGGTGGCCGTGC
>ENA-ORUO01002435-ORUO01002435.1-human-gut-metagenome-genome-assembly--contig:-NODE-2435-length-14666-cov-3.204914_pt1 | contig 14666 bp, 13 predicted proteins | sample MGYA00242082_ERZ509215 | MGnify/ENA primary metagenome ERZ509215 (study PRJEB26280, sample SAMEA2338829) | human gut metagenome | biome: human gut; feature: human-associated habitat; material: faeces... | reverse complement strand
TAATAAGCCCTTATAGGGCTAGTACAAACCACCGGCTAAGCCGGTGGTTTTGATTGTTTTCGTAAAATATCTGGTACTATGTTCAAATAAAAAATAAAATGGTGTATACTAAAGAAAATAGTAAGATAAAAGAAGGAGTACGAATCGATGAAACGGTTACTAGGATATTTAAAGGAGCATCTTTGTGTTACGATCCTTGCACCATTATTTAAGATGTTGGAAGCTAGTTTTGAACTATTTGTACCATTGGTCGTTGCCAGCATGATCGATGTAGGAATCGGACATCACGATATTGGATATTTGTGGAAGATGGGAGGATTATTGATCTTACTTGGAATCATTGGATTTTCATTTTCTATCACAGCACAGTATTTTGCGGCAAGATCGGCTGTGTATACAGGAAAGTCGATGAGAAGTGATTTGTTTGCACATATGAATCAATTTTCTTATCAGGAGATCGATCAGGTTGGGACATCAACGCTGATCAACCGCATGAGTAATGATATCAATCAGGTACAAAATGGAGTTAACATGTTCCTGCGGTTGTTTTTAAGGTCACCATTTGTCGTATTTGGTGCGATGTTCATGGCATTTACGGTGGATCATAAGGCAGCAGTTTCCTTTGTATTTACGATTACAGCATTGGCAGTGGTTGTTGGACTGATCTTATGGATCACGATGCCAATGTATAAGAAAGTACAAAAACAGGTCGATGGAGTATTAAAAAGTACAAGGGAAAATCTTCTTGGAATTCGTGTGATCCGTGCATTTAACAGACAAAGAAGTGAGGAAGAGAATTTCAGATTACAAAGTGGACAGCTTTATAACAAACAGATCCACGTTGGAAAGATTTCAGCGTTACTAAATCCTCTGACTTACATGATCATTAATTTGGGAATCATTGCAATCCTATGGTCTGGTGGAAAACAGGTTGATCTGGGTTATTTAACACAAGGACAGATCATTGCCTTGATCAATTATATGTCACAGATCCTTGTAGAACTTGTAAAACTTGCGAATCTTTTGATCATTTTATCTAGAGCGTTTGCAAGTCTTGACCGTGTGGATCAGATTTTTGCATTAGAGCCATCCATGAAGGAAACTGGAAAAACAGATATAGAAGAGAAGAAAGATACACCTATTCTTGAGTTTAAAGATACATCGTTTGTCTATCATGGTGCAAGAAAAGAGACGATCCATCCATTTGATTTTGCGGTGAAAGAAGGCGAAACGATCGGGGTGATCGGAGGTACAGGGTCAGGAAAGAGTACTTTTGTATCTTTGATCGCAAGATTATATGATGTGACATCAGGAAGAATTCTATACCGTGGAGTTGATGAGAAAGAATTAAAACCAGAATTTATCCGAGGAAAGATCGGATTTGTTCCGCAGAAAGCATCTTTGTTTGAAGGAAGCCTAAGAGATAATATGAAATGGGGTAAAGAAGATGCCACAGATGAAGAAATCTATCAGGCATTGGATATCGCACAGGCAAGAGAATTTGTTGATCAGAAGGAACAGGGATTAGACTTTAGAATTGAACAAAATGGAGGAAACTTATCTGGCGGACAAAAACAGAGACTAACGATCGCAAGAGCATTAGTACGTAAACCTGAGATCTTAATTCTTGACGATAGTGCATCCGCACTTGACTTTGCAACAGATGCAAGACTTCGAAAAGCGATCAAAGAAAATACAGATAATATGACAGTATTTCTTGTATCCCAGAGAGTATCAACGATTCGTAATGCTGATCATATCTTAGTGTTGGATGATGGAAAGATTGCAGGAATCGGGACTCATCTACAGCTATTAAAAGAGAATCAGGTATATAAAGAAATCTGCGCATCACAGATGGCAGGAGAGGAGGCATAAGATCATGAAGAAAGACAAAAAACAAAAGACATTACAAAGGATCATGGAATATATGAAGCCTTATCGATTTTTGATCTTTGCGTCTTTAGTGTTGGCGGTGATCAGTGTGGCACTGACACTTTATGTTCCGATTCTGACAGGACAAGGTGTGGATTGCATTATATCAAAAGGAAATGTTGATTTTGCAAGCTTGATAAGTATTATAAAAACGATCGTGGTCTGCATTGTGTTGACGGCAGCAGCGCAGTGGCTGATGAATCATGTCAATAATCAGATTACATATAAGATTGGAAAAGATTTAAGGATTCAGGCATTTGAGCATTTGCAGAAACTGCCATTATCTTATGTAGATGCACACTCCTCAGGAGACTTGATCAGCCGGATCGTAACGGATATTGACCAGTTTACGGATGGATTGCTGCTTGGATTTACACAGTTATTTACCGGAGTGATCACGATCGTTGGAACCATTTGTTTTATGTTAGGAATCAATCCATGGATCACATTGGTCGTTGTTATTTTAAGTCCATTTTCGTTTTTTATCGCAAGTTTTATCTCAAAGCGAAGTTTTAATATGTTCCGGAAACAATCACAGACTAGAGGAAATATGACAGGATTTGTCAATGAAATGCTTGGAAATATTAAAGTAGTCAAAGTGTTTGATCATGGAGAAAAAGCACAGGAAGAGTTTGATCAGATCAATGATGATCTTGCATATTACTCCTTAAGAGCGACATTTTTCTCATCTATCACAAATCCGGCAACTAGATTTATGTATTCAGGAATCTATGCAGGGGTTGCGATCGCAGGATGTATGAGTGTTATTCGCGGAAGTATCAGTGTTGGTCAGTTATCAAGTTTTTTAAGTTATACAAACCAGTATACAAAGCCATTTAATGAGATCACAGGGGTTATCACAGAATTTCAGAATTCTTTAGCTTCTGCGGCAAGAGTTTTTGAATTATTAGATGAGGAGCCGATGATTCCTGATGCCAAAGATGCGAAGGCGTTACAGGATGTGAAAGGAAATGTAGAATTAGAGCATGTGGACTTTTCTTATGTGAAAGAAGTACCTTTGATCCAGGATTTTAATCTGAAAGTGGAACCAGGACAGCGGATTGCAATCGTTGGACCGACAGGATGTGGGAAAACAACGTTGATCAATCTGTTAATGCGTTTTTATGATGTGAATGTAGGAATGATCAAGGTGGAAGGAAATGATATCCGGGATGTCACGAGAGAAAGTTTACGATCCAGTTATGGAATGGTACTTCAGGAGACATGGTTAAAAGCAGGAACGATTCGTGAAAATATCTGCTATGGAAGACCAGATGCAACTGAGGAAGAGATGATCATGGCAGCAAAAGAAGCCAATGCACATGGATTTATCGAGCGAATGCCAGATGGTTATGATACGATCATTACAGAAGGTGGCGGAAATCTCTCTCAAGGACAGAAACAGCTCCTTTGTATTGCAAGGATCATGTTAAGCCTTCCTCCAATGCTGATCTTAGATGAAGCGACATCATCAATTGATACGATGACAGAGATTCGAATTCAGAAAGCATTTGAAACGATGATGAAAGGAAGAACAAGTTTTATCGTAGCCCACCGACTTTCAACGATTCAGAATGCGGATGTGATACTTGTTATGGAAAATGGACATATTTTGGAGCAGGGAACACATGAAGAACTTTTAGCGAAAAATGGTGCGTATGCCAGATTATATAACAGCCAGTTTGCACCAGTATAAATGGTAAGATTTTTGACGGGAGATATCATATGGAAGAAAAAGGAATGAAAAAAAAGAAAAAATTATTGAGGTTGTTTATAGAAACATTTTATTTAAGTGCATTTACCTTTGGTGGCGGCTATATGATCGTATCTTTGATGAAGAAGAAGTTTGTGAATGAATATCATTGGATCGAAGAAGACGAGATGCTTGATCTGGTGGCGATCGCACAATCAGCACCAGGAGCAATCGCAGTGAATGGAGCAATCGTTGTTGGCTATAAATTAGCAGGTATCAGTGGTGTGATCGTAAGTGTATTCGGAGCTGTTCTACCGCCATTTTTGATTATATCTGTAGTCTCTGTTTTTTATGAAATATTTCGGGATAACAGGATTGTTGCAGCGATGCTTTCTGGTATGCAGATGGGTGTTGGCGCGGTGATCATCAGTGTTGTGTACGAGATGGCAAAAGGGCAAAGTAAGAAGGAAAACAGAATAGAACTTGCGATCATTATGGTTGTGGCATTTATGGCAAGTTATGTCTTTGATATTAGTGTGATCTACATTATTCTTGCATGTATTGGAGTTGGAATCGTACAATATGGTATTTCAAGAAAGAAGACAGGAGGCAGAGAATGATCTATTTGCAATTATTTTTAAGCTTCTTAAAGATCGGAGCATTTAGTTTCGGAGGCGGATATGCAGCAATGCCAATGATACAGCAGCAGGTGGTAGATGCATATCATTGGCTGTCTGTGTCTGAATTTGGAGATCTCGTGACGATTTCACAGATGACACCGGGACCAATCGCAATTAATGCGGCGACTTTTGTTGGTATAAGGGTAGTTGGATGGCAAGGAGCATTATGTGCAACGATGGGATGCGTATTCCCGGCGTGTGTGATCGTTACAGCAATTGCTTATTTTTATGTAAAATATCGTCATATGGAAGGAATACAAATGGTGTTAAATACCTTACGCCCTGCGGTGATCGCACTGATCTTAACTTCTGGAATTACGATCCTTACGCAGGCATTTTTTCAGGAAAGTCATATAGATCTTCAACAGATCAACTGGATACAGGGTGGTATTTTTATCATTTGTATGTACCTTTTATTGAGAAAGAAAAAAGATCCGATCATTGTCATGCTGTTTGCGGGTGTGCTAAATGTGATTGGAAGCTTTTTCATTTCATAGGAAATTTCAATGAAATCCCCTATGAAATAAAAAATGGGAATATAAATGATGAGAGTGGTAAAAGTATAAATAAAACAATAGGAAGTGATAGATTTGAGTAAGATACAAGAAGCGAAGAAACTATTAAAACAATACTTTGGATACGATGAATTCCGCCAAGGTCAGGAACAATTGATCGAGGCAGCATTAAATGGGCAGGATGTCTTAGGGATCATGCCGACAGGAGCAGGAAAGTCTCTTTGTTTTCAGATTCCAGCATTGATGATGGATGGGATTACACTTGTGATCTCTCCACTGATCTCGCTGATGAAAGATCAGGTTGGGACACTGAATCAAGCCGGAATTCATGCGGCATTTTTAAATAGTTCTCTGACACAGGGACAGTATCATACCGCATTAAAATATGCGATGCAAGGAAGATACAAGATTATCTATGTGGCACCAGAACGCTTGGAAACAGAAGGTTTTATCAATTTTGCGCTAAATAGTGGAGTGAAGATATCAATGTTGGCAGTTGATGAGGCACATTGTGTGTCTCAGTGGGGGCAGGATTTCAGACCAAGTTATCTAAAGATTCTGGAATTTTTAAAGAAACTTCCGTATCGTCCTGTACTGACTGCATATACAGCAACAGCGACAGCAGAAGTCAGGGATGATATTATGGATATTTTGAACCTGAGAGATCCATTTGTATTAACGACAGGGTTTGACCGGGAGAATCTTTACTATGCAGTAAAACGTCCAAGGGATAAGTATAGAGAATTACTAAGTTATTTAAAAGAAAAAGAAGAAAAGATGCCAGGAAGCAGCGGGATCATTTACTGTTTATCTAGGAAAAATGTTGAGGAAGTCTGCTATCAGTTAAGAGAAGATGGATTCTCCGTGACAAGATACCATGCAGGATTATCGGATGAAGAACGAAAGGAAAATCAGGAAGATTTTATCTATGACAGAAAGCAGATCATGGTAGCGACAAATGCCTTTGGAATGGGAATCGACAAGCCGGATGTCCGTTTTGTTGTTCATTATAATATGCCGAAGAACATGGAAAGTTATTATCAGGAAGCAGGAAGAGCAGGACGTGATGGAGAACCTGCGGAATGTATCTTATATTATGCGCCGATTGATAACCGAACCAATCGTTTTCTGATCGAAAATGGAGAGGAGAATGAGGAATTAGATGCGATCACAAAGCAGATCGTGATGGAAAGAGATTGGGAAAGACTTCGTCAGATGACATTTTACTGCTATACGAAGGAATGTTTACGTCATTATATTTTAAATTATTTTGGAGAACAGACAAGCGGATACTGTGGAAACTGCTTAAACTGTCTGACCGAGTTTGAAACGGTTGATGCAACAATGGAAGCGAAAGCTATCATCCAATGTATTAGAGATTGTTATCGAGATTTCGGACTATCAACGATCGTGGATATTTTAAAAGGTTCAAAGAGCCAGAAAGTATTAAGCCGTCATTTAGATGAGAATTCACAATATGGAGCATTGGCATCAGAAAGCATTGCAAGGATACGACAGATCATCAATGAAATGTTAGTCTATGGATATCTGGAAATGACAGATGATGAATATCCGGTTTTAAGCGTTGCAGATATTACTAAGATTGATGATAACTGGAACTTTGAGATCAAGATTCCAAAAGATGTCGAAAAAGAGAAAGAAGAACGCAAGATTCAGACGAAGAAACGTAAGAAAGCAGGGGCTGTGGCAGCACTTGCTGAGGAAGATACAGAATTGTTCGAAGCATTACGTGTACTTCGAAGAATGATCGCATCCGAACAGAAAATCCCGCCATATATGGTATTTTCCGATAAGACACTGGTACATATGAGTACGATGAAACCTTCTAATGATGAGGAAATGTTAGAAGTCAATGGAGTCGGAGAACATAAGCTTCAGAAATATGGCGAACGTTTTTTAAATGAAATTCAGAAATATAAATAAAATACATAGATAATAGGAAAAGGAATTCCGTATGAACTATTTTGAAACAAATTTAGAAGAAATATCAAGATCCATACAGTTGCTTGCGCAGATATTTGAATATCAGGTGTTTGAACTTCAAGTTGAAGAAAAAGATGGAAATCAAACAGGATATGTTCCATATATGATGAACGATGCAATTGAGTGTTATCTAAGTTTTCATGGACTTCGTATCTCTGGAAAATATGACAAAGACTATGAAGGAGAGATGTGGGCACAACTGGAAGAACGAGAAGGTCGTTATGGGTTGATCGTTCATCAGGGAGAAGAAAGTGTTTTTACAATGTGGTTTGATGAGATCATGGAACATACGAACTGTTACCGGTATCATGAGATCGGACATTTCTGGAGAGATGGAGCTGAGCAGTGGCGTCAGCTAGTCTATATGATTGGAACGATCCGTGAGAAATATCGCTTTTTAGGGGAAGAAGTGTGTAATGATCAAGAGATGGAGATCATGTCACTGATTGAATTTGCACCATTTTATTACTATTTTCCGATCAATGAAGATCCAGAAGAATGGTATGACAAAACCGAAGAAGGATTAAAATGTATGAGAAATCTTGCTATGCAGGCAGGTGATAAAGATTATTTAAAATGGATCGATAAATATGAGAAGCACCCAACCAAACGAATGGAGATGACGCTTGCAAAGAAACTGCAAGATCCAAAGAGACAAGATTTATATGAATTGATCTGCGAGAAAGTCTGCAATGCTTCTGATCCATATCCAGCAAGGAATTATGGAGAAAGAATCGATCAGAAGATTCAACGATACAGGGAACAGGTTGATAAAAAACTGAAAGAACAAGGATTTACAGGAACTTATCCACAATATGAGAGTGAACATTTATCGGTTTGTGTAACAGAAGAACATCCATTTACGATCTTGGAATCTGAAGATTTTAAATTTAAGATTCAGTTGATGATCTCAGAATGCAGAGAAAAACATCCGAGAAAAAATGCTGGATTTTTTAAAGGATATCAAAGAAAAGGCAAAATAAAAAGACTCGATTTTTAATTATGAAAATCGAGTCTTTTCTTTCACTGATTTATTTATTCTTCAGCCGCTTCTTCGTCTTCATCTTCAGGAACAGCTTCAGGTTCTGCGATGTTAACGACCAGAGTATCTTCTGGTGTAACAAGAGAGATTTTGCTGTTAGCAGCTAATGGCAAGTCTTTGACATGGATCATATCACCAATATTGTACTGTGTTAAATCAATCTCAACCTTTTCAACGATATCAGCTGGGAATGCTTTGTATTCGATTTCAGATAAGGACTGTTCAACGATACCATTCTGTACAGCATCTTCGTTTAATAATTCGATCGCAGCAGTTGTGTGGATCTTTTCGTCAGCAACTAATGCCTGGAAGTTAATAAACATTGTTTCGTTTTTCATGGCATTGTAGTCGATTTCTTTTACGATGGCGTCTACATTTTCTCCGTCAACAAGTAAAGTAATATGAGCTCCTTTTTTGTTATCCTTTAAGAATTTAGCGGCTTCACGGGAATCAACTTTCAATGGAATGGAATTTTCGATATCTCTGCCAAACAGATTTCCGATAACATAACCTTCTTTTCTTAATTTTTTAGCCTTTGTTTTCAAATCTCTTTTTTCTGCAGTTAATGTGTTCATAAAAAGTTCCTCCTTGAAAAAACATTAAGATATTATGCATGTTATGGTATAACACCGGAAGTACTTTGTGTATAAAATATATAAATACACAAAAAGAGCTCCCAGTGTAGTGGAAGCTCTTGCTGTATTGTAGGTGTTTCTATGCACTTGAGTTTATTATATCACTACTTTTTAATTTTTAAAGGGGTAAAATTGATGTATTTTTAAAAGAACAAAATGAATAAAAATCACATATATTAAATAGAAGAAAAAAGAAAGGAAAAAAGACTGTGATTTATGATTTTGCCGTTATCGGCGGTGATATGAGACAGGTATATTTAGCCAACTATCTAAAAAATCAAAGATATCAGGTTATCACATATGCAACCAAAAAAGAAGGCTCAGAATGCAAGGAAGGTAAATCTTTTGAAAATGTCATAAGAGAAGCAAAGTGCATGATTGGCCCCGTCGTTTTTTCAAAAAACGGGGAAATCACAGGAAGTTCTATCAACAAAAAAATGTCAGTAGAAACACTGCTTCAAGAAATGACGAAAGAACAGATTTTATTTGGGGGATGTATCAATGAAGAAATTCGACATGAATGTGAACAAAAAGAAATCAAAGCATTTGACTTCATGAAAATGGATGATGTCGCTATCTACAATGCGATCGCAACTGCAGAAGGTGCGATCATGGAAGCAATCAAGATGCAGCCGATTAATCTTCACAAAAGTCGTTGTCTGGTCCTTGGCTATGGAAGATGTGCAAAAGTTCTTGCAGCGAAACTAAAAGGAATGGATGCTCAGGTAACAGTCTGTGCCAGAAATAAAACAGCAAGAAGTCTTGCAAAATCTTTTGGACTTGAGGTTATGGATTTTACGGAACTAAAACGGCGGATCTGTCAGTATGATCATATTTTTAATACCGTTCCAAAACAGATCCTAAAAGAAGATATCCTCAGGAAGATCTCCAAAGAATCCTGTATCATAGATATTGCTTCCTATCCTGGTGGAACAAACCATCAAATGGCGGAAAAACTAGGAATCTGTGCAAAACTATGCCCAAGTCTTCCAGGCATTTATTCCCCGAAATCTTCTGGGATCATGCTTGCAAAAAAAGTTTTAGAAATCAGTGGAGAGATCAAACATGGTATTGAAAAATAAAAGAATCGGAGTAGCAATGACAGGTTCCTTTTGCACTTACACAAAAGCCTTTGAACAGATCGATTGCTTACTAGAAGAAGGTGCGATCCTGCAGACGATCTTTTCTGACATATCCCAGCATATCAAATGCAGGTTTGGAAAAGGTGAGGAATTTGTAAAAAGAGCACACGATATGACAGGAAATGAACCGATGAAAACGATTGAAGAAGCAGAAATCATCGGTCCGACAGGGTGTCTGGATATCCTGATTTTAATGCCATGTACAGGAAATACCATGGCGAAACTTGCCAATGGAATTACAGATACCCCGGTTTTAATGGCAGCTAAAGCGCAGCTGCGGAATGAAAAACCAGTCGTTATCTCTATGGCGAGCAATGATGCCTTAGGTATGAATCTTAAGAATATCGGGAATCTTTTAAATCATAAGCATATTTATTTTGTACCATTCGGACAGGATGATCCGGTAAAGAAGCCAAACTCCATGATCGCGGATACAAGACTGCTCATTCCGACAATTTTGCAGGCATTAAAAGGCAGACAATACCAGCCGGTTCTCATTGATCATAAAAAATAAAAAGAGGTAGCGTGTATGTGTGGAATTGCAGGATTTCTAAATCCTAGAAACAATGATAAAAAAACAGAGAAAGAAATATATCAGATCTTAAAGAAAATGAATGAAGTTCAAAGACATCGAGGTCCAGATGATGAAGGGATATTTTTGGAAAATGGCTGTGCATTAGGGCATGTACGATTGTCAATCCTTGACCTTTACAGGGGACATCAGCCAATGTGTAAAAAGAAAGAAGGAAATACCTACGCAATCATCTTAAATGGCGAGATTTATAACATGAAAACGTTAAAAGAACAACTGATCAAAGAAGGAGAAATGTTTTCGACAACGAGTGACACGGAAGTTGTATTAACCGGGTATATCAGGTATGGAATTTCTTATATTGAAGAGTTGAATGGAATTTTTTCTATTGCTCTGTGGGATGGGAAACGGAAGAAATTATATTTGATCAGAGATCGTGTTGGTGTGAAGCCATTATTCTATACAAAACGGGGAGATACATTAATCTTTGCATCTGAGATCAAAGGCTTGTTTGCCTATCCAGGAGTCAAACCAGTGATCAACAGAGAAGGACTTTGTGAAATCTTTGGGTTGGGACCTGCAAAGTCATATGGAAAAGGAGTGTTCAAAGATATTTATGAAGTCCTTCCAGGGCATTTCTTGGAATACGATCGTGAAGGGCTGAAAGATCGTGCATATTGGGAATTGAAAGCGAAAGAACACACAGACAGCGAAAAAGATACGATCGAGCATACAAGGTGGCTAGTAAAAGATGCCGTGGAAATGCAGATGTTATCCGATATTCCAATCAGTACATTTTTATCCGGTGGAGTTGACAGTAGTCTTGTCACAGCAATCTGTGCGAAAAAGCTTCAAAAAGAAGGAAAAAATTTAAACACATTTTCCTTTGATTTTGTAAATAATCATAAATATTTTAAATCAAACGCCTTCCAGCCAAGCGAAGACCGCCCATGGGTTGACAAGATGGTTGATCATGCAAAGACAGATCACAGATATTTGGAATGCGACAATGAAAATATGATCGAAAATCTATACAAAGCAGTTGATGCCAGAGATCTTCCATGTATGGCAGATGTGGAGTCTTCGATGCTATATTTTTGTTCGAAAGTTGTAAAATATAACAAAGTAACATTAACAGGGGAGTGTGCGGATGAAATTTTTGGCGGTTATCCATGGTTTCATAAAGAGGAATGCTTCAAGGCAGAGATTTTCCCATGGTCTATGGATATGCAGCCAAGGAAAATGCTGTTAAATGATGATATCATACAGAAAGTGGATTTAGAATCTTATGCAAGAACAGCTTATCAAAAGACGATCAATGAGACGCCAAAACTTTATGGAGAAGATCAGATCGAAGCTAGAAGAAGGCAGATTTCTTATCTGAATCTAAGATGGTTTATGGTAACCTTAATGGATCGCATGGATCGCACGAGCATGCATTGTGGGTTAGAAGCACGAGTGCCGTTTGCTGATCACAGGATCGTGGAATATCTTTATAATGTTCCGTGGGAGTTAAAATGTTTAAATGGTGTGGTAAAAGGATTGCTAAGAGCAGCAGGGGAAGGAATCCTGCCAGATGAGGTATTGTATCGAAGAAAAAGTCCATATCCAAAGACGTATGATCCAAACTATGAAAAAATCTTATCCAAAGAACTTCTGAAAGTTATGGCAAAAAAAGGAGCACCGATCAAAGAACTGATCGATGCATATAAACTAAGCAGATTCTTAGACAGTCCGAAAGACTATGGTAAACCATGGTATGGACAGCTGATGGCAGGTCCTCAGATGATCGCTTACCTTCTGCAAGTCAATTACTGGCTGGAAAAATACCAGATCACATTGGATCTAAGTTAGCTAGATTAACATAAAATGTCTTAAAATATATAGCCATCCCGTAACTGTAAATGCACTAAACATCGTTGTTAACATGACAACACTGGAAGAAAGAGTTCCCTCATGTCCCATATTCTTCGCCATAACAAAACTACTTACTGTTGTTGCAGAACCAAGCATGATAAGGATGGCAACCAACTTATCGGTACGGAATCCAAGTTTCACTGCAATTGGCAGGAAAATGGCACAAAGACCAATAAGTTTCATAAAAGCAGCAATGGCAGATGGTTTGATCTTTCCAAAAGCTTTTTTGATATCGAAGGTAGCGCCCATCGCCATGAGTCCCATTGGAGTGGCGACATTTCCAATGCTTGAAATAACCTTTTTAGGGATTGCAGGCATTGGAATTTTTAATGCAGACCAGACAAGTCCAGCAACAATTCCGATAAGGATGGGGTTTGTCACGATTCCTTTGAGCGTTTTTTTCACAACAGTACGGTCAAGCCCACTCTGTCCAGGTTTAAATACAGATAAGATAACAACAGCCATCATATTATATAATGGTACACTTCCAATGATCATCAAAGGAGCCATTCCGGCATTTCCATAAATGTTTTGGATAAATGCGATTCCAAGGAGAGCAGCACTGCTTCGGTAAGCCGCCTGAATAAATTCTCCACGGACCGTTTTATCACCTAGCAGACAAGAAATCAGAAAAGAAATCGTAATACTGATTATGGTAACGATAAAACAAAACAGGACAAACTTAACATCCCAGACTTTTGAAAAATCAACCGTTGCAAGATCCTCAAATACCAAGACAGGCAAAGGAACCATAAAAACAAACTTATTCATTTTCGAAGCAAAAATATCATCAATCCATCCAATCTTTTTAAAGACAAGTCCTAAGATCATCATCAAAAAGACAGGAACTGTAGCGTTTAAGCTAAAGATTAAATTTTCCATAATTACTCACTTTCTGTAGTATAAGCTGAACTTTTCTTTGGTGTGATCAGATAGTTGTAGACAAAATGTTTCACTGCAACAAAATGTTTTCTCGTCCACACAAGACAAAAACCACTGAAAACAGGCAGAAAACATACAAGAGAACCAGTATGTCCAAAGTTTTTGCAAGATAGATAAGAAATGATAACACCAAAATGGAAACAAAGCAAAACAGAAGCGAAAAATTTCCATTTTCTTAAGGCATCGGGATCTTTACTGCAAAGATATTCTGTCATAGATGTCGTAAACTGACGTAGGTTATTCGTAGAAAAAATTGTAGAGCAGGTAAATCCATCCCCACCCTTAAAGGAACACCACTGAATTGCCATTGCAAAATACAACGGATAGAGGGCAATGAAATCATTCAGATCCGATGGAAGAAAAGCAACGATCAAGGCTGCCATTGCATCTATAAAAAGACTGACATAAGGAAGATGTAGTCTTGTAAATTTTGGTAAGATCACAGTCAGTGACAATGCAAACATATAAATAAAGACACCAATCAGACGCACAATAAAATTTGCATCCGGATGTCCTGCAAAGTCTGCAAACACAGAGATCAGATTCGAAGTCTGTGCAGAACCGAAGAGTTCATGATGATTAAGAATTGCAAAACCACCAAGAAATCCCCCAACGATTGCCATATTAAAATGAATCCAACGATCCATATCCCTACTACACATGAAAAAACCAGCTTTCTTTAAAATATTTCCCAAATATTATATATCCATCCAGAAGAATTGTAAAGATGAGGAAGAGATAAAAAAGAAGCAAAATTTTCATACAACAATGAAAATTTTATGGTATTATTACTGATAGAGTAGCTTATAAATGCAAAGATAAAAACGCAACGTACAATCATTTATGTACCAGAGCCGGTAGGTAGCCCGGCCGTCCTATGTAAATAGGGTAAGTAACCTGCCCCTCCGGGTTGTCCATTCTTTGCCTAATTAATTTTAGGAGGGATTCTTATGGACAAAACAAATGGAAAACTGACGGTATATTTTGAAAAGCCATTTTGGGTAGGCATATTTGAGCGTACGGAAGACGGCAAACTATCTGTGGCGAAGATAACGTTTGGTGTAGAACCAAAAGATTATGAAGTGCAGGAATATATTCAAAAACACTATTTTCGTTTGAAATTCAGTCCAGCTGTTGAAACTGTTGTAAAGGATTTAAGAAGAAATCCGAAACGGATGCAGCGAGAAGCAAAAAAGCAGATGCTGGAAACAGGCATTGGGACAAAATCGCAGCAGGTGTTGAAATTACAGCAGGAACAGAACAAACAGAAGCGTAAAGAGAAAAGTCGCAAGAAAAAAGAGACCAAAAAACAACGAACGTTTGAGCTGAAACAGCAAAAGAAAAGAGAAAAGCATAAGGGACATTAAAGTCCCTTGGTCTTTTCATAAGTGAATCATCTATATAAAAGACCTGTTGTTTGATGACAGGTCCTGTTTGTATGCTATAAATGCTTATTACCCAGCACCACCAGCAAAAAAATTCCAGCCACATAGAATTTATGTTCTTCTGAGTGAAGAAGGAACCATTTATAGATTAGAAATCAATACCGTTTAACATACATACCCACTTAAGTTTTTCAATCTTGTAATTGTCCACACTTTAGACTTCTGGTATATGATAAAAAATAAATAA
>ENA-ORUO01002407-ORUO01002407.1-human-gut-metagenome-genome-assembly--contig:-NODE-2407-length-14813-cov-4.664047_pt1 | contig 14813 bp, 17 predicted proteins | sample MGYA00242082_ERZ509215 | MGnify/ENA primary metagenome ERZ509215 (study PRJEB26280, sample SAMEA2338829) | human gut metagenome | biome: human gut; feature: human-associated habitat; material: faeces... | reverse complement strand
ACTTAGAATTATGCGGTATTGCCCTAAATTTTTGACTTTTCAGATACACCCTAGGATTCCGGTATTTCCGCTGTAAGTTTTGTTTGGCGTTCCCTTGGCAGAGGGTACACCAAAATTCTCTTGTTCACCTTTTTTCTTCGTGAAGTGTGCAGCAGCGCTTCACCATTTTTTAGCTATTGTGATTACAGATTTCTGTTACATTAAAGGAGGCTTTATGGAACAACTTACGATTGATACCGGCCTGCGCGAATACGCGGTCAATGGCGGGCCGGAGCACGGCGGCGGAGTGCTGCGCTTTAACCCCAGCGACCCCAATGTTTACAGCCGTTTTTGCACCCTGCAAAATCAGCTGCAAGAGCTGGAACAGCAGGTGCAGGCGCAAAGCCCCACTGGGACCGATGCCATACAGCTGCTGGCCCAGGCGGATCAGCGCGCCAAGGGGCTGCTGGCGGAAGTATTTGGCCCCGGCAATGATTTTGACGCCATGCTGGGCGGCACCAATCTGCTGGCGATTGCCGGCAACGGCGAGCGGGTCATCACCAATCTGTTTGCGGCATTGCAGCCCATTCTGGAAGCCGGTGCCCGCCAGTGCGCGGATGCCAAAGCCACGCTGGCCGTGCAGCAGGCCCAGGCAGCGCGCGCCGCGCGCGGGGTGCAGGTATGAGCAGCTGGCGGCTGCCCACCCGGCTGGAGGTTGGCGGAAAAGCATATCCGATTCATTCGGATTACCGCGATATTCTGGATATTCTGCATCGGTTGAACGATGCCAGCGAGCCGGAATTCATCCGCTGGCGGGTGGCCCTGGCCCTATTTTATGAGGGCGATCTGCCGCGCAGTGACTATCCGGAGGCCATGCAGAAGCTGGCAGATTTTTTGAACTGCGGGCAAACGCTGCCCCGCTCCCCTGCCCCGCCGCTGTTGGACTGGGAACAGGACGCCCCGCTGATTGCCGCCGGCATCAACAAAGCCGCCGGGTGCGAAGTGCGCGCCCTGCCTTATCTGCACTGGTGGACCTTTATGGCCTGGTTCAACAGCATTGGGGACGGCCAGCTGGCTACCCTGCTGCGGGTGCGCAGCAAGCTGCGCCACGGCCAAAAATTGCAGCCGTGGGAACAGGACTACTACCGCAAAAACAAAGCCATGGTTGACCTGCGCCCCCGCCTGAATCCGGCAGAGATAGCGGAACGCCAGCGGCTGCAGCGCTTGTTGGCCAATTAAGTCCTCATAAGGAGGTAGATGCTTTTGCCAAAATCCTATGCAGGCAGCCTTCAGGTTGCCCTGTCTACACAAACAACTACCCACACCGCGCAGCAGCCGCTGAACGGCCTGCGCACTGCCCTGAAAAAAATAAGCCGCAGTGTAAACGCTGCGTTCTCCGCCGTGCCGGTGGCAAAGTTTGAGCAGCAGACCGCCGCAGCAGCAGTCAGCGCCAACAAAGCCGCCAAAGCCCAGGCCAAACTTGCCAGTGGCACCACCAAAGCAGCCAAGGCCGCCAAACGCAGCGTTGCGGAATTTGATGAGCTGGACCGGCTGCAGGCTTCTCTTGCCGAAAGTGCCGGAGCTGCGGCGGCTTCCACCACCCGCAAAAGCAGCAGCGTTGCAACAATCAAAGCCGCAGATGCCGAACCGCCACAGTCAAGTCCGCCGGCTCTATTAAACCAGCAGCTGCAAAATTTCTGGGCTACATTACAGGCTGTGCTTGCCCCCGCCGCCGCGCTGTGGGATGCAGCCTGGCAGCAGATGAAAACCGCTGCCCTGACCGTTTGGCAGGATCTTTTGGGCGGCGTTCAGCTGACCTGGGCCGAGTACGGCCAGCCCATTGCCCAGAGTGCCGCCCTGGCGCTGGAAAACCTGCAAGGCATTTTTACCACCCTGTGGCAGAACGTTTTGCAGCCGATCCTTACTAACCTGATGCAGATTTTGTCTACCCTCTGGTCCTCCCATCTCAAGCCCCTGTGGGATGACATTCTTTTGCTGGTGGCAAGCGTTGCCAACTGCCTGCTGGACCTGTGGAACAACCTGCTGGCCCCGGTGGCCAAGTGGATTATCGCCACGTTCGGCCCCGCATTTGCTGAGGTATTCAACGCCATTGCGGACGTTGTTGGCGTGGCCGTTGGGGCTATTGCGGATGCCATCGATCTGGCCGTTGTTGTGTTGCGCGGGCTGGCGGACTTTTTAAGCGCCGTGTTCCGCGGCAACTGGGATGCTGCCTGGCAGGCCATCGGCAACACGGTCAGCACCGTCTGGGATAAGATGACGAACGCCATCAAGACCGCCGTCAATGGCATCATCGGCTTCATCAATCGGATGATCTCCGCCGTTGTGACCGGCATCAATGCGGTCATCAACGCGCTGAACGGCCTTTCGTTCGACCTGCCGGACATATTCGGCGGCGGGCATGTCGGGTTTAATATCAGCACCCTGACCGCCCCGCAAATTCCCTACCTGGCGCAGGGCGCGGTCATCCCGGCGAATCGGGAGTTTTTGGCGGTGCTGGGCGATCAGAACCACGGCACCAACGTGGAAGCTCCGCTGGATACCATCAAGCAGGCTGTGGCCGAGGTCATGGAGGACCTGCAGGCGGGCCAGATGGCGGGCTTTGAAGCCGTGGTTTCCGTGCTGCGGGAGATCCTCTCCGCCGTGTACGGCATTGAGCTGACCGACGAAGACGTGGGCCGCGCCGTGCAGCGCTGGCAGCGCAAACAGGCCATTGCCACAGGAGGTGTGTGACGTGACCCTGACCAATCTGTTCCAGATCGATGGCAAATTCCTGTACGCACCGGACTGCGACATTGAACCGAGCTATTCCGACCTGGATTCCAGCGATTCCGGGCGCGACGAAGCCGGGTACATGCACCGCGAAGTGGTGCGGGAAAAGGTTGCCACCTGGCCTATCGCCTACAGCTGCCTGACTGACGACGAATACAAGTACACCATCGGGCTGTTTGCAGGCAAGGCAACGTTTCAGTTCACCCATCCCAAAGCCGGCTCTTCCACCGAGACCGAAACCACCACCTGCTACTGCAGCAAATACGGCATCGCCTGGCACAATGCCAAGACGAAACAGTGGAAGAACCTTAAGTTTAACATTATTGAATGCTGATTGAGAGTTAGGAGGTAGGAAGTAGGAGTTAAAACGGGCCTAAGGTCCAGCTCTGTAGGGAACGGTCTTGACCGTTCCGGGGCCTTGGGGCGGATTCCACAACGGGATTTACCGCAAGGCGACGGGCGCACACTGTGCGCCCCTACGGGACTGCAGCCTAATTTTCAAATCGTGCGTGAACGCGCACACCTTTCAACTCCTCACTCCTACCTCCTAACTAAAACCAAAGGAGGTGTATATTTGCTCCAACCAATTCTCACTCTCCCAAGCGGCACCGAATTAAAGGGCGGCTCCCCCGGCAGCGCGGTGAAGAGCCTTACCCTGCACACCGCGGTAAACGCCGGGCAGGAATTCACCATCGGCTCTGCGTTTTCGGACTACATCGAAGCCGAAATCTGGGCGGACCCGGGCGGCAGCCTGCAGATCACGGCTGGGGATGCCCTGACGTACTACCGGCAGGACGATGCCGGGAACCGCACCAAGGTGGGCGTTTTCTATGCTGAAAAGCCCACCCGCACCAAGCGCAACAGCTACAAGGTCACGGCCTACGACACCATGTCCAAGCTGGATGCAGACTTCTCCGGCTGGCTGCGGGCCAATCAGGCACAGTTCCCCAAAACTATCTGGCAGCTGGTTCAGCTGGCCTGTCAGCGGGCAGGGGTCGCGCTTGCCAGCAGCAGCCTGCCCATCAATGGCAGCTACAGCGTGCAGGCGTTCTATGCGGATGATTTAACCTGCCGACAGATCATCTCCTGGGCGGCGGAAGCGGCAGGCTGCTACGCCCACATGAATGCAGACGGCAAGCTGCAATTCTTGACCTACACAGACAAGCGCAGTACTGCTAAAATCACCCCGGACGGAGCCAGCAACAGCACCGCCTATTATGCTGACAGCCTGAGCTATGAGGACTACACCGTCAAGGCCATTGAGAAAGTCCAGATCCGGCAGTCGGACAGTGACGTGGGGGTCATCTACCCCGACAGCACCACCGCTACCAACACTTACGCAGTGCAGGGCAACCTGCTGCTGACAACCGGCACCGAAGCCAACCTGAAAAGCGTTGTCCAAAACCTGTACAACGTGCTGAAAAGCGTGACCTACACCCCCTGCAAAGTATCGGTGCCCAGCGGTTCCGGCCTTACCTGCGGGCAGATCGTGCACGTTAAGGACGCACGCGGGCGGGAATTCGACACCTACCTGATGAGCGCCACAATCTCCTCCGGCAATGCCAGCTTTGAAAGCGTGGGCAGCGCCAGCCGGGAAAGCTCCAGCGCCGTGAACAGCCAGAGCTACAAGAACCTGACCGGCAAAATGCTGGAGATCAAGACCAGCGTTGACGGCCTGGAAGTAAAGGCCAGCGACCTGACCGGCAAGTACACCGACCTGAAAGCAACGGTGGACGGGCTTTCCTCTGAGGTGAAAAAAGACACCAAAATCACCGGCGGCGGAAACCTGATCCTGGGCAGTGAGAGCTTCAAGAACGCCCTCTCTGGCGGCCCTGGCAGCAGCGTTGTGTATGGCGATGATGGCAGCGCAACAATAACCAATGCGAACACATGCCGCGGGTTCAAGTTCAACGCTGTTAGCGCTCATATCACCAAAGGCGTTACCCTATGCCTGTCCGTTATGTACAAACTCATTTCTGGCACCGATGCGCTGCGGCTGGGCATTACGTTTACGAGCGATGACGGACAAAATTACATTGCCTACATAAAAACCGCTGACCAGCTCGAAATTGAGCAGACGGACGGCTGGGTGCTGCGGTATGGTACATGGACCCCCAGCAAAAACGGTGTTTTGAAAACTGTCGAGTTCGACAGCGATGGCAACTGCACCAACAAGTTTTCGATGCTTCACCCCATGCTGCAATACGGCAACGCGCCCACCGCGTGGAACGCCAGCTCCGGCGACTATCTGACCCAGGAAAGCGCCAAAAGTCTGTTTTCCCAGACCGCAGAGGAAATCAAGACTGAAGTTACCAAGTCAGTGACTGAAACGGTAACGGCCAACGTGAAGGACACCGCTACCAGCGCTGCCAATGATGCCGTTGACAGCAAATTGCAGGATTATGCCACCACCGCAACGGTGGAAAGCCTGAAAGAGGATGTCTCCAGCATCAGCCAAAAGGCGGATAGCATCAGCACCAAAGTCAGCAGCCTGAAAGAGACCACCACAACCATTTCGGATGACCTTGACAGCACGAAGCAAGAGTTCAAGACCGTTAAAGAATCAGTATCCGCGATTGACCAGAAAGCCGACAGCATTACCCAGACGGTAACGCAGCGGATCACCGGCGGCAACAATATTATTGTGGGCACCGACGACTGGAACAATGCGACCCTGGATGCAGGCGGCAATGACCTGAACAAAAAAGGCAGATACACCATTACGGGCGAATCTGTTCACGTGACCAACAAGGCGCAGAACACTCGCTTTCACTTTGGCGCGGACAAAACGCTGGTGATTGCCAAGGGCATGACCTATTGTGCATCGGTACTGTACAAGCTCAACTCCGGCACGGACAGCCTGTTTTTGCAGTTTGAAACCAAATCCACCAGCGGAACAAAAACCTACTATGGCAGTGCATTCAAAAACGCGAAGCAGGACATTGCGCTGGATAATGGCTGGAAGCTGCGATGGGCGGCCTTTACGGCGACCGCGGACGGCTATGCGGACGGTCTGTTTGTGAGTACCGCGAACGATAACGCCACCGTTACCAACGATCTGACCATCATGCACCCCATGGTACAGATGGGCAACGCCCCCACTGCCTGGACGGCCAGCACTGGCGACTATCTGACCGCCAACGAAACCAAAACCGAGATCAAGCAGACGGTGAACGAAATTAAGCTGACGGCCAGCACAAGCGGAACCAGCAGTACCATCAAGCTGACGGCAGGCGGAACAGAGATCACCAGCGCACAGATCAACCTATCCGGCGTGGTGACATTTTCGGATTTGAGTACCTGGAACCAGGACAAGACAATCATCAACGGCGGCAACATTACCACCGGGCAGATTCACAATAAGGCGCGCACAACCACTTATGACCTGGACAATGCCTGGATTCGTATGGGCAAAGATGCTGGCACTCGTGTGGACATTGACACGGGGCGCATCCGCTGGTACTGGGAAAACAACCTGACCGGTGTGTTAAGCAGCCGGTACGGCAAATCTTATATTGGTGATAACTCCCGCTACACGTTTTTAGGCTGGTTCTCCACCGGCGACCCCAGCTTTGATTATTCCACCGGCGGGGCCACCAGCGAGTTTGTGGGCATTGCCATTGACCAGGTAGATAAGGTCATCCACTGCAATGCCAGCAAGTTTGAAATCCCCGGCAGAATTGAATGCGGTTCTTTGAGCGTGAACGGGAGGGAGATTTAATGCAGAAATTCATGCAGATTTTGGCCACGTTGGCTTTGCTGTTGGTGCTTGCATTGGTCATCCCGCTTACGCTGGCAGCCTGCGGCGGCACGCGAACCGAAGATACAAGCTATCCGCGCCCGGAATATTCCGGCTCCCCGATGGCAGAAAGGGTGATGAAATGACCACAACCGCAAAAATTGAAGAGCTCCAAAAATCCGTCATCAACGCCATCAACAACAGCTGCCTGCACCCCGCTGTGGTGCGGCTGGTGCTGCTGAACGTGATCTCGATGGTGGAAGCCAGCGAGAGAGAGGTAAACAAAAAGGAGGAAGAAGCCACAAGATGACAACACATACCATTACCCTTGCCCGCCACACTGCGCAGGTGGTTGACCTGATGGGCGCGCTGGTGCTGGGCACCTGGGACAGTTACGGCACGGAACAGCTGCTGCTGCGCCCCGGCCCGGAATGGGATAGCCTTGCGATTGATGCAACGTTCCACAACACGCCCAGCGATGAGGGCGTGACCATGCTGGCAGACACAGACGGCCTTGTACCCGTCCCTCCGGAAGCCTGCAAGCAACCATCTAAGTACGCCACTATCACGTTCCGGGGCGTGCAGGACGGCGTGCAGCGCATCAGCTGCAATCTGCCCTACATGGTGCTGGATCACGCGCAGGTGCCCGGTGCCAACAGCACCGCCACCCCCAGTGAGATTGCCCAGGCCCTTGCCCAGATGCAGGGCTTGCGGGACGGCGCTGTAGATGCCAAAAAACATGCAGAAGCCGCGCGGGATGATGCCGCCCGCAGTGCGGAACTTGCCCAGCAGGCAGCCAACAACAACGGCTTTGCCGCGCTGGAAATCGACCCAGACGGCAACCTGCAGCTGACCCGTACTGAAAATCTGAAAGACAAACTTGATTTTGCAATTATTAACGATAATTTGGAGGTGACCATATATAGCTGACACGATCAAAACTAATCTTGGCCCCGTGACCGCATATGCCGATGCCAAAGCGCACGGCTACACCGGCACGCGGGAGGAATTTGGCGTTCTGCTGGCAAATGCAGGGCTGAACCTCAAGGCTGCGGAGACGGCCAAAGAGGTTGCCGAAGCCGCCAAACAGGCAGCAGAAACCGCCCAGCAGGCCGCTGCATCCAGCGCCAGCAGTGCAAGTACATCCGCAAGCACTGCGACGACACAGGCAGCGGCGGCAAAATCCAGCGCCGATGCGGCGGCATCCAGCGCCACGGCAGCAAAGGCATCGGAGGCGGCGGCGGGAAAATCTGCCCAAGGCGCAGCAGCATCCGAAAGCGCTGCCAAAGCCGCCCAGACAGCCGCAGAAACGGCCAAAGCAAACGCCGATACCGCAGCCAGCAACGCCACGGCAAAGGCTACTGCCGCTGCCAAAAGCGCTGCGGATGCAAAGAAAACGCTGGAATCTATCCCGGCAGACTACAGCACGCTGAGCGGAAATGTGAATGAAAATACCAGCGGGATTAGTGAACTAAAGGAAGATTTAGACAATGTTGACAGTGAAGTTTTTATAAGCACTGATAATCTTATTAACCCCAAAAACATCCTCACGGGCGTAAAAATACATGGTTATAACGCCGGACAAACTATTGATAGCCCTTATATAAAAGATGAATCTTTTGTGTCTTTTGGCAAAATTGAAGCCCAAAAAGATATAACATATGTATTCGTATACGACCTTAATAAACAAGGTAATATAAATGCAGTGGCAGATATTTTTAATGAGGACGGTAGTTATTCGAGAACTGCACCTTTTAGCTTTAATAATGATATTACTTTACGAAATTCTGAAAAATACATTGTTTCCTGTATCAATATAAAACAATATCCAGTATTAGGGACAGAAATGATTATCCCAAAAGGTTTAGTTTTCACGGGATATATTCCACATAAAATTTTATTATTTGAAAAAGAAAACAAGGAATTAAAGGGGAAAATATCCGAACAAAATTTTGAGCTAGAACAGGTAAAAAGGAGATTGAATAATTTAAACAAATACAATGAGTTAGAATGGAAATCTTTTGATAAAGCGTATTTTGCTTTTATAATTGACGATTCTACAGAAACACTATATCCAATGTATCAAAAATTTCATGCTAAAAAAGTTCCTTTGTCAAGTGCGGCTATTGTTTCTAATGCAAAAAAAATCAAAGTTGAAGGCGTTGGAACAAATGTTGATGTATTGAAATTATTAGAGTCTGATGGTGGTGAAGTTTTGGCACATTATTATGGAAATCTTATTGACATAGGGACTTCTAGTCCAAATAATGAACATGAGTATTTAAATACTAAAGATGCATGGGACTCAAGAGTAAAAGACAGCAAAAAAGAATTAGAACAATTAGGTTTTAATATACGTGGAATCATGAGAGCCGATTACACACAAGAAAAAACTGCAACTGGTGAAAAATATTGTATGACCTATTATGATTATTCTGATGGGTTGGGAATATCAAAACAGTTTAGTTTAACAAGGAAATTTATGAGTGGCTTGAATTTATCAGAATTTAAATTATGGATTGATGAATGTATATCTAAAAAAGGTTTCTACCCTATTTGTACTCATGGAACGGAAGAACTAAATGTAAACATAAACGAAATTATTGATTATATTATTTCTAGTGGTGGGGTAATTACAACATATAAAGACGTATATGATACTTTTAAGAGTACTAAAATAGAAGAAAAAATACTTTCTATTGAAAAAAGATTAAATTAACTAAAGAGGGTTTTCGCTAAGCAACAAGGAGTTGAAAATTATGAGATTATCCAACGAAGACGTCCTGCTTCACTGGCCCCTGGCCCAGCACATTATCACCGCGGGCTGGCTCTACAATGATGGCAGCCTGCACCGAGCGCTGGATTTCCGCGCCGCCGTCGGCACGCCCGTGTACGCTGCGGAGGGTGGCACGGTGGAGACGGCCTACCGCTGGAACGGCAAGCGCACCCAGGGGGATATCAACAGCTATGGCAACATGGTCAAGCTGCGCCACACGACCTACAAGTATGGCACCCTCGAAACCCTGTATGCCCACCTGAGCAAGCTTTGCGTGACGCAGGGGCAGCAGGTGCAGGAGGGTCAGCTGATCGGCTACAGCGGGGATACCGGCAACTGTTACGGGGCACACCTACACTTTGAGGTCAGGTGGAAAGGCAGCCGCACCAACCCACTAAACTGGCTGGATGCTGATTTCAGCACTGCCAGCATTGCAGTCAAGCTTGGCAGCTACAGCAGCGTGACTGCTCTCACGCAGGACAAGCCCGCCGCCAATACCAGCAAGCTGCAAACCATCACCATCGGCCCCATCAGCCTTGGTGATGCGGCACAGGTTTATGCGCTCTGCAATCAGCTGGGCCTGACCGCGGCAGGGCTGTACAAATCCAAGTGGGAGGACTGAGCATGGACGCAATCATCATTGCCCTGATTACCGGGGGTTGCTCCGTTGTTGGCGTGGTCATCACCACCCTGGCAACCTCCCGCCGCACCGAACAGCGCATGGCCACCGCACAGGCCGTGACCGACACTAAGCTGGAAGAACTGACCCGCGAGGTCCGCGCACACAACAACTTTGCCCAGCGGATCCCCGTACTTGAAGAGCAGATGCGCGTGGCAAACCACCGCATCACCGATCTGGAAAACAAAACCGTTTGAACACGAATACATAGGAGGAAATCATCATGGATTTTGCATCTTTCGGCATCGCATCCGTTGCCTGCATCACCGTTATCTGCTACCTGGCCGCAACGGCTGTCAAGCAGACCCCGCTGGCCAACAAATGGCTGCCGTCCATCTGCGGCGCCCTTGGCGGCCTGCTGGGCCTGGCTGCCATGTACATCAACGTGCCGGACTTCCCGGCCGCCGATCCCCTGACCGCCCTGGCCGTGGGCATTGTTTCCGGCCTGGCTGCCACCGGCGCGGATCAGGTTATCAAACAGATTGGAAAAGACAACTGACCGGCAAGTTACCAGCAAGTTAAATAATCCATAATTAAAGCGGCGGGCTTTCCCCTGAAAATAGGGGTAGCCCGCCGCTTATTTTGTTGTAATGTGTCTCTAATGATGTTCTATTTGTTCACAAATTAGACTTCATTTATTTCTATTTCAGGCCCGGAAACGGACAAAACAAAACGAACACATTACCTATCATCGTGATAAAAGTAGTGTGTTCGTCTTGATGGTTTATGGTGGAGCTGACGGGAGTCGAACCCGTGTCCGAAAAGAAAGCGGTTAGAGTATCTCCGGGCGCAGTGCATTTATTAAAATTCCCGCAGTGCGAGCGAGTGCACACGCTTGACACATTGGTAGCTTCATAAATTCATGACAGGCGGCAAAGCTTAGGCCCGTGCACGTTCAGTACCCAATCGACGCCCTGACCCTGTGCGGTACTAAAACAGGCAGGACGGTCGTGCCTAATTAGGCAGCGACGGCAACAGTATAATCGTTGTCAGTTAATTTTGTTTGGCACTTTTATCGTGGTGCACCGCCACGGCCCGCTGCTCACGCCTCTCTCTCCCCGTCGAAACCATTACAGCCCCATATAAGCGCTATGCGGCAGAACCACACAGCGTGGGAAAACAAAAGTGTGTGCGCGAAAAAATTATCTTCTTGTTTTGATTGCGCGGTCAATATCGCGCTTGGCGTCCCGTGCGGCGGCATCAGCACGCTTATCGTACAGCTTTTTGCCTTTGCACAGGCCCAGTTCCACTTTTACACGCCCCTGCTTGAAATACAGTTGGAGCGGCACCAGTGTGTACCCCTGCAGTTTGATCTGCTGCTGCAAATGGCGAATCTCGCTTTTATGCGCCAGCAGGCGGCGGGGGCGGCGGGGATCTTTATTAAAGATATTCCCCTGCTCATATGGGCTGATGTGCATGCCTTTCAGGATGATCTCACCATCATCAATATCTGCCCAGGAATCCTTCAGGTTGACCCCGCCGGCACGCAGGCTTTTGACCTCGGTGCCGACCAGTTCAACGCCGGTTTCCAGCGCTTCGATGACAAAATACTCGTGGCGCGCTTCACGGTTTTGGGCAATCACCTTTTTGCCGGGCTTTTCCTGTGCCATCAAGCGCACCTCCTTTCAAAGCCGTTTCCCCCTGCAACACGCAAGTCCATTCCGCTAAGGGGTATACAGTATAACGCAGTAAAATCGTTTTGTCAAGCCAAATCGAGCGTCACATTTCGCCGCGGCCTTCCATAGCGCGGTACAAAGTGGTTTCATCAGCGTATTCCAGGCTGGAACCAACCGGCAAGCCATAGGCAAGGCGGGTGGTTTTGATGCCCAGGGGCTTGATGAGCTTGGCCAGGTACATGGCGGTCGCCTCGCCTTCCACCGTAGGGCTGGTGGCCATGATGACTTCCTTTACGGTGCCGTCCAGGCGGGCCAGCAGCTCCTTTACGCAAAGCTGATCCGCGCCGATGCCGTCCATGGGGGAAATCAGGCCATGCAGCACATGGTACAGGCCGTTGAACTCATGGGTGCGCTCAATGGCTTTTACATCCCGCGGGGATTCCACCACGCAGATCACGGAGCGGTCCCGTTTGGGGGAAGCGCAGATGCTGCACACCTCGTTGGCGGTATAATCCTGGCAAAGGCGGCAGCGGTGCAGCTTGACCTTGGCGTTTTCAATCGCCTTGGCCAGCTCCATGGCCTGCTCATTGCTCATGGACATTACCTCATAGGCCATGCGCACGGCACCCTTGCGGCCAATGCCGGGGAACCGTGCAAACTGGTCCGCAAGGTTTTCAAGGGGTTCGGCGTTCTGCATGCAGCGGCCCCCGATCAGCCCAGGCCGGGGATATTCATGCCGCCGGTCATTTTAGCCATTTCTTCGTCAGAATCCTTATCCACTGCGGCAACCGCGCTGTTGACAGCTGCAGCGATCAGGTCTTCCAGCATTTCCAGATCATCCGGGTCTACGGCTTCGGGCTTGATCTTGATGGCGGTCACTTCGTGCTTACCGGTCATGGTAACGGTAACCATTTCGCCGCTGGCTGTGCCGGTGTATTCACGGGCTTCCAGCTCGTCCTGCTTTGCGCGGATCTCATCCTGCATTTTCTGGACCTGACGCATCATTGCCTGCGGGTCGGGGCGGCCATAGCCTTTGGGAAGTCTTGCTTTCATAGGTAATTCTCCTTATTATCCATATTGTTATCACCCGGCGCTGCCGCCGGGCGGCACACCGCAACACTGCGGTTGACAGCAACATTATTTATCTTCTACCACTACATCCACGCCAAGGTCTTTCATCTGGCGCAGGGTCTCTTCCACATCGGCTGCGGGGGCGTTGGATACAGCTGCAGCGGTTTTTTCATACGGGCCGATGCCGCATTTGATGTGGGTGACCTGGTAGATATATTGTTTGATGTTTTTGCTGGTTTCTTTGCTGCGGCGCATAAAATCGCGAAAATCATCACTGCACTCGATCAGCACGCGGCGGCCATCGTAATAAGCCTGGGTTCCGCGCAGGTAAGAGTTCAGCATGGGGTCGTTTTCCGCAATCAGCTCCAGCACCGCCTGCCACTGGGGGAACAGCTGCGGCTCTTTGGCCACGGTGCGCACCGGTTTGGGGATGGGCACATCCGCCGCGTACACCGGCTGCTGAGCCGGGGTGGGCTGCTGCACCGCCGGGGCGGCGGGGGCAAGCTCCGGCTCAAAGGGCGGGGTCTCCCCTGCTATGGGTGCGCTGAACGGCGGCTGTTCCACGGTAGGCGGAACCGGCTGGGCTGCCACAGGCGGCACGGGGGCCGATGCCATTTGCACCGGGGGCACCTGCTGCGGGGCGGCGGCAAAGGGGGCCGGACTGGCTGCTGTAACCACCGGACGGGCGGGCACGGCGGCAGGCAGCGCAACAGGCACTGCTTCCGGCTGGGTGAGCGAGAAAACCGCCAGTTCCAGCTCAATGCGCTGGTCCGTACCGCGGGCCATCTTTTCCAGCGCGGCGCCAAACGCATTGACGGCGCGTACCGCTTCCGCCTGGGGGAAATCTTTCCGCGCAGCGTAGGCAGCTTCCTCTTCGGGGGAAGTTCCCGTCAGCAGGTCGGTGCCGCCGGGCAGGGCGCTGAGCATCAAATTGCGGTAATGCCCGGCCAGCTCCATACAAAGGCGGCGCATATCCACGCTTTGCTGGCGCAGGGCGGCAATCTCCTGCAAGGCTTTCACAGCGTCCCGCGCGGCAATGGCATCACTGATCTCAAACAGATATTTGCGGTCCGTCACGCCCGCCATGCGGCGCACCAGCGCTTCATCCACAGTGTTGGAAACACCGGCGCAGGTATCCAGGATAGACAGTGCATCACGCATGGCGCCATCGGCCAGGCGGCCGATCAGCTCGGCGGCGTTATGGTCCAGCTCAATGTTTTCCTGCCCGGCCACATATTCCAGCCGACCGGCAATTTTATCCGCCGTAATGCGCTGGAAGTCATAGCGCTGGCAGCGGCTGAGGATAGTAGCCGGAACCTTTTGCACTTCCGTTGTGGCAAGGATAAAGATCACATGCTCCGGCGGTTCCTCCATGGTTTTCAGCAGGGCATTGAACGCCGAGGTAGACAGCATGTGCACCTCGTCGATGATATATACCTTATACTTGCACACGGCAGGCAGATAGGCGGTTTCATCGCGCAGGTCACGGATGTCATCCACGCTGTTGTTGGAGGCGGCATCAATTTCCGATACATCCAGAATGGTGCCCTCATCAATGCCTTTGCAGACAGCACATTCACCGCAGGGGTCCGGGCTGGTGGTATCCAGGCAGTTGACCGCTTTGGCAAAAATTTTGGCGCAGGTGGTTTTGCCGGTGCCGCGGGTGCCGGTAAACAGGTAGGCATGGCCAATGCGCCCGGCGGCGATCTGGTTTTGCAGGGCCGTTACGATGGCTTCCTGGCCAACAACATCCGCAAACTTGCGCGGACGCCACTTGCGGTACAGCGCACGGTACAATGCAACCACCCCCTGTAAAATATTTTGCGGCATAGAAAAAGGGACAAGGCCCGCGCGGGGTGTGCCCCGCGGCTGCGCTGCTTTGCATACGAATGCGGACTGACCGCAGCACCAGGAGACCACCGCTTAATGCTGCTCGGTTCCCCGCCTGACATGGTTCACAGGGCTCCTGCGCACGGGGCCCACATCCGTATGCAAAACAGCGCAATATACAGCCCTGTCCGCTATAAGTATTATACTATACCGTTTGGCAAATTGCAAGTAGCGGTTGGGGGCTGGGGCAGAAAGTTTTTGTTAAAAAGATTTGAATAAGAATCCAAGGCAATACCGCATAATTCTAAGTGCCGATACGGCGAGCGAGGTGCG
>ENA-ORUO01002392-ORUO01002392.1-human-gut-metagenome-genome-assembly--contig:-NODE-2392-length-14893-cov-8.502696_pt1 | contig 14893 bp, 10 predicted proteins | sample MGYA00242082_ERZ509215 | MGnify/ENA primary metagenome ERZ509215 (study PRJEB26280, sample SAMEA2338829) | human gut metagenome | biome: human gut; feature: human-associated habitat; material: faeces... | reverse complement strand
ATGCATTTGATGCAGAAGAATGGTTTTAATCCTCGTGATGCTGAATATTGGAAGGCAAAAGGGTGGACAGGGAAAATAAGACCTTGGAAATAAACTTTGAATTGACCGAGCTCTTTGGAGCGAGGGATGACAATTGAACTTTAGTTCAATTGTATGGAAACAGAGATAAAAAATTAGAAGTTGTCAAATTAAAATTAAGTAAGAAAGGAAAAAGATGATGACAGAAATGGAATATATAAAACAGCTGGAAGAACGAGTTGAAAGATTAGAGAAATTTATAAGCAAGATAATTATAGGTGAAGGACAGAATATTTCATTTAATGATTGTACGTTATGTGATATTTATGTGTCAGAAGAATGTAATCTGTCATTTAATGATTGCCCAATAGGAACTGTAATTCCTAAAGATATTGATGATGCTGAAGACAGAATAGATGATTTGGAAGATAAACTTAATAACATATTGGAGCAAATTGATGATGTTGAAAATAAATAGGACAACATTATGAAAAATTCCAGTAAGCCGGTGAGTTTGACTGAGAGACGAATTTGAAGTTGGCGGAGGTATATACAATGAGATATTCATGGCTTGATGACTACTTGATGGACAAGCCTGCGGTCACAAAAGATTTTAAGATAGAGTGGAACTGGATTCGTTATTTTATAGGCGGAAAAATGTTTGCAGCCGTGCTATTGGACAAGGAAAGTAAACCATACTACATAAATTTGAAGTTGGAACCTTTGGAGGGAGATTTTTGGCGTACACAATATGAAGATATTGTGCCAGGATACTACTCAAACAAACAGCATTGGAATTCAATTAAACCGGATGGCACTGTGCCAGATGAGTTATTAAAGGAGTTGTTGGATAAATCTTATGAATTGGTTTTCCGTGGTTTGAGTAAAAAGAAACAACAGGAAACATTAATTACAACTTATTGTGGACTGGACTGTACAGGCTGTGAATGGAGAGAGCCTTGCAACTGTAATGGGTGTGTATCTTCAAAGGGATTTCCATTTCACTGCAAAGAGAAAGCTTGTCCTATAGCTAGCTGTGCCATAAATAGAGACATTATATTTTGTGGAATGTGCAAAGATTTTCCATGTCAGTTGCTGATAGATTATTCCTGCGACAAAGAACACGGAGATACTCCAAGTGGAGCACGAATTGAAGCGTGTCGACTGATAAAATCCTTGCTGAAAAAGTAGTTTGTAAAATTTCAGTTTCATGTTGCTTTTAATAATTGAATATTGAATGATTTTACATAGCCGTTAAGGAGTAATTTTTGCTCCCTAGCGGCTTATTTTATTTTTCAAAGTAGGAGGTGAGAAAATTGAAAATTAGAAAGGTTGATGACAAACCGATGGTCATTCACACCAAGGAGAAAGCCAAGATTCATGCCCACGAACCGAAGGGAGCCAAGATTAAGGGGAGTAACATCTATACAGTAGAGAGAGGTCCTAAGACAGCTGGTGCAAAGGTAACTGATACGGATAGAAAGAAGTCCTATCGCAAGAGTACCATTCATCAGTCGGAGCCGAAGAATAAGGGATTATCAAGATTCAAGCAAAACCTTAAGGAATCAAACACTTCCATCAAGACCAAGAACACGAATCTTCACATTGCAGGAAGAACTGGAGCACTTGTAGCCGGGGCAGTAACAGATCAGGTGGAAGGCGGTCAGGAGGTATCGCAGGCAGCATATCTTGCATATGAAGCAAGCCGCCCTGTTACCGGAACTGCTTCTAAGGGGGCTGCACTTTTCAGGAAAAAGGCGGCAGCCGAGGCAAAGAAGCGTATCAAGAAGGTAGAGGCAGGAAAGAAGCTGGCAAAAAAGACAGCAAAGAAAGCTGCCAAAGATACAGCCAAGACTGTAGCTAAAGAGACGGCAAAAGAAACAGCAAAGACTACTGCCAAGGTTGCAACGAAAACTGCTACAAAGGCAGCTGCTACGGCGGCAGGAACAGCGGTTGCACCGGGAGTAGGCACGGCAATCGGCATGGCAGCCGGATATGCGGCAGGTGTGTCCATAGAGGTCAAGGATGAAAAGATGACAAACCGGAGCAGGAAGATAAAGTTCTTTCTGGATAAGATGAAAGCACAGGAGAATCAGACGGATAGTGTGGCAAAGCTGGTAAAGGATCTGATTGTGCGAAAAGCGATTACCTGGGTAAAGGCAGCTGCACCGATTATCGGATTGGTGCTTTTATTACTTGTTCTTGTAGTTGCCATGATTGCGGTTCCGGTTATAGCGGTGATAGCAATCCTTTACAATTCTCCATTTGCTTTATTCCTGCCACCACTTGAATCAGGAGATACCGTGCAGACAGTAACGAGTGCCTATGTGCAGGAGTTTAACCGGGATGTGAACACGAAAGTGAATGAGCATACCGGATATGACCTTGGAGAGCTTGTCTATGTGGATTATGAAGGTATGGAAGAAAATCCAAGCAATTACTATGACATCATGGCAGTCTATATGGTCAAGCATGGTGTCGGAGATACTGCAACAGTCATGAATGATACTTCTAAAGGCTGGCTGCAGGCAGTTGTAAATGATATGTGTTCATACACCACAAGCACCGGAACAAAGGATGTGGAAGAAACGGATGCAGACGGCAATGTGACTACTGTCACGAAGTCTGTTCTGTATGTGAATGTAACGCTGAAATCGTACAGGAATATGATTTCGGTCTATGGATTTAATTCTGATCAGGTGGAAATGCTTGAGCAGATCATGAGTCCGGAGTTTATGGGACAGCTTGGATATGCCGGAAGCGGAAGTGGTGGCGGAGGCGGAAGTCCTGGAGTAAGCTCCATGACTGAGGATGAAATCAATGCCATCCTAAACGAAATTACAGACAGCAGGCAGAAAACAGTCTGCTCCTATGCACTTCACAGAGTTGGTTTCCCTTATAGTCAGGATTTAAGAGACAGCGGTAACTATTATGACTGCAGCTCTTTAGCCTATTATTCATGGAAAGATGCAGGCGTGGATATTAGTTACGGCGGTGCAACCACAGCGGCAGCGGAGGCACAGGGACTGGATGAAGCCGGAAAGACAGTCTCCTTTGATGAGTTACAGCCGGGAGACCTTATCTTTTACAGTTTTACAAACAACGGAAGATATAAGAACATCAGCCATGTGGCAGTATATGTCGGAAATGGTAAGGTGGTAGAGGCACTTAATGAAAGTCTTGGTGTTGTTTACAGGGATGTGGCAAGCACAGGGAAGATTGTTGTGATAGGAAGACCATAACAGGAAATTTGCAGAGAGGGCATAATCCCTCTCTGAGACTGGAGGTAAGAATGGATTTAAAAGATATGATACTGGTAACAGAAAATGACAGGGGAACAGAGATAAATATGCTGATGACTCTGGATGATTATAAGAGTTTTATAGCAGTTGATGACATGTCAGAGCTTGCAGACAATTTGTTGCAGCTGGGAAGGACACTTGGTAAAGCAGATAGTTTTACAGAGTATTACAGGGCAGCAAATGTAACTGTATCTGCGAGATTCTGTCTGGATGATATTCAGCTGGGACATTTTCTTCAGGGATCTTATAACGATTCCAAAGAATTTCGGTTTGATAAAGAAGCAAGTTCTTCTGAATGTGTTGCAAAGCTTAAGGAGATTGGAATGACCGATAAGGGCTGGGTGGATGATTTTAACCTGCATTATGAAATGGAGAACCGCTCATTTGAAAGGGGACAGACATTTCATAACTTCAATGACCATGATTACATGGTGCTTGAAGCATTATCACCAAGGAATCTTGTGGTGATGGATATGAAGTCAGGTTCTCTTACAATCGCCCTTGGTGCGACAGAGTATAAGCGTTATCCGAAGGATGAGAAGCCTACAAAGGACAATACCACAATCGGGGTATCGTGGGAGCATGGCATTTATCTTGGTTCCACACTCTCAACCACGAATTTCAAGGCATACAAGAGGGAGTATGGCACACCGGAAAAGATAGAGGATATCTATGATTACAGGGCAAAGCTAAAGCAGAAGTTCTATTTTTATCAGGATATGTCAAAGGATGATGATGTGCCAATGAAGCTGCAGAATGACTTCCTTCACCAGATGTATGAGGATTTCGGAACGATTGAAGAAGACTGTTTTTACGACAGGCTGGAAGATGGAAAGTACGATGAGGGCTTTAAGGAAAGACAGGTAAAGGAAGAAAAGAGCCGGTGATGAGTTTTTTACGGGAGGCGATATCATATGGAACAGGAATTTGATGTTGAGATAAAAGAAGTGCTCTCAAGAGTACAGAGAGTAAAGGCAGAGTCGCTTGACGATGCCATCAATAAGGCAATGGATATGTATTATGCAGAGCAGATAGTCCTTGGAGCAGAGGACATGAAGGGAGTTGATTTCTCGCCATTCAGCGAAGGTCAGCTCCCTTCTTCATTAAAAGAAAACGGAGGAAGAGCAAGATGAAAAGTGATTCAACAACAGTAATTAAAAACATGGAATTTTTAGTAAAGGAACTTCATAAGGAGTGGGACAGATCGGGTGCTTCTAAGGCATCCGTTATTATTTCCCTTGAGGAAGTAGATGGTATCAATGATAAGTTAAAAGAGATTATCTATCAGACACAGAAGTCAGTCGATGAGGATGAACTGACCTTTAAACAGAGCATTGTAAAGTCCAAGGAGTGCTATGTGCTTCTTCGTGTGGTGCGTAAGATTGCAAAGAAAAAGGATAAATGCGAAAAACAGGCAATCGACAATGAATTTGCAATCGAGCTGGATAAGGATGAGTTAAAGCTATTTAAGGAATTGTTTGCAGAGATGTTTAAGTAGAGGAGGACAAAGGTATGGGCGTTGATATGAAGGTCAAAGCGATATACGATTCTGAGATTGGTAACATAACCAGATCAGAAAAGAACTGGAAAGATGTGTTAAAGGTCGCAGGTCAGTTATACCGCTATGAATTTGACAATATTGTTATGGTAACAGCTCAGAGACCTCCGGAAAAAAGCACACTCATGGCAGATTATGATACCTGGAAAAAGGTGGGAAGATATGTAAAGCGTGGCGCGAAAGGCTGCGCCATCTTCCCGTCAAGGGCACTGAATCCACGCATGAGGTATATCTTTGATATCAGTGATACCGGAGGGAAGAATGTCAAACTGACATGGGACCTTGAGGGAGAAAATCTTAAGGATTATGTGGATTTTCTTGTGTCAGAAGGTCAGATTGAGCAGTACGATAACAGCGACAGGGAGTCTTTAAAAAATATATTAAAACAGTTTACAGGAACAGATGTTTGGCTTATAATGAAAGAAGAGTTCAAAGACCGAATGACCGAGCTTATGCAGCTATCAGGTAGTGTGATAAAGGAAGAAAGTAAGAAACGCAATGGCTTACAGCATGAAATGGACGTGGAGCAGCTTGTATATGCAAGTGTCATGTATGCTGTAGGGACGAGATGCGGATTTGACTTATCTGTGCAAGAACAGGATTTTAGTCAGATCGTAAATATCAAAGACGAAGAGATCATTTACCGTCTTGGTTCCATTGTATGCGATGTCTCCTGTAGTGTTCTTAGAGAATTTAGTCGTAACTTAAAGGCAATTGAGAGCGAAAGGAGAATTGGATATGTTAGAAGAAATGACTTACAAGGAAGTGGACGGACTGCTTTATCCGCAGATAGAGATGCCGGACGAGACGGAGGATCTCACGAAGTTGGGCAAATACGGAAGGATGGCGATGAACTATCTCAAAGAGAACGAGCCGGCAAGATACAAGACGCTGATGAGATTCGGGAAGATGTACGAGAAGATGTCAGCGGTAGAGGAGGAAGCGAATCAGCTGTACGACCAGCTGGAGATGCAGTATCTGGCGAAGCACAAGCCACAGGATCCGTCATCGACAATGGAGATGTGGAAGATAAGAGAGCAGGCGAAGATGCAGGCAGAGGAAGTGGTACTGAATCAGGTAGTGATGCGATTCCACTAGAATCAGATGATACAGAACTGAATAGGGAACTTGATGAAATCAATTCATTGGGTGTTAGTAAGGAAGCCGAATATACACAGGCTTCCTTTTTTTTCGACCAGAACGGGCAGGCAAGCATTGGCACCATTCATACTGAGGATGAAAACAATAATCAGTTTATGCGTCAGTTCGAGCAGGACAGAAAAGCTGCATTAGTAGGTAAATATAATTACCTGAATCCAAAGAAGTCAGCCACAGTACCAGGTGAGTATATCAAACAGGTGCTTATGAGAGGTACAGGTTTTATCGGTGGCAAGGGCAGGGTATACAAGATTTTTGAAACAGAGATTGATGCAGGAACCAGGGCAAAGCGTATCAAAGCAGAATATGGTCAGGGAGGTGCAGGCTGGCCGGTTGACGGACTAGGACTGCACGGATATGACACATTTCATGGGAATGGACTGCGTTTTCAGTGGCGAGATGAGGATGGAGAGGTTGAAGGATATGTTTCGTGGAAAGATATCGAAAAAGAGCTTGGTGTCCTTATTCTTACAGGGGAATACCAGCCTGAGACACATCGTATTGATGAGCTTGCGATGGACGGGCTCCGTGAGGATGATGAGGTTATTGATGCCGAATACCGTGAAGTGGAAACGGAAGAGGCAGAATCAGAGCTTGATGATTATGCAATCCCTGATGAACCGGAGAGCTACGCTTCTAACCGAACCGTAGAAGTAGCAAATTCGCATGAAGATGCACATAAGGAAAGTAATGAAACATATGTATCTGCATATGGCATGACACCACAGGAAGCCGCCGATGAAGACCGCATGGTAACACAGGCAGAATATGGTGCAGAGATAGAGGCTGAAACATCTGAAAAAGATCCATCAGAGCTTAAGTATATTACACCAATTGATTATGCCAAGCGTATTGCAGAGCTTGATGAAGACCTGCGTGATGCAGCCGAGATTCTGGTAACAGATTGCAGCTGTTACACACCATTTAGGGCATTCCTTATGGATGTGGTGCAGTCTGATTTTGCATTTATGCCAAATAAACTTGACCTTATCAGAGATGTTGCATTAGGGACAGATAATGCAGAAAGAAAGGCATATTCCAACAATAAGTATGGTCTTGTGGAGTACTCAATCAGAAGCGGATATGTGAAGATCAGCTATAAGAACAGGAATGGTGTGCGAAAGGAAGGTGCTCTCGACTGGCGTGAGTTATACGAGATTTTATCCTATATGGTAAAACAGCCATTTTACTGCGGAGAAGACCAGAAGAAGTATTATCAGGAGACAAAGCAGAAGGCTGACAGGGATAAGATGAATCCGGTCTATAAGAGATTCTTTGATATCGAGGATAGTGTAAAAGCCAATCGTCTTGAAACCAGGGAAAGAGCAATAGCGAATGGCTGGGATACCAAGATTGATGAGAATGGACATGTGGTTTCAGATGATGCAGTACAGAAAAAACACAACTTTCATTACAACCTCTGGGAAATGGAAAAAGGTGGAGCTAAGACCAGATACCAGTGGAATATTGATGCAATCCGCACTTTAAAGCAGATTGAATCAGAAAACAGGCTTGCCACACCTGAGGAACAGAAAACTCTGTCGAAGTTTGTCGGATGGGGCGGACTGTCACAGGCATTTGATGAGGAAAACGCAGGCTGGAGCAAAGAATATGCAGAGCTTAAAGACCTTTTATCTGATGAGGAATACAGTGCTGCAAGGGCAACAGTAAATAACGCCTTTTATACTTCACCGGAGATTGCCATGTGCATAAATTCGGCACTTGTCCGGTTTGGTTTCAGAGGCGGCAATGTATTAGAGCCATCTATGGGTATCGGTAACTTCTTTGGAAGTATGCCGGCACCAATGCAGAGAAGTAAGCTGTATGGGGTGGAGCTTGACAGCATTTCAGGAAGAATTGCAAAGCAGCTTTATCAGAATGCCAATATCAGTATCACAGGATTTGAGAATACCACATATCCGGATAACTTCTTTGATGTGGTTGTCGGAAATGTGCCATTTGGAGATTACAAGGTATTTGATCCAAAGTACAACAAGTATAACTTCCGTATCCACGATTATTTTCTGGCAAAAGCACTTGATCAGGTAAGACCGGGAGGCATGGTTGCAGTAATCACCACAAAGGGAACACTTGATAAGGCAAATCCTACTATCCGAAAGTATCTGGCTGAGAGAGCAGAGCTTGTGGGAGCAGTAAGACTTCCGAATACTGCATTTAAAGATAATGCAGGAACCGAAGTGACAGCAGATATCCTGTTTTTGCAGAAGAGGGAGAGAAAGATTGATATTGAGCCTGACTGGGTACACCTTGGTGTGACCGAGAACGGAATTGCAGTCAACTCTTATTTTGCAGAGCATCCGGAGATGATGCTTGGATCTATGGAATATGACACAAGGATTTACGGACAGGACAGCAGATATACAGTCTGTGTGAATAATGATGAGAATTTCAATATGTATGAAGCACTAAACAAAGCTATCGGTAATATCAAAGTCCAGATGACAGATTTTGAGAGAGTGGCAGATGAGGCGGAGCAGACAGAGGAAGTTATCCCGGCTGATCCAGATGTGAGAAACTACACTTACACATTTTATGAAGGAAAGCTCTATTACAGGGAAAATTCTGAGATGGTAAGAAAAGAGGTATCACAGACTGCCGAGGAGCGAATCAGAAGCCTTGATGAAATCAGACAGATAACAAGAGAGCTGATTGATATCCAGATGGATGGCTGCAGTGAGGAGGAGCTTTCTGATAAGCAGAGACTTCTTAATGTGAAATACGATGCCTTCGTAAAGCAGTATGGAGCCATTACTTCAAAAGCAAACAGAATAGCATTTCGAGATGATAGCGATTATCCGCTTCTTTGCAGCCTTGAGGAAGTAAACGAAGACGGGGAGGTGAAAAAAGCGGATATGTTTTATAAGCAGACGATTAAGGCAAAGACTGTCATAGACAGGGTAGAGACCGCTGTGGAAGCATTAAATGTATCCGTCAATGAATTTGGATATGTGAATCTTGCCTATATGCTCTCTATCTATGAGCCGGATATTACTAATGCAAAGGAAGAGCTTGCAGAAAAGTCCGGGCAGACAGCGGATGAGATAACGCTAAGTGATGATGCTTTGGCAGAGCTTAGAAGGGCAGTTCTTGTGGAAGAGTTGGACGGACTGATTTTCCTTAATCCCGACCGTTACAACGAGAACAATCCTGATATCGGCTGGGAGACAGCAGACGAGTATCTTTCCGGCAATGTGAGAGACAAGCTTCGTGTGGCAAAGGCTATGGCAGCTGATACAGACAATCCGCAGGCAGAAAGATTTGCAGGTAATGTGGCAGCACTTGAAAAGGTGCAGCCGGAATGGATTGAAGCCTCAGACATTGATGTAAAGATTGGTACGACATGGATTGAGCCGCTTGATTATGAGCAGTTTATCTATGAACTTCTAAATACACCAAGGCGTGCAAGGGCAGTCAGAAGCCAGTTTTACAATACAGGTATTCAGGTACACTTAAATAAGATGAGTATGGAATGGTTCATCGAGAATAAGAGCATGGATAAGCATTCAGTGGCAGCTACTAAGACTTATGGTACAAGCCGCATGGATGCTTATTCTATTTTTGAGGATACGCTGAACCTAAAGACTGTAACAGTCAGGGACAGGATTGATGACGGTGATGGCAAATATCATTACGAAGTCAATAAGAATGAGACAATGCTTGCAAGGGAAAAGCAGAACATGATCAAGGAGAAGTTCAAGGAATGGCTGTTTGCAGAGCCGGAGCGAAGACAGAAGTATGTGGAGTATTACAACGAGACATTTAATAACATCCGTCTGCGTGAGTATGACGGAAGCCACTTACAGTTTCCGGGAATGAATCCTGCGATTGAGCTAAAGCCTCATCAGAAAAATGCTGTGGCAAGAATCCTTCTCGGAGGAAACACACTGCTGGCACACTGTGTAGGTGCCGGAAAGTCCTTTGAGATGATGGCTGCCTGCATGGAGCAGAAGAGACTCGGACTTGCCAATAAGACAATCATGGTTGTTCCAAAGCCACTTATCGGGCAGACTGCATCAGAGTTTTTAAGGCTTTATCCGTCAGCAAATATCCTGGTTGCCACAGAGCGTGATTTTGAAAAAAGCCGCAGAAAGCAGTTCGTATCAAGGATTGCAACAGGTGACTATGACTGTATCATCATGTCGCACTCGCAGTTTGAGAAAATTCCAATCTCAGCAGAGAGAAAGGAAAGAATGCTTAATGAGCAGATTGATGAAATCAGCTATGCGATAGATGAGATGAAGGAGAAAAACGGAGAGAGATGGACTGTAAAACAGATGGAAAGCCAGAAGAAAAAGCTGGAGGAACAGCTGAAATCTCTATCTGATGAGAGCAGGAAGGATGACCTCATTACCTTTGAGGAGCTTGGTGTAGATTCTATCATGGTAGACGAGGCACATAATTTTAAGAACCTTGCAATTTTTTCCAAGATGAATAATGTGTCAGGTATCAGCAGTAGCGGAGCTAAGAAGTCAACGGATATGCAGCTTAAATGCCAGTATCTATCAGAGATAAATGATGGCAGAGGCATTGTATTTGCAACAGGTACACCAATATCCAATACCATGTGTGAGATGTATGTCATGCAGCTTTACTTGCAGAAAGCGGCACTTGAAGAGATGGGGATTTATCACTTTGATTCATGGGCAGCAAACTTTGGTGAAGTGACAACAGCACTTGAGCTTACTGTAGAGGGAAGCGGATTTCGTTTTAAGAGCAGATTTAATAAGTTTACGAATCTGCCGGAGCTTATGAATATCTTCCGTGAGGTAGCAGATGTGCAGACCGCAGACATGCTTGACCTTGATGTGCCGGCACTTCGTGGTGGGAAGCCTATCATAGTGGAGTCAGAGCCTGACTGGTATGTAAAGCAGGTTATGGAAGACTTTGTTGTGAGGGCAGAGCGTATCAGAGGTGGTGGAGTTGATCCAAGTGTGGATAACTTCTTAAAGATTACCCATGAGGCAAGACTTCTTGGAACAGATGCAAGACTGATTGATAAGGATGCACCAAATAATCCGGATGGAAAGCTCAATAAGGTAGCGGAGAATGTCTGGAAGGAATATGAGAAAGGAAATGTTGACGGTCATATAGGCTGTCAGCTTATTTTTTCAGATATCGGCACACCGGGACCGGATAAGGACTTTACCATCTACGATTATCTGAAGGAAACACTTATCCAGTATGGTATTCCGGCAGATGAGATAGCATTTATCCATGATGCCAAAACGGATGCACAGAGGGATGCACTTTTTAAGGAAATGAGGACAGGTAAAAAGAAAGTTCTTATCGGTTCAACGGACAAGTGTGGAACAGGTGTCAATGTGCAGACACACCTTGTAGCAATGCATCATGTGGATTGTCCGTGGAAGCCAAGCTCCATTGAACAGAGGGAAGGACGAGGCATACGACAGGGCAACGAAAATGAAGAAGTAGCAATCTACAGATATGTCACCAAAGGAACCTTTGATGCATACAACTGGTCGCTCGTTGAAAATAAACAGCGTTTCATCAGTCAGGTCATGACAAGCAAGGCAGTAAGCCGAAGCTGCGAGGATATCGACGAGGCAACACTTTCCTATGCAGAGATTAAGGCGGTTGCCACCGGTAATCCTTTGATCAAGGAAAAGATGGAGATTGACAATGATGTCCAGAGATTAAAGCTCTTAAAGGCATCCTATGACAATCAGAGATATGGACTTCAGGACAACTTTATGATTAAGTATCCGAAGCTCATTAAGACAGCAACAGAAAAGCTTGCCAATGTCCGTGAGGATGTAAAGGCAAGGGATAAGGAGCTGATTGATAATCCGGAATTTGCCATTACCATAGGCAAAGCAACCTACACAGAGCGTGTGGATGGTGGAACCATGATGCTTGAAGCAATCAGCAAGTGTAAGACCGGAGAGACAACTGCAATCGGTAAATTCCATGGATTTGAGCTGCTTGTGGAAAAGAACTTCCTTGACATCAATTATATGGTGCTTCGTGGAAAGACAGAGTACAAGGCAGAGCTTTCCACCAGTCCGGTCGGCAGTATGGTGAAGCTGGAAAATCTGTTCAATGGACTCCATGAGAACATTGATTTCTTAGAAAAGAAGATTGAGCAGTATCAGAATGACCTTGAAGCATCAAAGGCAGAGTATGATAAGCCATTTGCGTACAGTGAGGAACTGAATGAAAAACTGGCAAGGCAGTGTGAACTGAATGCCCAGCTTGACCTTGAAAATGCAAAGGCTGTGGATGCAGACCTGAGCGGACCGGAGGAAGAAAGAGAAGCAGATGAAAGGATGGAATCTGCAGCAATTGTAGCAGAGGATAAAGGTGCTTATCCATCCGACAGAGAGGGCAGAACACGATAGGAGAGTGAGTAATATGAGCATAAGAAAAGTGGTCGCAGGACTACTGATTACAGCAGGGATTGCCATTATGGCAGTCCCTTTTTTCTGGCGGGCAACCGGAGAAAAACAGACAGAACAGCTCATAAGTGAATTTGAGCAGACATTGGAGGATGATTACGATGAAGAAACAGATGTGGAGGAAGAGCAAACCTCCATTAGTGAAGAGGATGAAGCCATTCTTAAAGAAGGCGGTGTTATCGGCATCATTGAGATACCGGGGTTAGATATCAGGTATCCGGTAATGGAAGGAACCACAAGTAAAGTGCTTAATGCAGGGATTGGTCATATAGAAGAGACTGCAGGAATCGGTGAGAGTGGCAACTGTGTGTTATGCGGTCACAATGGCAGCAGATATGGCACATTTTTTACACCACTAAGTCAGATATCCATAGGCGATGAAGTGATGATAACCGACAAAAATGGACTGAGGCACATCTATGAGGTAACAGAGACAGAGGTAGTAAATCCGTATGATAACAGCATCAAGACACAGGGTACAGAAAAAGAATTAACTCTTTTTACCTGTTCCCAGAAAGGGACCATGCGTTTTGTGGTCAGGTGCATTTATAAGGAGGCGGTGATGGATGAATAAGAGATACCGACTTGGTGATATAGAAGAGGCAGTATCGGAAATGGAGGAGTTAATCGGGCTTGAGGATGATATTGCAGAGATTGATGATGACTTTCAGATAGTCGTAAGCGGCTGGTCTGTGTATGTCGAAAGCCTGAATCTGACACTCAGACAGGGAATAGCCTGTGTATGGGATGCGGAGGAAGGATTGTTTATGCCTGATTTTGATGTGACTATCGTGTATGAGGGGAACATTGAAAAAGGCTACTCCAGAAGCGATGCTTCTGTCGTTAATGAGTCAGGTGAAAGTATGCAAGCATCCTTTCCTGCTGACTCATTATACTATGAGCAGGATGGAATGGTTGTTACACTTGGCAACTGGCTTAATGGCAGATTGTCTTGTGAACAGATAGAACAGCTTTGGTGTGAGCTTATCATACCGGAGCAAAACAAAGAACAAAAAGAAAGCGAGGAATAGTATATGAAGTATTCAATTAAGGTAAACGAAGTAAGAGCAAAAGAGGGCAGCAATATCAAAGGATTTGCAACAGTGGTATTCGGTGATTCATTTAAGATTACCAATATTGCAATCCTTGAGAATAAGGACAAGGGAGAGCTTTTCGTATCAATGCCTAGATACCGCTCCAATGAGCGTGATGAAAGCAATGGCGTGATCTATAAGGATGTGTGCAATCCTATCACAGCAGAGTTTCGAGAGGAACTCTATACGAATATCCTTGATGCCTATGCAAGAATCAGGGAACCGGAGAAAGAGGAGACACAGAAGCAGGACAGAACACAGGAAATGCCGGAGTTTTCCGTAACTGTGACACCTTATGAGAGGGAAGGCAGTAACATCAAAGGACTTGCACGTATTTACTTTGAAAACAGTTTCATTGTAAATAACATTAATATCGTGCAGGGCAAAGAGAAAATCTTTGTATCAATGCCTTCTTATAAGACAAAGCAGGTGGATGAGCAGGGCAAGCCAATCTATCAGGATGTCTGCTATCCGGTCACAAAGGATTTCAGGGAAAAACTCTATAATGAGATTATCTCGGAATATGAGAAAGCAAAGGATAAGAGCAACGAAAAGGCGAGGGAGAGTGCCGAGAAACATCATGGCAATCCCGATAAAGAGAAGGACAAAGAGGCAACACCCTTTCGATAATCAGTAATCAGAGTATAGGGGCGGACAAGGCTGCCCCGTTTACGAATGGAGGAAACAGAATGGATATGGAAGCAGGAAAAACACTTACCAATGAGGAGGTCATAAGAGAACTTCTCGAATTATTAAAGAAAAATGCCATGAAAGAGCAGGCAAATGATGTATTTGAGATATGCAGCTATGTAGATGGACTGGAGAAAAAGATTGATTCCATGACGGAAGAACTTACTAACATGCAGAACCAGATAAAAGAAATGCAGGAGGATACCCTTGTCAATAATGCTAAAAAGGCATTGTCAGAAGCACAGGAGCGACTTAATAGCAGATGTGAGCAGATAAAGACGCAGGTATCTGAAGTGAAAGAACAGATCAGATCTACTGCTAAGGGCATAGTCGAAGAAGCAAAGGAAAAGGGAAGAGCTGCATTATACAGGGTGTCTGAGTTCTTAGGAATTAAGAAAAAACTTCTTGATATCCGTGAGGATGTAAGAGGTGCAATCAAGACTACAGATAAGGATATAGCAAAGACCGCACTTCTTGCAAAAGGATTTCGAGAAGCCGGGCAGACAGCAGCCAATGCATTCCGCACTTTTGCTGACAAGCTGGAGGTGGATTATTCACAGAAAGAGCAGAAACATCCCATTACAAAGGCGGTGCTTGCACCTATGAAAGCAGTGAAAAAGATGCTTGTATCAATGG
>ENA-ORUO01002390-ORUO01002390.1-human-gut-metagenome-genome-assembly--contig:-NODE-2390-length-14899-cov-5.258151_pt1 | contig 14899 bp, 12 predicted proteins | sample MGYA00242082_ERZ509215 | MGnify/ENA primary metagenome ERZ509215 (study PRJEB26280, sample SAMEA2338829) | human gut metagenome | biome: human gut; feature: human-associated habitat; material: faeces... | reverse complement strand
ACCCCGGAAAACCGGGACTTCCCGCCTAATCTGTTTTTATTGTACCACAAAATTCAGTACGATGATCGGAAATATAGTTCGCAACACCAAGAAGATTTGCAGTATGGGCATCATGGCCGCAGGCATGACAGACACCTGAAATTTGTGAGCGGTAGGGTACATCTTTGGCATCTTGGATTGGAAGTGCGTCCATATCTGCGCGCAGGACAACTGTTTTGCCAGGTTTATTGGTATGTAGTGTTCCCAAAACCGCTGTACCAGCAAAATTACGCTGCACATCAAGGCCGAACTTTGTTAGGAGATCTGCAATCAAGTTAGAGGTACGGACTTCTTGGAGTCCTAGCTCTGGGTGCATATGGAGATCCCTGCGCCAAGAAATGACCTTGGGTAAATAGGTTTCGAGATCGGGAATAGACATTTTAGACTCCTTCCCCATATGGGCACATGAGGTAGTTAGGGCATGAACACGAGGAACAGACCCAGTGTACGGCGGCAGTCCACATAGAGCTTGCCGTCCTTGTGGAAGTAATTCAGGTTCAGATCATAGGCGCGCTTTTCCACAAATTCCAGGTGGCAGCCGGAGAAGGCGGCGGCCACGATGGGCAGCTTCAGGCCGTCGTTGCGGGGCTCGCAGCCGAACTCGGCCACGTAGGCGTCGTGATCCACCAGCTGATAGGTGTCCAGGTTGAAGCCGGTGTCAGTGGCCCCCTTGGCGGCGTTGTAGAGCTTGGAGATGGCGGCGTCGGCCTCCTCAAAGCGCTCCTTGCTGTCGCAGTAGCCGGTGATGTAGGCCAGGCGCTTGGCGCCGTTGATGTGGGGGAATTTGGTCTCGTTCTTGACGATCAGCTCCTTGGCCAGATGGGTGGTGCAGCCGAAGAGAATGTCGGTAAGGGGCTCGTAGTTCTGAATAAAGAAGGTCTGGTAACCGGCCTCGCCCTCCTTCTCACCGTAGCGGACATGCTGGCGGAAGGGGTTGTTGATCTCGCCGATGGTCTCAATGCCGCCCTCGATCAAAGCGTTGCGCATGGGATTGGGGTCAGTCCCCTTGACGCTCAGGCGATAGGAGTGAACCTTGGGCAGATTGGTGGCGGGGACGGACTGGGTCAGCCAAGTGATGGTGGTGTTCAACTGATAGGTGCACAGCTCGAAGTAGGAGTTCTCAAAGATGAAGTGCACGGTGCGGTCGGTGTAGCAGTCGGCGGTGGTAAAGCCCAGCTTGGTCACCAGGTCGATCGGGCGGTCGCGGTGGGTAGTGGCGATGCTGAAGTGGTCGATACAAAACGGTACCTTTTTCTCTAACATGTCATAGCCTCCTAATCCATTCTGGTCGTGTTTCCGGGGAAATTACCGGGCCATGCCGCGCTTCCTGGCGGCCTGATAGAAGCGGTCCAGAGCGTCTGCCAGGGTCTTGCGGGGGCAGGCGACGTTGATGCGCTGGTAGCCGGAACCGGCCGCGCCGAAGTCGGTGCCGTTGTCCAGGTAGAGCATGCACTCGTCGGTGAGGAACACCTTCATGTCTGCGTCGCTCATGCCGAAGCAGCGGAAGTCGCACCAGACCAGGTAGGTGCCCTCCAGCTCGGTGACCACAACTCCGGGGAAGTGCTGGGCGAAGAAGTCGCGGACATACTCGTAGTTGCCCTTGATGACCTGGATGAGCTCTTCCAGCCACCCGGCGCCGTGGCGGTAGGCGGCCTCGTGGGCCACGGGGCCGAAGCGCTCGATGTGCATGAAGGCCTGGAGGCCCATCTGCTTCTGGAACTTGGCCCGCACCTCGTCGTTGGGGATGATGATGCTGGCGTAGCACAGGCCAGCCAGGTTGAAGGTCTTGCTCAGGGAGGTGCAGATTACGCAGTTGTCGGCAAACTCTTTGCCCAGGGAGGCATACACAATGTGCTTGTATCCGGGCTGGATCAGATCGTGGTGGATCTCGTCGGCCACCACCATGACTCCGTACTCGTTGCAGATCTCACCCATCCTGCGCAGCTCCTCCTCCGTCCAGACGCGGCCGGTAGGATTCTGGGGGGAGCAGAGGAAGAACAGCTTGGCCTGCTTGGCCTTCTCACGGAAGTCGTCGAAATCCACGGTATAGTGGCCCTTCTCGTCGGCCACCAGGCGGTTTTCCAGCACCTTGCGGCCGGTATTGACGGTGGCGCCGGTGAAGTGGTGGTAGTCGGGGGTCTGGATCAGGATGCCGTCGCCGGGCTGGGTAAAGGTCCAGACAGCGTTATAGAGGGCGGGAACGACCTGCTCGAAGGGGACGATCCAGTCGGGCTGAACGTCCCAATCGTGACGGGTTTTCATCCACTGGCAGCAGGACTCCCGAAAGCTGTCGGTCAGGCGGTGGTAGCCCAGCACGCCGAAGTCCGCCTCGGCTTTGATTGCGTCAATAACGCAGGGGGCGGTGCGGAACTCCATGTCGGCCACCGACAGGGGAACGATGCCCTTGGGGGGCTTATTGCCCTTGGAGTCCTTCATGATGCGGTACTTTCCGGTGCCGCGGATGGCCGGATCGCGGTCAATAATCGTTTCAAAATCGTATTTCATCGCGCATTCTCCTTTTCCAAGTCAATTTACGGCTGATAAAGAACGCCCTTCTCAGGCTTGATGCCGAGAATCTCGCGGGCCTCGGCGGCGGTGGCAATCTCACGGCCGGCCAGGATACCAAGCTTGACCGCCCGCTCCACCAACTGGGCGTTGGTGGCGTATTCGCCCTTCTTCATAAACACGTTGTCCTCCAGACCGACGCGCAGGTTGTCGCAGCCGGCGGCCAGACCGGCCAGCATACAGGGCATGTGGGCTTTGCCGATTCCGGTGATCGACCAGGTGGAGCCCTCCGGCAGCTTGGAAACCAGATGGTTGATCGAGTCAATATTGCCCGGCATACCACCAGGGACATCCAGAACCAGCTGGTAGTGGAGCGGGGCCTTCAGGACGCCTTTTTTCAGGTAGTAATCCACGTTGCCCAGCATACCGGCGTCAAAGATTTCAATTTCGGGCTTGATGTCCAGCTCCTGGGTGAGCAGGCCCAGCCGCTCCAGGAAGGGGGGCGTGTTCAGGAAGATGTAGCTGTTGGCCCAGTTGAGGGTACCAGGGTCATAGGAGCACATCTCGGGCATCAGGATGGGCAGGTGGGCCACCCGCATATCCTCGGAGAACTTGGTGCCGGAGGTGGTAACATTGATGATGGCATCCAGGTGGTTGGTGCGCAGGGCTTCCCGGATCATGGAGACCACCTGCACAAAGCGGCTGGTCTCCATGGTGTTCGCGCCCTCGTCATCGCGGACATGGATGTGCAGGATGCAGGCGCCGGCCCGAACTGCGGCCAGAGAATCGGCGACCAGCTCCTCCGGCGTCAGGGGGACGTAGGGGGACTGCTTGCGGGTGGTACCGCCGCCGCAGAGGGCGCAGGTGATCATAAGCTTGTTTGTTTTCATAATTGGATATCCCTTTCCGTTCCATCAAAACGACTTAAATTGCGTGCTTTATTGGAGAATCGGTATACCAGTGGAGCCAATATAGCACTTATGCATACAATTTGTAAAGATGCAACTTGCCATTTCTCTGTTATAACCAAGGAAAAGCGACGGCTTTTGTCAAATGTAACGATTTTTATTTTGTGTATTTTCTTTGCTGAGTGAATCTGCTATAATTCGAATTGGTATACCAGAGAAAAAGCAAAAAAGAGATAAAAATGAAATATTAACAAAAAAATACTACATAAAAAGAAAAATATGTGCACCTGCTATTGCGCGGAATACCGGAATAATATGGGGCGGTATTCCGATAAGGTGCGCGTTTTGGCTGGACCAATGGGACAGCCAGGAAGAGGTCCGAATGCTTACAGAACAGCTTTCCGATTTTCTATATGAAGTCCGCTATGATAGTCTGCCCTCCAAAGCGGTGGACAACGCAAAGCTCTATCTGGGGGATCTACTCGGCGTGGCGGCAGCCGGCTCAGTTCAGCCGCAGGGGGGGATCTGGCGCAGCTACTTTGCCGCCGGGGACGGACAGCAGGAGGCGACCGCCTGGAACAGCGGACTGGAGCGGTTCTCCTGCGAACATGCTGCCGCGCTGAACGCAGCGTGCGCCCATGTCATGGATATGGACGACGTGCACAACGCCTCCATCACCCACCTGGGGGCGGTAACCATCCCCGCGGCGCTGGCGGTGGGGCAGAAGCTTCACCGCTCCGGGCGTGAGGTGCTGGCTGCCATTGCCGCGGGCTACGAGATTGGCGCACGGGTGGGGGAGGCCATCAACCCAGGCTCCTACCACTACTGGCATACCACTGGAGTGGTGGGGGCGCTCTGCTCTGCCGTGGCGGCGGGCAAGCTGATGGGGCTGGACCGGAAGAAACTGCTGCACGCCATTGGCTCGGCAGGGACGCAGGCGGCCGGCCTGTGGCAGTTTCTGGAGGACGGCGCCATGAGCAAGACCCTGCACACCGCCAACGGTACCCTCTGCGGCCTGCGGTCGGCACGCCTGGCGGCGCTGGGCTTTACCGCTGCGGAGGACATTCTGGCGGGAGACCGGGGCCTGCTGGGCGCCATGACGCCGGATAACCACCCGGAGGCGCTGACGCGGGCGCTGAGCTGGGAAAACTGCGCCCTGCTGACCAACTCCCTGAAGCCCTACGCCTGCTGTCGCCACACCCACGCGGCGGACTACTGCGCCCAACTGCTGCGGGGGGAGCACCGGCTGGAGCCGGAGCACATCACCCGCATTGTGGATCACACCTATCAGGTGGCGGTCAACACGGTGGACAATCCGGAGCCATCCACCCCCTACGGCTACAAATTCAGCGGCCAGTACTGCACCGCGGCCATGCTGGTGTACGGCCACCTGGGGGAGTCCGCCTTCACGCCGGAGGCCACCTCCGACCCACGGGTGCGGCGGCTGATGGACAAGATTACCCTGGTGTGCGACCCGGAGCTGGAGGCCAGCTATCAGGCGGACCGCAACCGGTGGGCCCACCGGTTGGAGGTAACTCTGGAGGACGGCCGGGTGCTCACCCGTCAGGTGGAGTACCCCTATGGCGACTTCAATAACCCCTTTACCTGGGCCTATGAGCACGAGAAGTTTCACACCCTGGCCGACGGGGTTCTGGGCCCGGACCGGGTTGCCGCGCTGGTTGAGCGGCTGCCGCACCTGGAGGAGCTGGATGACATAAACCGGCTGTTTGAGGGGCTGTAAGCCCTGCCTCAGCGGGCGGCCGCCGGAACGGCGGCGCCCATTACCTTACGAATGGAGCATTGCGCTATGAATCAGAACGAAGCACTTGTCAAATCCGCCATTCATGACGCGGTTATCCGCGCCGTGACCGAAATCTCCGCCGATGTGAAGGGGCTGCTTAAAGACGCACTAGCCCGGGAAACGAATGAAACCGCCCAGAGCATGCTCCGCTCCATGGTGGACAACCTGTCCATCGCCAAGGAGGGGGACAAGGCGGTGTGCCAGTCTCCCGGCTACCCCACAACCTGGCTCTCCTTTGGAGACGGCAACCTGCCGGAGTGCACCAGGGAGGCCATCTCGGAGGCCGTGGCCGAGGCCACGAAGAAGGGCTACCTGCGCCCCTCCATGGTGGACCCCCTGACCCGGGAGAACTCGGGAAACAACACCGGCAAGGGCGTGCCCAATATCGAGTATGAATACCACCCCGGCCAGAAATACGTCGACTTCATCATCAGCTTTAAGGGCTGCGGCGCCGAGCTGGGCAACGCCATGCAGATTATGACCACCGCCAAGCTGGGCAAAAACCTCTCCGGCCTGAAGCGCTTCATCCTGGAGACCGCCGTCAACGCCGGCGGCAAGCCCTGCCCCCCCTACGGCATCGGCATCGGCATCGGCGGCCAGATGGACATTGCCGCCAAGCTCAGCCGCAAGGCCATCTCCACCCGCCGGTGGGACGACGTGAACCCCGACCCCGAGCTGGCCGCGCTGGAGGCGGAGCTGAAGGACGCCATCAACGGCCTGGGCCTGGGCGCGGCGGGTACCGGCGGCGACACCGTCTGCCTGGCCCTCAAGATGGAGCGGGCCCACACCCACACCGCCATCGCGCCGGTGGCGATCAACTTCCACTGCTGGGTGGCCCGCCGGGCCGGTATCCGCATCTACGACGACGGCCGCGTTGAGAAGCTGCTCTGATTTCCAAAACGGCAAAAAAGGAGTATAGTAAGGATGGCTACTTATCATTTTTCCACACCTCTCCAGGAAGAGGACATGCGCAAGCTGCACGTGGGAGACGTGGTGTATCTGACCGGGCATGTATTTACGGCCCGTGACATGGCCCACCTGCGTATCCGCGGCCTGCTGGAGGAGGGGAAGCCCCTGCCCAAGGACTTTGCCGGCGCTGCGGTGTTCCACGCCGGCCCGGTGGCCCTGAAAAACGAGGACGGCTCCTGGCGGCTCAACGTCATCGGCCCCACCACCTCCATCCGTATGGAGCCCTATGCCGATGTAGTGGGCCGGATGGGGGTACGGGCGGTCATCGGAAAGGGCGGCATGGACGCCGATACCCTGCGGGCCTGCGGCCAGTACGGATACGTGTACCTCCAGGCGGCCCCCGGCTGCGCGGCCAAGCTGGCCCAGGGCATTGAGCGCATTAACGATGTGACTTGGTTTGAGCTGGGCATGCCAGAGGCCGTGTGGGACCTCCAGGCCAATGAGTTCGGCCCCCTGGTGGTGGGCATGGACACCCACGGGCAGAGCATCTACAAAAATCTGAAAGAGGCCGCGCTGCACAAGATCGACGAGGCCTATCCCGCCTGAGGGCGGACGAAAGGAGACGCGAGACAGGATGGACTACCGGATGGAACGGGACTCAATGGGGGAGATGGAGGTCCCTGCGGACCGCTACTGGGGTGCGCAGACCCAGCGGAGCTATCAGAACTTCCAGATCGGCACGGAGAAGATGCCGGAGGAGATTGTGCGGGCCTTCGGGATTCTGAAGAAGGCGGCGGCGCTGGCCAACCACAGGCTGGGGAAGCTGGACGATGAAAGGCTGGGCCTGATCAGCCGGGCCTGCGACGAGGTGGTGGCGGGGAAGCTGGACGGGCACTTCCCGCTGGTGGTGTGGCAGACGGGCAGCGGCACCCAGTCCAACATGAACGTGAACGAGGTGGTGGCCAACCGGGGCAACGAGCTGGCGGGGAAGAAGCTGCTCCACCCCAACGACCACGTAAACATGTCCCAGAGCTCCAACGACACCTTCCCCACGGCCATGCACATTGCGGCGGCGGTGGCGCTGGAGGACAAGCTGCTGCCGGCCATTGACGGGCTGGTGGAGACCTTCCGACGGCTGGAGGGGGAGAACGGGGACGTGGTGAAGAGCGGGCGCACCCACCTGCAGGACGCGGTGCCCATCACCCTGGCCCAGGAGATCAGCGGCTGGCGGACCAGCCTGGAGAAGGACAGGGCGATGGTGGAGCTGGCGCTGCCCGGCCTGCGGGAGCTGGCCCTGGGCGGGACCGCCGTGGGCACCGGGCTCAACGCCCCCAAGGGCTTTGACACGGCCGTGGCCGAGGCGGTATCGGAGCTGACGGGTAAGCCCTTTGTCACGGCCCCCAACAAGTTCCACGCCCTCACCAGCAAGGACGAGCTGGTGTTCGCCCACGGGGCGCTCAAGGCCCTGGCGGCGGATCTGATGAAAATCGCCAACGACGTGCGCTGGCTGGCCTCCGGCCCCCGGTGCGGCCTGGGGGAGATCCAGATCCCGGAGAACGAGCCCGGCTCCTCCATCATGCCCGGCAAGGTCAACCCCACCCAGTGCGAGGCGGTGACCATGGTGGCGGTACAGGTGATGGCCAACGACGTGGCGGTGGGCCTGGCGGCCTCCCAGGGCAACTTCGAGCTGAACGTGTTCATGCCGGTGTGCATCTACAACTTCCTCCAGTCCGCGCGGCTGCTCACCGACTGCATCCGCTCCTTTAACGACCACTGCGCCGTGGGCATCACGGCCAACCGGGAGAAATGCCGCCACAACCTGCACAACTCCCTCATGCTGGTCACCGCCCTCAACCCCTACATTGGCTATGACAACGCGGCCAAGACCGCCAAGAAGGCCCACGCCGAGCACATCTCTCTCAAGGAGGCCTGCGTCAGCCTGGGCTTCCTCACCGCCGAACGGTTCGACGAGGTGTTCCACCCCGAAGAGATGGTCTGAGCGGGCCGCAGAAAGGAAGAAAAACGTACTATGGACGTCAATCAGGAATCCCTCAAGCTGCACGAGGAACTGCGGGGGAAGATCGAAGTGGTGGCCCGCAGGCACATCGAGACCCGGGACGACCTGTCCCTTCTGTATACCCCCGGCGTGGCCGAGCCCTGCCGGGAAATTGCAAAGGACTATGAGAAGTCCTTTACCCTCACCCGCCGGAGCAATCTGGTGGCGGTGATCACCGACGGCTCCGCGGTGCTGGGCCTGGGGGACATCGGCCCGGCCGCCGGTATGCCGGTGATGGAGGGCAAGTGCGCCCTCTTCAAGGAGTTCGGCGGGGTGGACGCCTTCCCCATCTGTGTGGACACCAAGGACGTGGACAAGCTGGTGGAGACCATCGCCCTGATCTCCAAGAGCTTCGGCGGCATCAACCTGGAGGACATCGCCGCCCCCCGCTGCTTCGAGGTGGAGCGCCGCCTGAAGGAGGTGTGCGACATCCCCGTGTTCCACGACGACCAGCACGGCACCGCCATCGTGGTGGCCGCCGCCCTGCTCAACGCCATGCGGGTGACCGGCAAGCAGATGGGGCAGATGAAGATCGTCATCAACGGGGCCGGCGCCGCCGGCATCGCCATCGGCAAGCTGCTCATCTCCATGGGCTTCGGCAATATCGTCATGTGCGACATCAACGGCATCATCTGCGAGGGGGATGAGGGGCTCAACGCCGGACAGGAGGAGATCTCCCACATCTCCAACCGGAATCACGAGCACGGCGCCCTGGCCGACGCCCTGCGGGGGGCGGACGCCTTCGTGGGCGTGTCCCGGCCCAATCTGGTGACGGCGGAGATGGTGTCCACCATGAAGGACGGCATCGTGTTCGCCATGGCCAACCCCACCCCGGAGATCATGCCGGACGAGGCGAAGCGGGGCGGCGCGGCGGTGGTGGGCACCGGGCGCAGCGATTTCCCCAACCAGATCAACAACGTCATGGTCTTCCCCGGCATCTTCAAGGGCGCGCTGGCCGTGCGGGCCCGGGAGATCACCGAGGGGATGAAAATCCGCGCGGCCAGAGCCCTGGCCGCCCTGGTGACCGACGAGCAGCTCAGCGCCGACTACATCCTGCCCTCCGCCCTGGACAAGTCCGTGGCCGACACCGTGGCCCGCGCCGTCGCACAGGAGGCCAGGGAGCAGGGCATTGCACGGGCCTGAACACAAAAAGGAGGACGCTTTTATGCGCGAGGTTTATATTGTAGACGCCGTCCGCACTCCCGTGGGCCGCATGGGCGGCACGCTGAAGAACACCCAGGCCCACGAGATGGGGGGGCTGGTGTGCAAGGCCCTGATGGAGCGCACCGGCTTGGCCCCCGAGCTGGTGGAGGAGGTCGTCATCGCCCAGGTGAAGCAGAACGCCGTGGCCTCCAACATCGCCCGGGTGTGCGCCCTGATGGCGGGCTTCCGGGAGGAGATTCCGGCCTATACGCTGATGATGCAGTGCGGCTCCTCCCTCCAGTCGGTCAACTGCGCGGCCAACGACATCCGCTGCGGCGACGTAGACGTGGCGGTGGCCGGCGGCGTGGAGGCCATGAGCGCCACCCACTTCGAGCTGTGGAACGCCCGGTACGGCTACGGCACCGGCAACAATGTGCTGGTGGATCCCATCGTGGAGGGGGCCAAGCGGGCCCAGCCCCAGGAGACCTACGGCGTGTTCGGAATGGGCGATACCGCCGAGAACGTGGCCGAGCAGTTCCACATCTCGCGGGAGGATATGGACGAGTTTGCCTTCCACAGCCAGCGCAAGGCCGCCGAGGCGGTGGCCGCCGGCGTGTTCAAGGATGAGATTGTCCCCGTGGTGATCCCCCAGCGGAAAAAGGAGCCCATCGTGTTTGACACCGACGAGCAGCCCAGGGCCACCACCATGGAGGGCCTGGCCAAGCTCAAGCCCGTGTTCCGCACCGACGGCAAGGGCAAGGTCACTGCGGGCAACTCCTGCGGGCGCAGCGACGCGGGCGCCGCCCTGCTGCTGATGAGCGGCGAGAAGGTGAAGGAGCTGGGCGTCAAGCCCATGGCCCGCATCGTGGCCCACGCCATCGTGGGCGTGGATCCCCGCATCATGGGCATCGGCCCGGTGCCCGCCGTCCGCAAGGTGCTGGAGAAGGCGGGGCTCACACTGGACGATATCGGCATGATCGAGCTGAACGAGGCCTTCGCGGCCCAGTCCCTGGCGGTGATCCGCGAGCTGGGGCTGGACATGGCCAAGGTAAACGTCAGCGGCGGTGCCATCGCCATGGGGCACCCCCTGGGCGCCACCGGCGGGCGCATCCTGACCACCCTGGTTCACGGCATGAAGCGCACCCGCACCCGGTACGGCATCGCCACCCTGTGCATGGGCGGCGGCCAGGGCGGCGCCACGCTTCTGGAGCTGGCGGACTGAACAAGCCCTCGTTTGAGGCCCGGCGGGGAACCGCAAGGCTCCGCCGGGCTTTTTTTCCTCAAAATGGTATACCAATTAGAGAAAAAAGAAAGGATCGGTATTCCGAATGGACCGCATTTGCAACGAGGCGCTGCTGCGCAAGGTGACCACTCCCAGGGCGGCGGCAGCGCATATCAAAAACGGCATGACCGTGGGCTTCAGCGGCTTTACGGTCATCGGCTATCCCAAGGTGCTTCCGGCCGAGCTGGCCCGGCGCGCCGAGGAGGGCGAGGAGCTGGGCATCACCGTAATCACCGGGGGCAACGTGGGCGACCAGCTGGACGGAGTGCTGGCCCGCTCCGGCGTGATGAAGCGGCGGTATGGCTTTCAGGGCAACCGGGATCTCCGCGCCCTGGCCAACGCCGACCGGATTCAATATGTGGACACCCATGTGAGCCACGGCCCCTACCTGATCAAAAACGGCTACCTGGGGAAGATCGACGTGGCCGTCATCGAGGTGGCCGCCATCCGGGCCGACGGCAGTCTGGTGCTCCCCTTCTCGGTGGGCATTGACGACACCCTGGTGAAGTATGCCGACAAGCTCATCCTGGAGGTCAACGAGGCCATCCCCCTGGAGGTGGAGGGCATGCACGACATCCTGACCCTGGAGCGGGCGCCCCACACCCAGGCCATTGAGATCTTCAAGCCCGACGACCGGGTGGGCTCCCCCTATCTGCCCTGCGACCCGGACAAGGTCGCCGCGGTCATCCTCACCAACTGCGAGGACACCAACCAGGATCTCCCCGCCCCCACCCCGGATATGGAGGCCATTGCCAGCCATATTGTCAAATTCCTACAGAGCGAGGTGGCGGCCGGCCGCCTGCCTAACCCTCTGCCCCCCATGCAGTCCGGTGTGGGCGGCGTGGCCAACGCGGTGCTCTCCGCCCTGGCCCGCTCCGAGCTGGATCACCTGAGCGTCTATACCGAGGTCATGCAGGACGCGGTGGTGGAGCTCATCGACGCGGGCAAGGTGGCCTGCGCCAGCGGCACGGCCCTCACCATCTCCCCCTCTGCCCGGGAGCGGTTCTATGCCCATATCGACGACTACAAGGGCAAGATCATCCTCCGGCCCCAGGAGCTCAGCAACGCCCCCGAGGTGATCCGCCGCCTGAGCATCATCGCCATGAACACCGCCATCGAGGTGGATCTGGCGGGCAACGTCAACTCCACCCACATCGGCGAGGGGGCCGTCATGAACGGCATCGGCGGCTCCGGCGACTACGCCCGCAACTCGGGTATCGCCATTTTCTCCACCGCCTCCACCGCCAAGGACGGCGCCATCTCCTGTATTGTGCCCCACGTGGCCCACGTGGATCACACGGAGCACGACACCGAGATCATCGTCACCGAGCAGGGCCTGGCGGATCTGCGGGGCCTGACGGCCTACGAGCGGGCCCATGTCCTGATTGAGAACTGCGCCCACCCCAAGTTCCGTCCCGGGCTGCGGGAGTATGTGGAGCAGGCCTACGCCCAGAGCAAGGCCAAGCATGGCATCATCCGCCTTTGACTCCGGCGGGGGGATTTTTTGAGAGATCCCTTCTATTTGACCTCAGATTATGATAAAATAAGGAAAAAGTACTTGAGGATAAAAGGAGGAGTCCGATGAATCTCCCAACCAAGCAGGCGGACGGCAGCGGCCGCTTCTACGAGTACGTGATTGACAACATCCGCCAGATGATTGCCGATGGAGAGCTTCAGGCGGGCCAGAAGCTGCCCTCCGAGCGGGAGCTGGCCGAGAAGTTCAACGTCAGCCGTGTCCCCATCCGTGAGGCGCTCAAGATCCTGGAGTATATGGGGGTGCTGGACAGCAGCCCCGGCGACGGCACCTATGTGAAGAACACCTCCGCGCAGAGCCTGGTCAGCAAGATGAATTTCTCCTTCGACGCCACGGCGGACACCATCCGGGATCTGCTGGAGCTGCGTATCGTGCTGGAGACCTTCGCGGCCTATCACGCCGCCCAGCGGCGCACCGACGAGGATATCGCCTCCATCCAGAAGCTGCTCCGGGACATGCGGGAGGCCAAGAAGGTCAACGACGGCACCGAGGAGTCGGTGCAGAACCTGCGCAAGCTCTCCCACGGCTTCCACCAGGCCCTGGTCAGGGCCGCCCACAACGCCGTGCTCTCCAGCGTCTACGAGTACCTCTATGAGCTGCTGGACATCTCCCGGCAGTTCACCATCAACAACAGCGGCATCTCGTACAGCTCCATTGTGGCCCACGAGGCCCTGTTCAGCAAGGTCATCGAGGGGGATGCGGAGGGGGCGCGCCAGTGCATGGAGGAGCACATGGAGGATGTGCGCTACAACCTCAGATCCACCATGGGAACCGATCACCCGGGACAGAAGGCCGCGTTCGGCTGAACCCGGAGCAAACACGAATAAAGAAAAGATAAAACGCTCCCCGCGCGGCTGGCGCGCGGGGAGCGTTGAAACTGAAAAAACTCCCAGCCGGATGGTTCGGAGGGAGGGATAGTGTGAAAGGGAACCGTCAGGGTTCCCTTTCGCGTTGGATCAAATCACTTTTTGAACCTTTTTAAAGGGTCAAAAAGTCCGGAAGCCTGTCGAAAAGACTTTTTCGACAGGCTGAACGCTCCCCGCGCGGTTGACGCGCGGGGAGCGTTTTTCAGTTTGATCCGTCCGCCTCCAGGGCGGTCTCCAGCAGGCCCAGCACCGCCAGGATGCGCTCCCGGGGCACCAGGGGGGAGGGCTTTCCCGCCCGAATGCAGGACAGGAAGTGCCCCAGCTCGGCGTAGTACCAGCCGGTGGGGGGGACGTTGATGCCGGTGGGGATTTTGACGGCCTCCTCCGTGTCGAAGACCACCGGCTCTGAGCCGTGGGGGTAGGCGGTGACGATATTGCCGTCATAGATCACCATGGCGTTCTCAAAGTAGACCCGCCAGACGGCGGTGAAGGGGATGGAGGCGTTGAGCCAGCCCGCCTCGGCCATGACGTTGACCCCGCCGCAGCGGTACTCCCAGCGGTACAGCTCCGGGGAGTCCATGGCCGGGCCGCCGCAGGGGCGGCACTCCGCCCGGTCGGGGACGCCGAAGAGGGAGACGATCACATCCAGATCGTGGATGTGCAGATCGAAGGGGACCAGCCCGCTCTTGCTCTTGTCAAAGAGCCAGCCGCCCTGGGCCCACTCCGGACGGGCGGACAGCCGCTGGAACACCGCGTCCAGGGGCCTGCCGTAGGTGCCCTCCCGCACCAGCTTCCGCAGCACCTCCACCTCCCGGGTGAACTGGAGCACCTGGGCCACATAGAGGTTCACCCCCTTCTCCTCCGCCAGGGCGAACATGGCCTCGGCATCCGCCCGGGTGAGGGCGCAGGGCTTTTCCACGATGGTGGTCTTGCCCAGGGAGAGGCTCTCCATCACGTTGTCCCGGTGGAGGAAGGTGGGGGTGCAGATGTCCACCACGTCCACGCCGCCGGCCTCCACCATGTCGGTAATGCTCTCATAGCAGGGCACGCCCCACTGGGCGGCCCGCTCCCGCCCGGCGGGGGAGGGGTCCACCACGCCTACCACGGCGCAGCCGTCCAGGTGGCGATAGTTGCTGTGGTGCACGGTGCCCATGCCGCCCGCGCCCACGATTCCGATGTTGATCATGGCCGCCACCTCACAGGACGAAGCCGTGGGCTGTGAGGTACTCCGCCGAGTCCTTCACGGCCTGGTTGATCTCGGCCAGATCCTTCGCTCCGGCCTGGGTGAACTCGATCTCGATGCTGAAGGGGCAGTCGTTGCCCGCCTTTGCCAGCTTGTCGAAGACCAGGGGGAAGTCCAGCCAGCCCTTGCCCAGGGCGGGGAAGTCCCATACCGTCCGCTCGCCGCCCTTGTCCTTGAGGTGCATGTAGCGGATGGCGTCCATGCTGGCGTCCAGATCCGCCCCCAAGTCCACGTTGCCGTAGAAGAGGGCGTTGGCGGTGTCGTAGTTGATGCCCACCCGGGGGGAGCCCACCCGATCCACGATCTCCTTCAGGATCCTGCCGCTCCCGTGGTCGCCGTGGGTCTCCAGCACCAGGGTGAGGCCGTACTTCTCCAGCTCGGGCACCAGGGCACGGATGTGCTCCGCCACCACCTCGTTGGAGGCCACGGCCTGATCCGAGAGATGGGCCTCGCCGATGGAGGAGACGATATAGCCGCAGCCGAAGAAGGCGGCCAGGCGGATGTTGCTGATAAAGTCGTGGATGCGCGCGGTGTCCATCAGGTTACAGTGGCCGCTCATGGAGAAGGGGGTGAGGCCCTTTTCGGCCAGCCGCTCCTTCACCTGCCACAGCCG